>JACLAA010005239.1_pt1 | contig 27491 bp, 16 predicted proteins | sample 8027891 | NCBI WGS metagenome assembly JACLAA01 (sample SAMN15724900, study PRJNA655200) | protist metagenome | isolation source: fluorescence activated cell sorting (FACS) single amplified genomes of... | place: Spain: Blaines Bay Microbial Observatory, Mediterranean Sea | collected 2016-01-19 | reverse complement strand
TGTTTTTGCAGTGGTGGCCACGGCGATCGCCGCGTCGCTGCTGGAGGCCGTGGCGGTCGGTGTGGTATTATGTCTGGCGGGCACGGCGTCGCGCCTCGCGCGGGAGTCGGTCGTGGCCGCTACTTTGAGTGGTGTAGATGCTCGATCGGCGGTGGAACGATCATCTAGAGCGCAGCGGCGCCTCGACGCGCTGGGCGGCGCTATTTATGTGTTGAGATTGCGCGGCCACGTGTTCTTCGGGTCCGCGCCTGAAGTTTTAGCAGCGGCGACGCAACGCCTCGACGACCCGGTGGCGCGGCCGCTGGAGCACCTCGTCGTCGACTTGGGGGATTGTCAAACACGAGCGCTGGACCTGACGGCGGTGGAGACGTTCCAGCGACTAGCTTCATTGGGAGACGCGCTCGGCTTTCGTTTATGTGTCGCGCCCGCTTTAGACTTACTCGTCGCGTCGTTACCGTCGGCGACGTTCTTCGACACGGCCGACGACGCGCTGGAGAGCTGCGAAGACGCCGTCCTCGACGCGGACGTCCGCTCGGACCTCTTCCGCGCCGCGTCGGGCGACAGCTCGCAGTCCTCGATGACGTCGCCGAAGGTCGGCCCGGGCGCGCCGGCTCATGTTTTGTTGCAGGACTGGCTCCGCGCGAACGACGCCGACGAGGCGCACGGCGACGCGTCGATACCCGTCGTCGTGGCGGCGCTGGCGCCGAGCGTCGGTTCTCGGAGGTATTCTGCATCCGAAATTGTGTATAGCACGGGCGACCCGCGCGACGCCGCCTTCTACCTCGTCTGCGCGGGCCGATTGCGTCTGATGAGCGGCAATCCGCAGCGGTGCGTGCGAAAGCTGGGACGGGGCAACGCCGTGGGCGTCGGCGAGTTCTATGGGAAGGGGGACGACGGGCCGCGGTCCGACACGCTCGTCGCGTCGACGGCGTCGACCATTTTAAGGTTGCCGCACGACGCCGTCCGGGAGCTTGATACGGAATCGCCGCGCCCGGCGCTGTACCTCCACCACCTCCTCGCGCGGACGCTGTCGGGCAAGAACAGCGGCTCGAAGAAGCTGTACCGCCACAACGCGCCCAACCCCTAGTCTGTCTGTTCGTTGTTTGTTTTATATGCCTAAAGTTGTTTAATATATGAGTCTTATTCTCTGGTTCTCTTCAGCCTCGACCGGCTTTCCTTTACGAGCTTGTAGCTCCAGGCTTGTCGCGTCCGCGGCGGTCTACGGTCATGACCATGACTCTCGCGACCCAGTCCTCCGGCGATGCGCGTATCCTATGCCTAACAACAAATAAGGCATGCGCAGAGCCCGCGGGCGTCCCTTGCGACGGCGCTTATGTATCCTGTAGCCCTAGATATCAAAAGGTAATTTCAGCGCCAGCCGGAGAGCCCAAATTGCGGCCCCCGAAAAGGTGGTTCGCAGCATCCGGTTGCTGCCAACGACTACAGGCATCGAAAGCGGCTGCCTCGCTTGGGGCGGCTGCCTCATTTCAGCGGCACAGCAGCACTACAGAGGAAACAGTGCAGCACCGCGCGCACCAAGCAAGGCTGGTGCGGCTCCAGTGCTGCGCGATCCCCGTCGGCCATCAGACCGACAGCGGCCCTAGGACTGTACGCCAGAGCTGCCCGAGCGCGCTGAAGCACTTCTTACGAGCCGAAACACAGCCACGCAGAGCATAGCACGCGGGGCAAGATGTCCCTCGACCAGAAGTCGTTCAGCACGAGGCAGGAGCTGCCCTTCGAGAATTCCAGTGTTGCGAGGAAACAACCGAGCATCACACGAGTCAACGCCGAGCCGGCTTATGGTTCCCGCCTCGTCACAGCAGAGACGTCCAAGGTGACCTACAAGACGCACAGATCCAGAGTCGACTCCATCCAGGGGTCGATTGATTTTAGTGATGAGCCCTACAAGCCCGAGTTCTTGGAGGGGAAGATCTCCAAAAATTTTTGGAGTCAATTTGAGACGCAAAAGATTGCGAAGGCAAATCAATCGCTGCTCGCGAAGCTTTCAGCGATCCAGGATGAACCTGTCAGACGACGTCTAGCTAGACAAGAAGCCTTGCGGGCGCAGGGGCCGTCTCAAACCCGAACGCGGATGCGGGAACGCATGCGCGGCATCCGGAACACGCAAATATCAAGAGCTAACGACAAACAACTCCAGAAACTCAAGTTATTGAAGCCTACCATATCTACGAGGAAGCTCGCGAAAGCTAGGGTGAGAGAAGAGAAAGTTTTGTGGCTACGACAAACGGACTACACGAGTGGTCACTTACTGAAAGCGCCGAAAACGAACGAACGAGCCCAGTTCGAGACCTTCGGCGAGGAACAGGGCTTTAATCGATCATTGGATACGGATGTGAACCTGCCGGACACGGACGCCATGAGACGAGCGTCGGTCACGGATCGAACCTCGACAGCAGCCTTGCAGAAGAACTTGTTACCGCCTCTAGAATCACCACAGAAGAGTCCACCTCGTTCATCCCCAAAGAAGAAGAAGAAGAAGTCTCCCACGAAGAAAAAGTTCGTTCCCGACGACATCCCACTCCTCAAGCTCATGGAAGAAAAGGAAGAAGAGGTCCACATCGACCTGCCGGATGCTAAATGCATGCACCAACAACGGCAAACGTTCGTCGTCGAGAGCGTGGGAGAAGTGCCCTGCACGACGGAGGTCTGGGCGGCCGAGCCCTACACCATATTGACGGAGGTCGAAGTCATCATGAAGTCGACGTCGGGCGACGTCATCACGGAGCAAGCGCGCTGCATTTCGGACTGGACCGTCAAGTACGGCGGCGCGAAGATGGTCGAGTCGCACGACATCGACGCGCGCGCGATGGCCGAGATGCTGGCAAAGATGTTCGATCTCGGCGTCCCGTCGTGTAGAGGCGCCTTCACGCCATCGATGCGACGTCGTGGGTGGTTTCTTTGTTGATTTTGAGGCCGTTCGGACCGAGGCGAGCGACCGCGATGCTCCGCGCAGGTTCAAAGAAGCGGATGAAGATGATAGTGGCGAGCTGTCCCACGAGGAGTTTTTTGGCCTGATGGAAGAAGCGGATCTAGGGCTCAATAGAGCTGAGTTACAGCTCCTGATGCAAGAAGCGGATGAGGACGGCGACGGCACGATCTCTTACGAGGAGTTCATGCCCATTGCCATCGACTTGGTGGCGTCGTTCAAGGCGAGGAAAGTAGCTAAACGAGCTTCGAGTGCTGAGTCTCGAGAGTTGGACGCCACCGTCAACAAAAAGTTGGAAGCTCCAGAACTAGAAAAACAGATCGCGGAGGCCGAACGCATGCTCGGCGAGGCCGATAAAAGAGGTACCGGTTCCATGACGAGACCGGAATTCCGGAAACACGTCAAGAAGACTCCTGTTCCGTTGAATAAATCAGAATTTGCTGCTCTGTTGAAGAAGATGCCGTTGGACGCGTTCGGCAAATTTGTATATAGCAAATTCCGGAAGACCGTCAAGCAGGTCAAGTTCGACGCTTATAAATGTGATTTGATCATGAAGCGGGGCAAGGGCACGACGACGGGAGACATCATGGAGTTGTGTAGACATAGCGAATGCGAGATCCTAAAAACCGAGGCGGAGGACCCGAACGCCAGTGAGGAGTTCGACCCCCACGACCCGGCCTATACGTTTCTGTTATCCTCAAAACAATTTGAACTTGTTTTAAGGAACGAGAAGCTGGGTTTAACTGGTCTACAAGTCATGTCCTTGTTGGCAGATGCTCCGTTCGAGGACTCACAGCTCGATTACGTCCTGTACGCGCCGCGCTGCGCTCGAGCCATCGACCACATGTTGGATCCCGCGGCGATGGCCGCCAAAGTAGATGTGCTCAGTAGTCACTTATCTCAGGAGAAGGCCTTCGGCGGGAAGAGCGAAGCTGATCTAGCGAGGGAGTTAAATGCCTTGTTCGCGTCATTCGACGTGGATGGCTCCGGCTGCTTAGATGGCCACGAGTTCGGCATGGCCATGCAAAGTCTCAACCTAGGTTTGGACCAGGGGGATATTGACTACTTGTTACTAAGGGCCGATGCCGACGCGAAGGGTACCATCGACAGGAAAGAGTTCATGCAGTTCACCATGGGCGAACTACTCGACCTCGTAAAAGCGAAGCACCAGAAGAACCTCCACCAGGACCTCGATCAGACGGCTTCCAATAAAGAATTAAGGGAGGATGTGGACCTGGGCGTCAACGCTAGTTCTTTCGACCAGCTTGTTGATAGGGACTTATCACCGGACCAGCAGGCCGAGATGCAGCAGTTGCTCGAGATGTTCCGGCGGGCGGATACGGATAAAAATGGATCATTAAGTGCGAATGAGTTCCATCGGCTGCTCGAAGCGTTGGATCTGGGTTTGACCCAGTACCAGATGGCTCGACTCATGGCCGAGGCGGATGAAAATGATGATGGTTGCATCTCGTATTCGGAATTCGTGCCCGTCATGCTGAAAAATCTAGAAACTTACAGATCGAAGCAGTCGGCAGGCAAGGAGTGGAAGGAGCGCATGGAAAAAGCGGAAGCGCAGGCCGAATCTGCCCAATCTGTTTTAAGGCAGCAGTTGGAGGAGACGATCCACGTGCTGGAGGGCGCGTTCCGCGAGGCAGCTAAATTGGAAGCCGCCGAAGCGAATGACCCGACCTCACCCCACGCCTATCCTTCCCTGAAAAGGGATAATTTTTTGAAATGCCTGGCTTCCCCAAAAGCCAACTTAGACCGCCACATGATCAACATGATCGCCGCGCGGATAAAAGATAGAGATGGAAAGACGCCGACAAAAGGCGTCAAGGATGCCGTGTTTACGTGCCACCTCGAGAACTGCAAGCGGCAGGTCCTGGAGCAGATCACGGGGTCGTCCATGGAGGAACACCTGCGCCACATGCTCGGAAATGCGGAGAAGAAGCATGCGGCCGAGCAAGGCCGAAACGACGAGTCGCGCTCGAAAATCTTGCCTGCGAAAAAGGTGCACGAGCTGATCTCCGAGGCGAAGGAGTTACCGTTAACTAGACAGCAATTACTCGCTGTGATGTCTTTACAGGCCGAATGTTCGATTGACGACGACGAAGTCAGTGATAATAAACCCGTGGACATCGTGCCCTTCTGCGCAAAGGCCGCGAAGATGATCGCGGACTTTTTTGATGTCGGTCATACGAAGAGACGGGCGCAATTAGCGAATTCGGCCCGGACGAATGCGGATGAACTGCTTGGGGGGCGAAGGGCCGACGACTTGGAAGCGAAATTGACGTCGGCGTTCCAGCGGAAGGACTTGCAGGGAAGGGGTCATATCTCGTTGGATGACTTCCGGCAAGTGATTCAATCCATAACCATTCTAGATTTTACGCGAGGTGAAATTGCCGCTATCTTGACCAATGCGCCCAGAGATAAAGATGGTAGAGTCGTCTGGAACGAATTTTTAACCCAAGCGCGAGATATCTTTTCATTAATAGCGAAAGAACGCCACGAGAAGGCCCTCAGTATGCACGACGCGCACTTCGACCCGCACGGGGACGTGCAACCTCTTGATGAAGACCAGGTCGTGGCGCTTGGCAGGGCGTTAGCGGAGGCCGCATCGTTGGCCATCGACCCGAACGACCCCGACGCCTTCGTCATCAACTTCGAGGAACTCAAGGTGCCGGAATTGCTCCAGGGAGGCAAAGCGGGCATGATGGCGGCTTTGGCCTCTCCCCAGGGCAAGGAGCCGGAAGTCGACGTCTTGGCCGACGACCCCTGGGGGCGCAGCGAAGAATGTGTGTTAGCGGAGGAAGAGCGCGACGTGGCCTGCGTCAATGTTAATGACGAGGAGATCGACATTAATCATAACGTGATGCCGCAGAATCGGGCCATGGCGGCCGACTTCGAGCAGCTCCAGAAAAGGATGCACATCAAGATCCTGCGCAACAAGGACATGGTCGAGGTCGAGGCGACGTGCCAGGACACGTCTTCCATTTTCAACCATTCGATGCGCATGCCGTCCATCGCGATCGTCGACTCGGAGCTGGGCCGGTCCTTCGTGAAGCGGGTGATGCAGAAGGTGCGCGTCGAGGTGAACGGGGAGCTGGAGGAGCGGCTTAAGGTTTAGTTTTTGTAGGCCTGCTTCGCTTCGACGCGGCGCGCGGGCCGACGGGGGGAAAAAACCGGGCGGGGCAGCCGTCCCCGCGTCCGCCCCGGGAGCTATCCAGGAGTGCCGTCGTGAAGCGCGTCGCTCGGGGCGCTAGTGCAAGAAGGGTGCAACAAGGGCAAGCAGCACGCGGAGCTGCACATCTTTGTTGCCGCCCCGCAAAAGGCGCTCGCCGGCCCCGCCCCGGCGAAAATACCATTCCAACACCCCACTGGGGCAGCCCGGCGCTGGCGCGCGCCGCACCGCCACCGGCGCGCGCCTCCCGAAAGTTAAGTGCTGTCCGCACCGAACAACAACAGCGGCCGCACCGCGATTACAACGGTGTAATGGCCGGCCGCGGGCGCGGGACGGCCGGCCGCGGCCGCGGGGCGCCCCCCTTAGGGCCCGACGACCGCGATACCATCCGCGCGCAGCTCGACGTCCTGCGGGCGCCGGCGCCTGAACTTTGATGATACACGCGTCTCAGGCTATCTTTCTACAACACAGGCAGGACCGGCTCGAGGAGCAGCGGGCCATCCTCGACACGCTCGTCGAGGCGAACGCCGAGGACCAGGCCCGCGTCGCATTGGACGCGCCGGTGCTGCAGGCGACGGGCCAGCTCCTCGCGGACACCGAGGTCGCGCTGCAGGAGGCGCGCGAAGACTACGAGCGCGTGGCACCGGCGACGGCGCCCGCGCCGGCGCCGATTTCGCCCGAAACGGCGCATGCGCCGATTTCGCCCGAAATGGTGCAGGCGGCGGCGCCGGCGCCGGCGCTCGCAACGGCGGCGGCGGCGGCGCCCGCACCGGCGCCGGAAATTGCTGCCGCAGAACCTCCGGAGGCGAACCGGTCGCGGTCGCGGTCGCGCGAGCGCCGGGGCGGACCGCGCCGCCGCGGCTAGATACCCGCTGAGGCGCCGTCGACGCTGCTCACCTGCTGCCTCCCCCAGGTACCTGCTGAAGCGCCGCCGGCGCTGCTCACCTGCTGCCTCCCCAAGATACCGGCTGAGGCGCCGCCGGCGCTGCTCACCTGCTATTGACCCAGCTGCTCTTAAGATAAATATGTCCACTTGACTTCTGAACCGTCGCAGGCCTGCTCCCCCCTCGCTGTCGTCGCCTCCGAGCTAACACTCGGCCCAGTCTCGGGGCGACGGCGTATGAGGGCCGGGGGCGGGGACGCCCCGAAATATTCAGTACAAGTAGCTCCTCTTTATGCAACACGAAATGGAGGGATTCTACAAGTCACCCGCGGCGCTCGAGCGACGGGTCCACGGGCGCGCGCGCCTCCGCGTCGCGGTCGAACGTGTGCTGGATGATGGCGTTGTCGGACCCGTCGCTGATTAACGTGTCGGCAGAAGCGCACAACGACCCGATCCAGACCTTGAAGCCCTGGAAGCCGTACAACGCGCGCGGCTCGCGCGCCGCCGAATCCCACACCCTAATGGAACCGTCGCGCGACGCCGTGCAGACGATGCCGCCGCAGGGCGGCGCGCACATGGCCACGACGGCGTCGCCGTGCGGCGGGAGGAGCCGGTCGGCTTTGGTCTCGAGGATCAGTTGCGACGGGTGGATCGCGAACGTGTCCACGCAGAGCTTGCGCCTCACTACACTCCCGTCGGCGCCGCCGACGAAGAGGTGGCCGTCGCTCACCAATAAGCTTCGGCAGCCCGCGCCCGTGGCCGTCGTGAATGGTTCGCATAATTCATTTCCGGTGTTCACGTCCAGCGCGTAGACCTCGCCGTCGCTGAAGCCGACGACGCACGCTTGCCTCTCTTCGTCGAGGATGACCGTCAACGCAGCCGCGTCGTTCTTCGACGACCACGTCGCCGTCCACTCTTCATCCACACAGGAAAAGCCCTGGATCGAGCCGTCCAAGGCGCAGGCCACGAGCGTCTTGCCGTCGTCCGCCACGGCCACCGAGGACACCGTCGAACCTACGCTCACGTCTAGCGTCGTCACAGCCTCCAGAGTCAACGAATCGCCGTTCGAGACCGCTCGGTGGACCTGGACCTGGCCGCCGCGCCCACCGCTGACCACGACTCGTCCAGCCATGTCGATGGCCGTGACGCCGCCTCCATCATACGCGCCGTGGAGCTTTGAGAGGTCCTGGCCTTCGACGGCCCTCGGATGCGCCTTGACCACATCCGCTCGCGACGGTCCTTGCCCGACCCGGCAGCACCCCACACCTCCAGAAGCCGTCCCAAAGGCCACGGTGCCTCCATCAAAGGCCATCCTTCTAACCCAGTCCGACGCCGCCACCGCGACCGTCGACGAACACCCGCCCGTGCGCCACCTTTCTAAGGTCTGCGCTCGATCGGCCTCGACGTCGGACTGGCGCGCTCGTAGCTCCTGATAGAGCGACGCCATCTCGTCGCTATCAATCGGTTTCTCATGTAACCGTGTGCGGCGTAGTCTAGCGTTCTTCGGATTGGCACGTGGCACGAGGGCGTGCGTCGCGGCTAGCGCGAGGAGGAGGGATTTGGTTTTGTGCGGCATGGTTGCGAGGCTGGTTGTTTTGTAGCGCGCGCTTGTCTGGCTGTGGAACACAAAAGCAGGCCAAATTCGCGAGTCTCCTAGGCGTCCGCAGTGATTGCAGCGGCTTGCACTATGGTAGATCTGGGTATGGGCTACCCCTTCGCAGCGTGCAAACTTGGATTGGCCTTGACTGGATTGCGATTTGCGCGCAGCAGGACGCGCGCTCCGAGCTGCTGCTCAAAAGTTGTGAAACGTCCGTCACCCGCAGACCGGTCAGAACGCCGCCGCAATGCGTCTAGAAGAGTCCCCGGACGGCTCCCGGGCGCGCTTCGGCTGCCTGTCGTTTGTACTGGAGCACCGCGCGCACCGCGGACATGAAAGCAGCGCCGGCCGTAGAATAACGAGAGGTCCCAAAGAGACCTCTCAAGGTACGTGTCTCACCGTAGCTTTCCTGAACGCGTCTACATTTGATGTCAAGTGATCACTGGCATCGATGAAAAGTAGGTGCTAAAAAACTGCTGCCGAAGCGCAGCAGTTTGCACCGATTACGCCTTCGCTGCGACGCTTTTAGACGTGCCATCCATCGCTGGGCTTCGCACGCGTCGCACCGATATATTGACAGCAGTGTCAACACCTAGCAGTGCTGCACAAAGCAGCCGGGAACGCACAGCGACGGCGATAGCACGCAGACAACCATGGACCGCTACGCCGTGCTCCAGCGGTTAACGGACGCGCAGAACGCTCTATTAGGAGTAGCCGCCGGCGCCATCGAGGCCGCGTCGACCCAACCTTTGACATATACCAAAAACTGCATCCAGCAGAAGGTAAAGGTCAGCTTCGACCCGCGAATCATGTACCGCGGCACGCCGGCGTCGATGCTCGCGGACGGCACTTTAATTGGTGCTCAATTTTGGGTGTGCGGGTTCCTGCAAAAATTGATAGTGAAGGGCAATCCCCGCGATCTGACCTTCGCGGAAGAAGTTGGTTCTGCTTACTTAGCTGGCTTCGCTTCCGGAGTACCTTGTACTATACTGGAACTGACGATGATCCAGCAGCAGCGGTTCGGCGGGACGCTGCCGGGCACGTTGCGACGGTTATATGAAAGAAATGGATTGTCGGGCTTGTTCCGAGGGTTCATTCCGGCCTCGCAGCGCGAGGCGTTCTTCGCCGTCGGGTATTTGGGGCTCTCACCGCGCGTCGAACGGGTCTGCGACTCGCTGGACATGTCTCCTACCGCCGGCGTCGCGGCCGGTTCTATCGCTTCGGGTGTATTATGTGCGGCGCTGACGCACCCCTTCGATACTTGTAAGAGCATCATCCAGGGCGACCTCGAGGCGGGCGGTCTTACGAGTACTGCGCGGGCATTGTACAAGGAGAACGGGATCCAGGGTTTCTTCCGCGGCTACCCGGCGCGCGCGGCGATGATCTGCTGCTGCTTCTTTATCTTCAACGTCGGTGGGCGGCGTCCCCGGGGCCTTCCGTATCACGCCGTCGACGTGACGTCTGCTCGACGGCGCGCGCGGCTCGCCGCTCGACGACGCGTCGATAGCGCGATGCGGCCAGGACTCGCCCAGAGAGGCGCGCAGAACGACGAGAGAACCAACGGTATCGATCCCGCGCAGGAGACGAAGCTGCGGCTCGGCGTGGCGCTCTTCCCCGACCGGCTCCTCGACACGCCTAGTAGGGAGAGTAACACAAAAGGGTAGTTACTACGACGCTTCGGCTTCCTTCTTCACCTCCTGCTTCGCCTTGTAGTCCGCGATGGCCGCGTTGATCGCGTCCTCGGCGAGCATGGAGCAGTGCAGCTTCACGGGGGGCAGGTTGAGGTGCGCCGCGATTTCTTTGTTCGTGATGATGGACTCGTCTCCAATATTCCGGCCCTTGACCCACTCGCTCGCGACGGACGACGACGCGATGGCGCTGCCGCACCCAAAGGTCTTGAACTTCGCGTCGACGATGTTGCCGTCGTCGTCGACCTTGATCTGCAGCTTCATGACGTCGCCGCAGGCGGGCGCGCCGACCAAGCCGGTGCCGACATCTTTGGCGTCCTTATCCAATGAACCGACGTTCAGGGGCTTCTCGAAGTGGTCGATGACCTCCTGGTGGTAGGGTCTCAACACGCGGCGCGTGGCGACGCGCGCGAGGGGGCGCGCTGCGCAGCGGAGCATGGTTTGCTCTCTTTGGCGTCAGGGAGTGTCAGGAGCCGCGGCGGCGTCTCGCGTCGGTCACCGTCGATCTGGGGCGTGCAGTGGACTCCTGCAATACGTCAGCGCGCCGCCACAGGGCGCAGACGACGCAGAGGAACCCGCTTTTGCTCTTGCTTGCTTTTTTCCTAGTGCCTTACCTGTAAGTACAGGCCGCTAGGATTATTGTTTGCTCTGGCGCTTTGCAAGCCGCAGCACACGGCACAAAGCACCAGAATACGCAGCGCGACGCTTGTACGCCGCCGTCACTGCCACATCCTCAAACAGTGCAAGAACGCGGTGCCGCAACGCCGCGCTGGGCCACAATCCGCCCGCACACTGTGAGAACACAAACGCAACGATGCTCCAGACGCCCCACACGCCCGAAAAGGACGCCGCCTTCGTGAGCCGCATCCGCCGCTACGACTCGACGGAGTGGGCCTCGCCGCAAGTCACGCCGACGAGCGGCGAGCGCTTGGTCGCCGCGCGCGCGCTGGGCCTGACGCCGTCGCCGCCGCGGAGCCGCAACCCGAGCCCGCCTTCACAACAACGCCAGTCGCCGTCGCTGGTCTGGGCCGCCGTCGCGCTTGGTTTGTTAGTGCGGCACGCGTGTTCGCTGCACCCCTACAGCGGCGAACACGACGCGCCGCGCTACGGCGACTACGAGGCCCACCGCCACTGGATGGAGATCACGCACCACCTCCCCTTGAAACAGTGGTACGCGTACGACACGGAGTACTGGGGCTTGGATTATCCGCCGCTGATGGCCTACGTCGAGAAACTCCTGGGTGCTTTGTCGCATATATACGACCCGGCGAGCGTATCACTTAATACATCACGGGGCTACGAGGAAGGCCGTCATCGCGCGTTCATGCGTTTTACGGTTTTGATAATAGACGCGTTGGTGGCCGTGTCGGCCTTCGTCGCCCTCGCGTGCAAACTGGAGGCCACGACGAAAAGACGCTCATTACTGATAGCGCTCTGCGTCCTCGCGCCGGCGCCCATATTGGTGGACCACGGCCACTTCCAGTACAACTGCCTCCCGCTCGGGCTGACGCTCTGGTCTGCGTTATTTATCGACGACCGGCCCTACGTCGCGTCATTCTTATTCACGCTCGCGCTCCACTCGAAGCAGACGGCGCTCTACTACGCGCCGGCCGTCTTTTGTGAGTTGCTAGGAAGGAACTTGGAGGTCAAGAAGATCGTTTGCCTGGGAACGGTGGTGATAGGTACGTCACTACTCGTCTGGCTCCCGCTGATAGCAGAGGGCGTCGCGTTACAAGCCCTGCGGCGCTGCTTCCCGGTGGCGCGGGGCGTTTTCGAGGACAAGGTCGGCAACGCGTGGTACGCCGCGCAAGTGTTTCTGCGCGCGCGCGACCGGCTCGACCAAGCTTCACTCATAAAAGGCGCGGCAGTCTTGACGGCGTTGGGTTCCTTCGCGCCGTGTTTATTAAGGTGCCGCCGCGTCGCGCGGGGCCAGGACCGGTCGCTGGCGAATATCCTGCGGTCGCTGCACGTCTCCGCACTGGCGTTCTTCCTCTTCTCGTACCACGTCCACGAGAAGGGGATCCTCGTGCCGCTCTATCCTTTACTACCATTGAGTCTGGCGGAGCGGGACTACGCCGCGGCGTTTTCGCTGTTGTCGGCGTTCACGCTGCTGCCCTTGCTCCAGTACGAGGGTTTGGCGCTTGCCTACGGCGCTTCTGTCGCTTTATATGTCCTGGCTTGGTACGACCATAAACCAAGAAGGGCGTTCGCGGCCTTCGCGGGTCTCGTGCCGCTCCATTTTATGCCCCTCGTGGTCCCGCCGCCGGCGCGCTACCCGGACTTGTACCCGGCGCTCGTCGCGTTGCTAGGCGCGGCCGGCTTCGGCCTCGCGTACGCGGCGGTGGCGCTGCACGAGCTCAAGCCGTGGCGGCGGAAACTGGACTAATTACTATGCTAAACAGGCCACGGCCACGCCCCCGAGCACCGCGGCGAGCTCGAGCGGCTGCTTCCGGTCCTCGAAGGCGTCGTAGTACGCGTGGCCCGGCACGATGTTGAACTTGTGCGTCACGAAGCGGTAGAGGCCCCAGCGCCCGACGAACTGGACGACGACCGGCAGGAACGCGACCGGCGTCGCGACGTGGCCGAAGTACGCGAGGACGGCGAAGCCTTCGACCATGTACGGCCAGAACAGGGACTGCTTCATGGAGAGGCGCCCGACGGGGTGCAACAGCCAGACTTGGCCGAAGAGGAGGGCCCGCGCGAGCGCGCCCGTCGCGTCGACGTTACTGGTATTATATGTATACCTAGGGCTCAGGTAGGGTAGGTATACCGAGGTATATATGAAAAAAATATAAAATATAAGCCTGCCCCCGACGCCATCGACGCGGCGCGAATCGACTCAAGGGACCGATGTTAATAAAACGGGAACACAATACACTCAGCGGCTCTCCTCCGCCCGCACTTCCACGGTCGCCGCGAGCGTGCCTACGAGCCGGCCGGCCCGAGTGAGAGGCGTCGAGACGACGGTCGGCCCCGCGTCCGGGAGCGCGACGATCGCCGCGGTCGCGCCGGCGCCGCGCCGCGTCCGCTTATCAATTGCCGCGGTGTTGAGTGTTTCGCCGGTGCCGCGCCAATTTCCGCTTGGCTATTGTCGCCGATCGTCGAGTGATTGCGCCGGCGCCGTGTCGCGGGGAATTGTCTTGTTGTGGGAAAGAGGCCTGACTAAAGCTACTCGTCGCGGGCGCAACCCCTTCGCGCTGATTCTAAAGTAGAAATCGGCAATTGTCAAAAGCCCACGCGGATCTTGGCCGCCGAGTGTCACCAAGCCCAGGCCACGGTATCGACTATTAGCTAGCGGCCTGTAAGACACTAGCGAGCACCCAGCTCAACACTGTAGGCAGGTCTTATGCCTCTTAACGCGTCACAGGCGTGTACACACTGTCTGCCAAGCGTAGCACGTGTCCCGCGCACAACAGCGACTGCTGTGAGCCCACACTTTACGAGTGATTGAGCCCTGAGGGGTTGTTTGCAGCCCACTGCTCTCCGGCCTCTGCGAGAGATTGGAGCCGCCAGCGCTCGCAGTACAGTACAAAATCGCGCACTTGGTCGATGCTGCGCCGCACAAGCACTCTCATCCTCACGCGCCTCGCCACCACCACCATCCGTGCTATGGCCGCGATCGACTCGAGTGGCTGCGCGGGCGAGTGCTACGCGGATGGGACCTATCAGCGCGGAACAAGGCTGCGCCTGGGTCTCGTGCGGCACGGCGAGTCGATGAACAACGTGCACGAGGCGCAAGGAACATACAAAACGGGCCGCGTCGCGGACCCGGAGCTCTCGCCCCGCGGACGACGGCAGGCGGAGGTCCTCGGTGCGTTCCTAGGGAACACGTCGAAAGCTGAGTTCTTCGGCCTGGGCAAAATTGACGAGATCTGGGTCTCTCCCCATCGCCGCACGCTCGACACCGCCGCGCCGACGGCAAGGGCGACCGGCCTCGCGCCACGCGTCTATACCGACATCTTCGAGGCCGGCGGCATCTACGACGCCAACGACGCGTACGACGCCTTCGTCGCAAAGGGCGGCATGACTCGCGCTCAGATGGCGGCCGCGCACCCGACGTACGTCCTTCCCTCGGAGGTCACGGACGAGGGCTGGTACCGCGGCCCGGGCAAGGAGAGCGACGACGAGTGCCGCGCGCGCGCGAAGCGCGTCCTGGAGCGCGTTCCGGCCTGTGTGGAATCAACCCGAAAACTCCACGCCATCGAGCAGACGCAGCTACGGAGACGACATCGCATCGATGGCGTGAGGCGCCCGAAATTTGATTTCCACACAGGTGCGGGCGACGGCGTCGGGACTCAAGGACGGCCGCAATGTGTTGGTGGTCGCCCACTACGACTTCATCTCCGCGTTCCTCGACGCGGTCCTCGTGCCCGAGACGACGGGCGAGTTCGCGCGGTGGCGGCACCACAACACTGCAGTCACTGTGGTAGACATAGAACAGGCTACCGGAGAGGTGGCGTTCATGAAGATCAACGCCGCGCCGCACATCTACGAGGCCGACGAGGGACTGCTCTCCGGGTTTCCCCTGTAATTATCAAGCAAGTTCTTATGTCATTTTTTTTTGCGCGCGCATGTTACGTCATTGTCGCCAGGTGAAAGTCGTCATCAGACGAGTCCGAGGAGTCGTCCGAGTCGCGGATGTTGTCGAAGCGCGAGTAGTCGTTCGCGTAGCGCTGCTGCTGCGACGCCAGGAGCCGCTGGGCCGTCAACGGCGACGTCGGCGGCGGCGGCAGCGTCTCCTGGGTGTCCGATTGCGGCGGCTCGAACCAGTCGTAGCGCGCGAGGTGGAGGATGTAGAGGACGCAGTCTGTTGGTAGACCTGTGTAGAACATAGCGTCAACCTCTACGCCATCGACGCGACGCTTGCTCGATGGCGTGGTGGTGCCAGTTCGTCACCGCGAAATGACGTAGTGATTTCCACACAGCGCCAGACCGCCCCAGCCCATCGTCAGCGCGTAGAAGGCCGCGACGACGCCTCTGCGGAACGTCGGGTCGAAGCGCGTGTGCGCCGCGGGCACCGGCCGCCACAGCACGTAGCGCGCCCCGTAGGACAGCTTGCCCACGAAGGCCCGCCGCCGCCGCCAGGGCGAGCCCCACCACGGCCCGTCGGCGCCGAAGGGGTCCGGTGACAGGTGCGCCAGCCCGGGGAAGACTCTTATATAGTCGTCCTCGTGGCAGATCTCGTCGCGCTGATTGTCATACACAACACCGTCGTCGCCCTGGTCCGCCGAGTGGACGTACAGGCCATACGTCTTGCCCGGCAATAAAATGAGGGGCGGCTCCAGTTTCAGCGAAGTAAAATCGCGCCACGACGCGTTCACGTGCCGCGAGAAGGCCCGCGTCCACGCGTTTGGCTTCTCCTCGACGCCTCGCCGCCCGCCCTCGACGCACCACACACTCATCTGGCCGAGCCCGCCCCGGACATGGATCGAATCGACGACCAAGGCTTGCACCGGGCGCCGGTCCAGCACTTCCACGTCGAACATCACACCGTTGAACGTGTGGTCCTCGTGGTCCTCGGTCTCGACCGTGTAACTGTCGTGAACCAGATAATCAGCTTGCTTCTTGAGGAGGAGGGCGGACATGGTCTCTCCCGCGGCCTAAAGAAGGGCCGAGAGCCCTCGCGTGGGGCCGGAGAAGGCACAGACACTGCCACGCTCTCACGTGGTTACGGCAGGTCCCGGGCGAGCGACGTTTCGCCGGCTGCCGCGTCTTGGGCAGTGGGCTTCTAAGAGAGCGCTGAACACCCCTGGAAGCGTCTTCGGGGCTGTTACGGCCAGCGTAGCTGTTGCGGCTCGAGCTGCCCGCTAGCATCTTAGAAACGCTAGCACAAATTCCATAAAGTGCTTTCCGGTCCTATGCACCACCGCTAACGCTACTCGCAAATATTACTGCGTTTCTTGACGATGCGTGACATGCCTAGCAGCGCTGCACAGCCTTAGATCATGGATTGGAAGCAGCTGGGCAAGGCTGCAAAACGCGCAGCAGCATCGATCGAGGATGCTGCGCGCAAGGCCGCGCCACACATCGAGGAGGCGGCCGCGAAAGCAGCGGCGCACATCGAGGAGGCCGCAGCCAAGGCGAAGCCGCACCTCGAGGACGCCGCGCGCAAAACGCGTGCGGCGGCCAAAGAGGCGCGGCCGCACCTGCAGGACGCGGCGCGCAAGACTGTCGCGGCGGCCAAAGAGGTGCAAAAACGCATCGACCGGGCGGACCCAGCGCGCGTGGCCCTGAAACGAGTACTGACGGGTGTTTTAAAAGACTGGCTCGACGGCGACATCGACTGGATCGACGAGGACAACGATGGCGCCGCCGAAGCGAAGCCTACCGGCGCCTCCATCGCGGTTTCTCTGCGGAAGGGTGAGATTGAGCTGCGACGGGTGAAGCTCAAAGCAAGGAGCCTCGACGCCATTGGGGCGCCCGGTTTGTATCTTGTTTCCGGTAGCGTGGACCACGCGAAAATCGTGCTGCCCTGGGCGCAGCTTGGCGGCTCGAAACCCGCGAAAGTGGAGATCGGCGCGTTGTCCCTGCGACTAAGGGCAGCACGCGACGATGACCCCATTTCTACGGCCGTAGAAGCCTCGGCTGCCAAACGACGGGAGGATTCATTGGAGGCGATGCGCGCGCAATGGACGGCCTTTGCTGAGCAAACGGCCGCTCGACGGCTCGACAAAACCGAGTGGAAAATAAAAGTCGACGACGCGTCCGTGGCCTGGGAGATCCCCGGCGGCGCGGCGCACGTCACGGCCCAAGGCGCGACGGCGACCGGCGCTTCCACGGCCTGGGTCCTCGGCTGCCGGGCCGCGGCCTTGTCCGTGAATAACGACGCGCCTGTGCGGCTGACGGCGCCGACGACGTGCGCGCTACACGTGGCCGACGCGATCCAGCTTAACTTTGGCCCGCTCGCCGTACAAGCGCGGCCCGCCGAAACCGCCGCCCTAATTAGATGTGTCTGCGGCCTCGACACCCTCGCGGCGCCGGCGCGCGCCTGCATTAAATTGAGAGCATTCGCGCCGAAAGTGACCGTGGCGACGGCCCCGGACAAGAGGTCATGGAGCGGCCTGACTGACGTGCGCCTCGACGATGCGGTGGAGCCGGGGCACGCGCCTGTGCTCATCGTCGTGGAGGCCGTCGAAGTAAGCGTGACGAGCTCGACGGACACGCTCGCCGTCGCTGCCAAAGCAAAGACAACAACGGTAAGTGGCGCAGTCGTCAGCGATTTGGCAGTACAAGCGTCGGACGACAACGTAGTCGTGCACGCGGTCCGCGCGGACGTGGACGTCGACGGCCGCGCGCTCGCGTCTATCATAGAAGTTACGACCTCGATTCAAACCGGCTTCGCGTGCCGCGCATGGGACTACCTGGGCGTCGCTCGCAGTGCTGTGGAAGGCGACGCCGTGGACTTCTTCGCGGTCGAGACCGAGCGGACGACCTCAATTTGTGTGGATGCCGTCTCCATCATATGGGGCAGCTTGCGCTTACGAGGCCACGTCTCGAGCGACGGCATTTCTTGTACTGCGGTGCTCGAGGCGGCGCGGAAACAAGCCCAACTGCTAGAGCCGACGCTGGTCCACATCGCGGCCGACGGCACCATCACCTTAACCAACGCGACCAACGCGGACGCTCCCCCCGACGTATACGCGGCGCCGTGCGACATCCGCGCTCTCGTCGACGCCGCTGACGAGCTCGTGTTGGACGGCGGCGGAGCATTTGCATTGCGCGCCTCAAAGCTCCGCTTCTACGCGACGGGCACGCGATTGCCCGCCTTTCTTTTAGCGGCGAGCGACGTGTGTCTCGACGGCCGCGGGGGTACGAGCGCTTTGACGTGTTCACTGACGCGCCTCGACGCCTACGACGCTGCACAACATACGTATCGGTGCGTGCTCCAGAAGTCGGTAAACGTTTGCGTGCAAATGACCGACGGCACTTTGCGGGTGGCGCTCGGAGATCTAGGTCTAAGCGTCGACGACGCGACGGTCGCTTCCATTGCTCGCCTCCTCGCGGCGCGCGAGGCGACCGAAGCGCCGCCGCTCCAAGTGCGCAACGAGACGGGCGCGGCACTTCTTGTGAATGGCGTTTCTGTGGAAGCAAACGCGACGGCGACGCTGAGTGTTGATACAAACCCGCGCATGGGCCGTCTCGGGCGCGCTCGCGACGGCGCGCCCCTCGCGCCGCTCGAAGTGTTGGCCGACGCCTACGCCGCGTCGCTGGCGCTGGACCGGCGCTCGCTCTATGGACCGGGTGACGGGCTGCGTCCGCTCGCCGCCGTCACGGCGAGCGATTTTGTGGTTGGTGAGTACACCTATCACGACGGCGCGCCGACACTGCGGCTGCGGGCGCGGATTCGCGTCGAGAACCGGTGCGACCGCGAGATGGCGCTCCAGGTCGCCGGGAGCGCCTACCAGCGGGATCTGCCACCTGTTGCGCCCCACACGACTTTTGATTTGCCCCTGGCAATTGTCAGGGAGGCGCCTCTGGACGCCGCTGTGTGCGTCCAGATCGACGACCGCTGGCGGCCCGTGGCGAATCTCGAAAAGCTCCGCGCCATTGGTAGCCGCCGCGGCTACGAGCGCGTCCACTGGGTCGACGCGCCGGCGCGCTGCTTCGTGCTTGCGTCGACTGCGGCCAACACAGTGGTCGTGTGCCCGCCCGTCGCCTTGAAATCATCATTAACATTGCGAGCGCGCGTCGCGACGGCGCGCCGCCTACCTCAGACGCGCGAGGACTACGCTGAGAATTGCAGTATACTCCCCAACGAGGCCGAGACCGCGGCGTTGTATGACGTGAACGCGACGCACTGGTGTTTACGAGTGGACGGCATCGAAGCACAGTCCGCGTGGATTGATGTAACGGGCGTCGCAGCTCGCGGCGAAGAGGCAGCGTTCGTGGTCGACGACGGGCGGCAGCGGTTGCGCGTGACACTTCACCGTGTGCAAAGGGCGCCGTCTTTGTTGTTGGTGCTGCGCTGCGGTTTGATTGTGGAAGATAGGGCTGGTATTGGTGTCGGCGTCGTAGGACACGTGACGACGAATGCGAGAACCATGGTCGGTGACGGCTCCAAGCATTCGGCGCTGCAGCTCCGGAGCGGCGACAGCGTCTCGCCGTTCATCGTGCCGGGGCAACTCGTCGACGGACGGGGCGCCACGACGCTGGGCAAGAGGCCCGTCGGGCTTATTTTGGAGGGTTCTACATTAGCGGTCGTGCCGCTTGTCGTAATAAGCTGCGCCGTGCCCTCGTACCACGTCACGGTGCGCCATGCGGGCGTCGCCTGCCAGGACGAGCCGCTCCCCGTGCACGCTTCGACCTTTGACGTGTCGATCGACGGCGCGGACGCGTCGAGCGGATGGTTCTCCGTGAACGCGGCATCGCTCAAGCCCGGGCATGTTGTAAGGCGGTTCGGCGCCGTCGAGCTTGTTGTGGGACAGCGCGCGTCGGACGCCGGCCACGGCCTGATTTTGCGATTGTGTCGCGCCGAAAGCGACGTTGCGATGGATATTTATGTGGACTGCGCGTCTACAACCGTCCGCGTCGCCGACCTCGACGTCAAGGTCCCGCGCGGCTGGAGCCTCTCGAAGACGGGTGACAAGTGGGCTCTGGACGTCCGCGCCGTGACCATAATGGATGGGCCCCACTCTACTTTGACCTCGACGTCGGAATTCTTCCTCAAGGCGGCGTGCCGCATCGACCGGAGGCTCGCGGCGCGTTTTCTGCCGGGCGACTGCCAAGTTACATTACGGGAGCGGTGCGCGCGGCGCTGCGTCGGCGTACTCCAAGCGATGCGGCGCGCCTGGGCGAGCGAGCAGTTAATTGAAACCTCGGCGCCCGACTCGTACGTCGTCGACCTGATACGCTGCGGGCGGTTTGCCATAGCACCGTTGTCGCTCGTGCCCGACGCCGCTGCGAGGGTAGAGCTCGCGCACGCGCTCGAGGAGGAGGGCGGCGTGCTCGGCTGGGCCGTGTCGTTATTGTCGTCGTTTCCAAGGCTGGCGGTGGTAGATGCGGAGCTAGACTTTACGGGAGCCGACATCAGGCCGAACCAAAGGCATCTAACGGCCGGCGGAGTGCTCGGCGAGGTCGCGCTGCTGTACGGCGAGCAGCTCAAGCAGTCGTGGTGGTCGATTGCGACCAGTCTGTCCCTCAATGGCGGTACAACCGCGCGGCCGCCGCCGCAGCGCCGCGTCGAGGTCGTCGTCCCGGCCTCTCATGAAAAGTTGGGTTTCTCCGTGACGTCGACGGGCGGTCGGCTCGTCGTCATCTCGGTGCGCGACGCGTCGCCGCTGTCCGCGCGAGGCATCGGACCCGGCGCACGGTTGTTGACGCTCAACGGCGAGGACGTGGCTCATGTTTCTCCGGCCGAGCTTTCCGCGCGCGCGGCGTCGCTCGCCGGAATGGAACGCGTCGTTGTTCTCGCGGTGGACGACGTCGGGGCTCCTTCTCCTGGTGGGGCGTCGTTCTGAGATGTGTGTGGTAGTTGTGGATAGGTGTGTCTAACTTAGTGGTGACTTAAGTTCAAGCCTTCGTGGCGCGCGCCCCAATTTTCCGCCGCGATGTTTTAATGGTGGACTGCGACACGCCGCCAGCTAGAACCGCCAGCGACTCGACCACTGGGCCTAGTGCGCAGGCACGTCCGCCGCGCCCGGATTTACAAAAGTCGCCGTGGTGGCACGAATGCGCCTTCAACGGTGCTAGGCGGCCCGTAGTACGACTCGAGCCGTCCATAGACCGGTGTAAGCAGGTTCGCGTTTTGTCACTAGTAGGTTAGGGAAACTTACTAGGCCTCTGTCCGGCATAGCGCAAAGCGCCGCCCGCCGCACGCCGTCGAGGCGAGCCCACGGCACGCACACGAAGGCAGAGCACTTCGAGCGCTCGCACAGCGCCCAAAGCCGAGTAGCCCTCGGCTGTGGCGCGGCAGCTCTCTCGGCCCGGAGGCAGCCCTCTCTCACCTAGGCGGGCAGCCCTCGGCCGAGCCGGACGCCAGCCGCCGCGAGCCAGCGACTAGGCCGGGAGGTCAGCAGGCAGCCATGGCCGACCAAGAAACGAAAGAATTTGACACGAACGTCGCCGACGCCGACGAGCGCAAGCGTATTAGGGCTCAGAGGATAGAAGCGCGGCGCGACGCCGAGAAGGGCGCTCTAGATAAAGCGAACGAGGAGCGCAAGGCAGCCGAACGAAGTCAAGGAAAGCAGCAGATCGCCGAATCATTATCTCACTTGGACAAGAAGAAGAGCGCGGGTATCGAGAAAGTGACCGACGTGAGGGTCGCGGCGGACTGGAGGGAAGCACAAAGACGCGTAGCGGAAGAAAAGAAGCGCCAAGATCGCTTACAACGGTTACAAGAAGAAGCTGTCTCCTCAGGAAAACAAAACGCCATCATCGAGGCGAGGTGGGCCGAGTTAGTCGAGCAAAATATACCTAGAGAATTACATGACGCCATCGAGGTCCAGAAGGAGGCCTGCGCCGAGATTCTGCGATCTAAGGATGAATTAATAAAAGAGTTCCGCCAGGAACTCAAAAAGAAGGATGAAGAGTACGTCAAGGCCCTCAAACAGCAAAAAGAGGACATCAACCAACTGCTCGAGCGCATGCGCCGGGAGTTCAAGGAGTTGCAGGGCGAGTACGAGGTCGAGTTGGAAGCCATTGAAGATGCGTTCTTGGCGGAGCGGGACGAGTTGCTCGACAAGAACCGGGGGGAAATTGATCAATTGTACGAAAAGCGCAAGGAGGCCGAGCTCAAGTTCCTCGAGAACCGACGCGCGCGCGAGGAGAAGCACCGCCAGGAGATCGAGGACATGTTGGTCAAGGACGGCGAGGAGTATAATAAGTTGAAAATCAAGCTGGAGAACGACGTCCAGACCTTGGAGCGACAGCTCGAGGAGATGCGCGCCACTTACCAACTGAACACCGAAAAACTCGATTATAACTATCGGGTGTTGACCGAAAGAGATTCAGAGAACAGTACGACATTGCAACAACTCAAACGGAAGCAAAATAAGCTGAAAGATGTTCTGTCGAGGGTCATGGCGAAATACCAAGAAACCGATGAAAGGGACAAGAACGAGAACGAGCGGCTCACGGAGGAGTATAAGCGGATGACCAAGGCCTACCGCGACTTACAACTCAAGTTTAGACACTTTGAGGTCACGGACCGGCAGAAATTTGACCGGGTCTGGCAGATGTATGTTAACGGTGTCCTTTTCACGCACGCCCGTCGACGCGACGCCGTTCCTGCGACGGTGTCGCCTCGATGGCGTCAAGGTGAACGTACCGTCGCGACGCTGTCGGAGAGAGGAGCACCGCCATCGGTAGCCGTCAGTACGCCATCGACGCGCCTCAGCACGAGAGTACGCCATCGACGCGCCGCGGGGCTCACGTCGTACCACGCAGGCACGAGGCCGAGGTCAACGAGCTCGTCGGCAAGGTCCTGCAGGCCGACGAGTTGATCCACAGGCAGCAATTGGGATGGGACTGGAAGCCTCCCGACCTCGAAGCGTTGCGGGCATTGGCGCGGCCGGACGCGGCGACGCAGGCCCGCGAGGAAGCGCTGGAGCGGAAACGTTTAGAAGAGGAGGAGGCGGCGCGGCCCAAAGTTTCCGGTGCGAAGCTCAAGGCTTGTCTCGAATTACTGTCTGCAGAAGCTGGGTTCTTAGTCGAGAAGAAAGTCCGAGACGCTCTAGATGAGTTGCCCGAGGACGAGGCGGAACTCGCCCAGGCCGAGAGTTTACTCAGAGCATTAGGCGCTAGAGACGACGCCGACATTTCGCTGTTAGTCTCCAAGTTCTTCTCGGACGGGCCCGCGGACACCGAGGGCGAGGGCGACGCCGCGGCACGAGCTCTAGCCACGAGGATCAAGGCGGAGGACGTCGTCGGAGCGGCCCAGTCTTTTGTCGAGGAAAGAAGAAGGAACGCTGCTTTAAAGCCGCCGGCCGCGGACACGGTCATAGGCGCGGAACCGGTCGGTCTCGCGGCGGAGCGCGAGAAGGAGCGCCACGCGAAACAAAGAGAATATTGGACGAAGATGGCCAACGTCGTCAGTGACGACACGTTCGAGGTCTGGCAGGAGCTCGAGAAGCAGCTCGAGAAATATAATACGGTCCTGAAGCAGCGGTCCCAGGAGATCGCGCGCGTCACCTCATTGCAAGAGCAGAACGCCCAGCTCAAGGCCCTCATCAACCAGTACCTCAACGCCAAGGTCAACGACGAGCTCATCGTGCCGCCCGCGGCGACGATCGCCATGAACCAGCAGGCGGCGCAGACGTCCGCCGAGGGGTAAACTATGGCGGTCTATCTTACCTTACTATGTACTAGCCCCGGCCCGGGGCCTTCGAATTGTCTACCGGCGCTTGCGCTTCGGGAAGCCGTAGGCGAGCTCCGTCGTCGGCGGCGAGGCCGGCGGCTCAAGCGGGGGTTCGACGCGCCGTTTCTTCGGCCGGAGCGCCACGGCCCGCTTGGCGGGCAGCAGCTGGCTCGCGCCGAAGGCGAAGCCTGTCGCGATGACGGCGCGGCGCGGACAGAACTCCACGGACACCGGACCTTTCGGGTCCGCGAGCGGCGCCGCGCGCGGCGCCGCGCTGTTGAAGCCGCGGATGTAGTCGCGCCGCGGCTGGAGCTGCAGCGCCGTCGCGCTCGCGAGCAGAAGAACCAGGCGCATTGTTCTAACGCCACCAATACAATGTAAGCAAGCCGGCGGCTCCGACGGGGCAGCCTCCGTGGCGCGTCGGTAGCCTCGCGAACGCGCTTTTCAATTGTCCGAGGCCCGGACGGGCGTCCCGAGGCCCTTAGGTGAGATCTGGCACCAAACTTTCTTCGCGGCTCCGGCCGGGCCACTAGGCTCGCGGCGCGAGGCTCGCGAGCCGTCGGGGGCGCCGTTTATGCTTCTCTACGCATCGTTGACGACGTGCGTTTTGGCTAGCGGTAGTAAGACACTAGCAAGAAGCAAAGCCGACAAATTCGTCGGGGCGTGCGCTGTAAGCCGCCGCGCGAAGCCAGCAGGCCCGGAGGACGCCCAAACACGCCCTCTCACAAGACCAGCCCACGCGCCACTGTACCGCCGTGTAAAAAAAAGGGTTCAGCCCAGGAGCAGCAGGAGAACCAAAACAAGCAAAAACAGCATGATCGCCCCCGCCGCCGGCGCGGCCGCCGCGGCGGGCACGGGCTACTCCCTGGGCCTCTGCGGCATGCTTTCTGGGATTTGCTCGGCCATCAGCTGCGCGTTCTCCGCCCTCGTCGCCTGCTTTACAGGAGCAAGATGCTGCTCCGGAGGCGCCTGCGCGGGCGACGGCAAGGACGCCTGGGGCGCGGGCAAGGTCGGTTCTATGCTTGTTGTAGTTTACGCCGTGGCCATGTCCTTCCTCTTCCTCTACGGTCTAGAAGATAGGCTCCACCACCTCGCGGAACATGCAAAAGCCTGGGAGCACACGTCGTGTAAAATCAACGAAGACTATGATGCGGAGTGCCTCGGCCAGGAGGGCGTCTTCCGGATCAATCTAGCTGTCGTAGCCTTCTTCGCCTCGAACTGGCTCGGCTGCAAGCTCTCGAAACAGTGGCACAATGCCTTGTGGATCGTCAAGATGGTCTTCTTTCTGGGCTATTGTGCGATCACGCTCTTCTGGGTCCCGTCGGGATTCGTCGATGATTATGTGTGGGCTTCTAGAGTTATGGCCGCGCTCTATTCCGTAGCTTTGATGGTCTTCATCATCGAGTTCGCCTACGAGGTCAACGACTGGATGGTCGACCAGTCCGGCGACTGGGGCGCGCCGACGACCTGCGGCTTGGACGACAACTTGATTGTTTTACTAGTCATCTCCTTCGTGCTTTTTGCGGCTACGCTAGCCGGGATCATTTGCTTGTTCATCTTCTTCCCGAGCGACCCCGACGCCTGCGACGACACGCAATCCATAACAGCGTTCATATCGATGACCCTGGTCTTCTGCGTGGCGTGCACGACAACTCAATTAGTCTTCTCCGAGTCCGGTAATTTACTCACATCTTCCGCGGTCTGCGCCTACGGGACCTGGCTCGCTTATTCTGCAATCGCGCGGAACCCCTCGTCGGACTGCGTCGCGCGTTATGTGATCAAGAACCAAGGGGTCACGACGTGGGTCGGGCTGGTCGTCGCCTTCCTTTCGTTGATTTGGATGGCCAAGGCCGCCGAGGACGTGGGCAACACCATCGACCCGGAGTTAGGTGTGGAGCTCGTACCTTCCGACGACGAGGAGAAGAACGAAGATAAATCTGAAGCGCCGCCGGCGCCGATCGACTGCCTGGACGGCGGCGACCGCGCGGGCGCCACCTTCAACCTCATCATGGCGCTGGCGGCGTGCTACGTCGCTTGTACCATTGCGAACTGGGGCGCGTCGACGCACCAAGCGGAGGGCGTCGGCAAGCCGCTCGCCGGGACCGCGAGCATGTGGATGCAGGTCGCGTCGCAGTGGGTCATGTTCCTGACCTACGAGTGGACGCTCGTGGCGCCGCTGGTCTTCCCGGACCGGGACTGGGTTTAGCCTGCCAGCCTCAGCCTCAGCCGCCGCGCCGGGCGGCCGTGGATGCGCTCGGGTAAAGTTCTTTGTGTTTCTCTGCCAGTGGTTGTCGCCGAGCCGCGACGACGACGGGACGATGTCTTCACGGGGAGTTCGGACTAGTGTAAGACGTACGTACTATGGTGGCTTATGTCGCGCGGCGATCACGCGCTGGGCCTTCGCGAGCGCCTTCTGCGCCGACCGCTCGCGCTTCATGCGCTGCGCCGTCGCCGGGTTCATGCCGGACGACCGGCCGAACAGCTCGCGCGACGCGGCGTCCGTGATCGACGCCGTCCGCGCCGTCGTTCTCACCAAGCCGGCCGGCAATCCTAAAGCGGCGGCGCGTTCCGCGGGCGGCAGCGCGAGGAGATTCGTGGAAGACGGTGGCGGCGGCGCACGGGGGCCCTGCACCGCCGCGCGGAACGCCTCGAGCTGGTCGGTGTCCGCGGCCGCGAGGTCGGCGGCGTCCTCGGCCTCGTTGCGCCGCCGGCGCTTCTTCTCCTTCTTCTTGCGCTTGCGCTCGCGCTTCCGTTTCCTTTCCTTTTTCTTCTCTTTCTTGCGTTTTCGTTTGCGCTTGCGGTCCTCGCTGCTGGAGCTGCTCGAGCTCGACGACAAGCTCGACGACGAGCTCGACGACGACGACGCCATTTTCTGCGCACCACGTCTTGCGTCTCGTGCGTGGGCACTGATGTGCACCGCTGAGCAATCGCTGCGCCGCGTTGCGCACCAATGCGGCGCGCTGCAGCTTGTGCACTGCTGCTCTTGCTATGATAGACCTCTGCGACGCCAGGAAGCGCTGCGACAATTGATACAGATGGCAAGCTGGATCAATTACAGCCGCATCTCAACGCGCCAGGCCAAGCCAAGCCTCGGCCGCGCGGCCGCCTCGAGGGTCTAGCAGCTCTAGCTAGCGCTAGCGTGCAGGGACAAACCGGCCTGTAGCCGCCTGAGTGGGCTTTTGCTGCAAGCGATTAACTTTGGAGTCCTACCTACTGGCTGCATCGACTGCGTCGTCAGTTCCGCAAGTTTAAAGCTGTGCTTGAGACCCCACACAAGCAGCAGCTTCAGCATCGCTCGCAGCGCAGCACGGAACGATGTCCAAACTCCTCAAGAAGTCCAAATCCAAGAAGAGCAAAGCACCAAAAGCCCCGAAGGCCCCGGAGCCGCCGCAGGAACCGTGGCACCGCGTCGGCCGCGGCGAGCCGGTCGCCGCCGTCGATATACCTGGCATCGAGCGGCTCCTCGCGAAGCGGTCGGCGGCGAAGGCCAAGAAGGATTACGCTACCGCCGACACCATCGCCATGCAGCTCCAGCAGCGAAACGTCGCGTACCACGACGAGTCGCGCGAGTGGTACGTCAAGGCGCCGAAGCAGCCCGCGGCTCCGGCCGTCGGCACGAAGCGGCGCCTCGACGACGACGACGACGCCGCAGCATCAGACGACGACGACGCCTCGAGCAGCGACGACGACGACAGCGAGGAGGACCGGCTCGACGACGCGTTCGTGCTCAAGATGCAGAAGCGCCTGGCCGCCGAGGCCGCCGCCGCGGCGCCGAAGAAGGAGAAGAAAAAGAAGAAACGCGACGCGCCCGCCGAGGACGACGCCGCGGCCGCGAAGAAAGCAAGAAAGGAGGCCAAGAGGGCACGGAAGGCTGCCGAGGCGGACGCGGCACAACCGAAGA
>JACLAA010000919.1_pt1 | contig 27505 bp, 41 predicted proteins | sample 8027891 | NCBI WGS metagenome assembly JACLAA01 (sample SAMN15724900, study PRJNA655200) | protist metagenome | isolation source: fluorescence activated cell sorting (FACS) single amplified genomes of... | place: Spain: Blaines Bay Microbial Observatory, Mediterranean Sea | collected 2016-01-19 | reverse complement strand
ATTCTTGTTCGAATTTTTCTTGGGCATATTTTTCTGCTTCCTCTTCTGATAGACCAAGGTCAAGGCCTTCATCATAATATCTTTCCATCAATTCATCGTTGCCAGGATGACTCATGCTTCTTCAATCTGTCTAAAGTAGGCCCACTTGCTGTCGCCTGCTCTTGTGATGTAAGTGACTGCACCTTGATAACCTAGTTCAGTGTCATATTCAACTGCCTTGGGGCCAAGTTCACCTGCTGGATCGCCTTGTGTGACTCCGATTGAGATAGAAGTGATGGTGCCCTCTAGGGGCCCCACCTTGATGTCGTCGTTGATTTTAATCAGCATTATGCCACTTTCCTTAATGCACCTGCTGGCACTCTCCAAATAGATCCACCATGCATGGTGCAATCGACGTTGAGATATTTGATTGCCTTCTTGACGACTTTGCCTTTCATGGACATGCCATGTTTGCCATCAAACTCCACATAGTCACCTATCTGCATTTCTCTGGCATTCTGTTTGTGAAGATAAGTTCTTCTCAACTTCACGGCTTCAACGACTAAGTCTAAGTCATCTCTGCTCATCTCGTGAATGGCTGTGATAAGTTCGCCTCTTTTAAAGTTGTATTTTTGTATCATACACGACCTCCTTTGTCTTTGTTTGATAATACTATTATATTTCCTGTTGGTAATCTGTCAACCATGTTAAATGTCTTGTTTTTCAACACATCTGTAGGCCCAAACTCCTCCTACATCTATGGTATCTGCCACAATTTCTTGTCTGTTGACATCACAGATGTCCTTACTGTGATAAATGTCTGCGCCTTGCATTCGGCCACAGGCCTCATCCATACAGTAGTCGACCACCACGTGCCATGACTCTAATTCACTGATGTATGGTTTTTCCCATGACAATTGAACTGCATTAAAGTCGTTGTAGGTTTCGGCGTGTTGTTTGAAGTCCCATAACAAGGTGTAGGCATATATTATCGTGGCCATACCAAACAAGGCCCAGAACCAAGTGGCCCATTTCACTGTTTGATAAAAAAAAGTTTTCTTATTATCCTTCATTTACAATCTCCACGATCCAATCATTGTTGGAAACATGACCTTTGTAGTTCACACCATATTCATTCATGGCATTCAATCCATAGTCATCATTCCATATATTACCTCTAGCACCTGACTTGGCAGGAGCATTCCAGCCAGCGGGCATCAACACATCACCATTGGTCCTGTCGATGAAGCCATGCACTCTGCGTGAGTAGGATCCACCATCCAAGTAGATCATTTTGATGTATCTCTTGCCTGTGTTGTATTCTATTCTGGCGTTTCTTTCTGCAAGGTGTTTATATCTTAATTTGTGTTCATTCATGATGATCACAATGCCTTCTTGTAGTTTTGCCAATCTATCAGCAAATACTGGATTGTCGTCACCCTTCACAAATTGTGTGAAAGTGTCTGTTTGTTTAGTCTTATAACTCATTGTCATGTTCAACCTCCTGGTTTATACATATTATAATAAGTCCATGTTCAAATTCGTCAACCCCTGTTGACATATTATTATAAGACTTCATAATACAGATATGGAAACAATAGCATTTATAGGAACATTAATATTAATTGAGGCAGTATCCATCACAGTCACAGGCATCAGAATCCTTTCAGAATGGGGATTCACTGTGATCAGTTGATCAATAATTAAAGTATGGCAGAGACTTTTATATTATGGCCTACTATGACGGATGATGAGATTCTGCAGGGCATTACATCCACCACCAAATATGTGGTAGTGATTGATCATACCAACACTGAAACCACAGGAGGTCCCCGTGCCAAACAGTATCTCCAAGGTCAGCCTCATCTGCTGGATCAGTTGGTCAAACAATATCCTAATTGTGTGTTCTTTCTTGATCACTACAGGACATCTCTTGATGACTGTGACAATGTGATCTGGATTCCGCTGACATTTATGTGGCCTGCAACCATGATAAAAGACCGCCAGGATGTGCCTGTTGATTGGCAATCCTCGAGACGATTCACTGTTAATCATCTTGGTGGTAGGAATAGAATCAATCGCATCTTGTTGGAGCATTGGTTGGCAAAAAATTATCCGCTGGACCAGTTGACTTACACCAAACCTGAAGAAAGTGATCTATCTATGATTAAACCAGTGATTGATTATTCTTCGTATGCCAATAGAAGTCACGTGTCACCTCGCAAGAATCTTCCCGTGCAATGGAATGATCTAATCCGCAAACCCATCACCAACAAGCCAAGATCTTGGCGCATTGTTGCAAGTGACAATGGTGGTTGCAATTACATTGAGAGAGATTCTGTTGAGAGACGACTGCAAGAAGATGACGTCATCATATCACAACCAGAGGAATTTCCTTATAGGAGATTTGATACTGGCATAAATTTATTGATACCACAGTATAAATTGACATCCTATCTATCTCTGCAAACTGAACCGCAAGACATCACTCTCAACACAGATGTTGGAGAAAAAACTTGGGAATCATTTGCAGGTGGGACTTTGGTTCTACAGTTTGGCAATTATAAAGTTTTTGATCTATATCACCAATTGGGATTAGAAACCTTTGCCAATTGTTTTCACACTGATCATCTGGATTCACTTGATAGATATTATCAAACCATAGGTGGTTGTGAACTGAACAAAGAATTAATCACAGACCATGAGGCAATTGAAACTCTTTGGCGTGAAAATGTATCTGCCATACAACACAATCATCACCTGGCCATGGACATAAATCATTGGTTGGAACTGTTCAAACCTCAATTGAAAATCTTATCAGAGGCCTTGACACTGACCACCAACAGACCCACAATCTTTTGGACCTATCACGTGGTTGACAGATTCAAACATGAATTTAAACTGTAGATACCATGGAGGTTGATGTGAAGCATATTCACAGGGCACCTCACGCCTTGCTAATAGACAGGAGGACTAAAAATGAGTAATAAAATATTACGACGATGGAGTAATAAAATATTACTGCCAGATTTGAAAATATATTGGGACCTCTATCTGGCCATAGCAATTTTCATATCCCTATCAATCATGTGTGTGATCAGTGTATGGCATATGTCCTGAAGCCATACTGAAGCCATACTGAAGCCATACTGAAGCCATACTGAAGCCATACTGACAAGTAATACTGACGTGTGTCCTGAAGCCAATAAATATATTGATGAAAGTCTATGAACTGTTCGAAGGTGTTGAAGAAGCATCCAGAGGTGTGTTTGCCCGTGATAGACAGGGCACTTCTGCCCCCAAGATCAAAAGAAAGTTTCGTTGCACATCAGGACCACGCAAAGGCCGTATTGTGGCAGACCCTGCCACCTGCAACAAACCCATTGATGTTGCTAAAAGAATTGCGGCGAAGATGACCAGAAAGAGAAAAGCAGGTCAGGCATCATTCAAACGAGCAAGAACAATGAGAACATCACCTGTCACAAAAATTCTGAAGAAAGTTAATCCGCTGAGAAGAGCCAAAGCAAGAAAAATCAAAGGCATCAAACGAACCTAATAGCGGGGCCACAAGCAAAAACAATAATCACAATAGCGGGGTCTGTTAAATACACATATGCGTTTGTCAGAAGTAATAGGTCCAGCACCAGCCAAGGTGTGTAGATCATCCAAACCGGATTCAGCACTGCCTAAATCCTGGTTGTCATCATGCAAGAGTCAAGGACTAAGATCACGCACAGGCGAAAAGTCACAGAAGATTGGATCTAAACGAGTCAAAGTGGGCGGCAAAAAAATTAAAGGCAAGAAGTATGGTGGCCCTCTCAAAGACTATTCTTAATTAAATTGTTTGGAAATTTTGTTGGCGTACAAACCCATCGAGTGATCAAACACACCATCAAAGGGTTGACCTTTTTGCAGTGCTCGCCAACGTCCACGAAGTTTGTCTTTTATTCTCTGCCAGTATGACATCTTACGCACATTACCATAATGATTGATGTAATGCAGTTCGCCCACGTGTTTGAATCCCATGATGGCAAACGGTACACCAGGCACAACATCATTGTTGTTTCTAAATCTGTGTGCTTCAATGTCGCAGTTTTTCCATGCTTTGTGGAATGACCATCCACCCACTCTAGGTGAACCATATGTGTACAATTTAACATTATTGCTGAGTTCATGTGATATGTACAGTGCAAACAGATGTGCCATGGCTCCACCTAATGAATGTCCACACACAGAAATCTGTTTGTTGTTCATTTTGTTTTTGGTGGCAACTTTGATTGCCCAATCTAAATTTTTTTCCACTTCGTCTTTGAAACCATCATGACACCAGCATATGTCTTTGAATTTGGTTTTATATGCTTTGAGATCTGCTTTGATATCATTCATCGATGTAGGCTGTGTGCCTCTGCACACAATGATCACTCTGCTTGTGTTCCAACATACAGCGACATCTGAACCTTCTACTGACGAAAATTCGCTGAATAAACCATACTCTCGCTTGACTTTGCCCATGAATTCTTCTGCTGGAAGATACACCAGTTCACTCAGCTTGCAATGAAGTGTATAATCATGTAACATCACAAATATTTATTAGGAAGTAAATACTATGATGAAACGCACCACTCGTTCAATTCTTGAAGAAATAAGCATGTCATCTCCTGGATCAACTCGTAAGAACATTGTAGAGAACAAAAGTCAACATGTATTAGAGTCAGCAATCAATATCGTCAACGAATTTTACAGTGTATATGACAAGGACGAGGCAATGGATCTACATAAAAAATTCATCAACTCCATTAAATCACTAGATTCAAAAAAGTTTTATCGCAGTCTCGCTCGCAAAGATGAGAATTAAGCAATTTTTAACAGAAGACGTCAACACACATCTCTATCACATTGAAGAAGAAATAATTCGCAACGGATTAGTAGGCGCCAAATCAGCAGTAAGATATCTTATGGGGCTGGTGGACATGCTAGGAGGCAATGCAGATGCTGATGTGAGAGCCACAGTCAAGTGGGATGGTGCACCTGCCATTGTGTGTGGCAAAGATCCGCTTAACGGAAAGTTTTTTGTGGGCACTAAATCAGTGTTCAATGCTCGCACACCAAAAATAAATTACACATTTGATGACATTGATAAGAATCATCAAGGTGGACTTGCAAAAGTTCTCAAGTATGCTCATAGGTATCTTAGCGGCCTAAACATTCAAGGTGTGGTGCAAGGCGACCTTATGTATATTCCTGGCATGTTAAAGCCTGAGAGAATAGACGACGAAGCGTTTTTAACATTTACTCCTAACACAATTACATATGCTGTGCAAAAAGGAAGTAAATTGTATGATCAAATCACCAAGTCTAAAATTGGCATTGTGTTTCACACCAAGTATGATGGTGATACAATGGACACACTGTCAGCATCCTTTGGAGTTGACGTTAGTGAATTTGGTCAAGACAGTAATGTATGGTATGACGATGCCTACTTCAAAGACTTCACTGGCACAGCAACTTTCAAACAGAGTGAAAGTTTGTCACTGAAAACTGCAATTCAAAAAATTGATCAATTGGTAGACGAAGTGCCCATGCCTCTGTGGATGAAATTATCCACCAGCAAAGATTTTGTTCAATACATGTTGCAGTTCATCAATTCACAAATCAAAAAAGGTGGAGTTACACAAGATCCAAAACAAATGATGCAACAATACATCAACTACTATCGTGACATACAAGCACAAGCCAAGGATAAACTCAAGACAGACACAGCCAAACTGAAACGTGACCAAGCAGTGGCAGTGATGGGCAAATTGTTTGCTGAGAATGAACGCGGAGTTTCTGCTATCATTCGTATTCATAATGCAACCATGCAGATCAAAAACAAAATTATCAAACAAATCAATGATGTGCAGTCTACCAAACAATTTCTCAAAACAGATCAAGGCTATCAAGTGACCAACCCAGAAGGCTATGTGGCCATTGATAATGATGGGCAAGCAGTCAAGATTGTAGACAGACTAACATTTTCCAAAGCCAACTTCTCTGCCCAAAAACTGTGGGCACAAGAGAAATAACCATTAAACTACATTGTGTCTAAGATTTGTAATCAACCATTCGATACCTGCAACATACATGTAAGTGGGGAGGTATATTCATGTCTGTGCCACAGATGGATGCCTGTGTGCATTGGAAATATTTTTGACAAAGACTTTTTTAAGGTATGGCATAGCAACAAAGTTAAGGACATTAGGCAAGGGATTAATCAAGGAGACTTTTCTCGTTGCTCAGCTGAAGAGTGTCCCAATCTACACAACCTGCCCGACAAAACACAGGATTTGATTGCCCAACCTTTGCCCAACAGAATAATGTTGACCATTGACCAAAGTTGTAATCTTGCCTGTCCATCCTGTAGACTGCAACCCGTCATTGACAAACAGGGTGCTGATGCAAGACGCATATTGAATCATGTGTTTGGATTCTATGTAAAACACGATCTGCCTGTGGAAATATTTTGTGATGGATATGGGGATATCTTTGCCAGTAGGTCCTATCTTGATTTTTTTCAAGAAACTGCACTGCCCACCAATGTGCAATTGACCATCACCACCAATGGTACAACCATACATCAGTATCACAACCTCATCAATAAAATCAAAGCAAACATCCATTCCATGGTGATCAGTTTGGATGCTGGCACAGCCAACACCTATCAAGTGATTAGAAACAGCAACTTTGATCAAGTGATAGACAACTGTGAATGGCTACGACAAAATGATATAGTCACACACGGACAGTTTGTGTTGCAACGCAACAATCAAAATGAGATTGTAAAATATTACGAACTAGGACACAGGCTAGGATTCAAAACTATTTCGATGCAACTACTTGATAGATGGGGCCATCACACAGAGCAATGGTGGAATAATAATCAAGTGGCAGTTGATCAAAAGTTATTGAATGAATTAAATTTTTTATCTAACAACAATGTGCAGATGTGTGGAGGCATCAAGCATCTGTTAAACACCAATCATCATAGTCTTGCCTAGTGTTTATTTCTCCTTGAATAGGAGTGGTTTCTTTTGCAAATACTCTAAAGCCACGTTCTAGCCAACGCAGTTGTTCCAACCGTTCTATCTGTTCAAACTTGCCTTGAGGCAATCTTTTGTATTGACGCAGTGCATTCATTCTGTAGGCATAGATGCCTGCATGGTGAAACCCATAGGGCACAGCCATTCTGCCAAACCATTTGCATTCATACACATCATGTTTCACTTTATGATGTTCAACTCCTATGCATTTCACAGAGTTGGGATTGGTTTGTTCTTGATCAGCCATGTCATAGATGAGTGTGCCTACATCAAATTGTTTGACCAATGAATGGCACTCAACAATTTGTTCTGGTGTGATGTAGGGCATGTCACCTTGCACATTGATCACATAGTTGTAATTGGTTTGATACACTGCTTCTGCACAACGATCTGTGCCTGTGGGTGTGTCTGATTTTGTCATCACTACTTGTCCTCTGAAGGCATCTACTTCACGAGCAATGTCTTCATGGTCAGTGGCAACAATAACATCAAAACCTGTTTGGACACACTGGCGCCACACTGTTTCAATCAGTGTGATGCCATTGCGTTTCAGTAAGGGTTTTTGAGGCAGTCTGGTTGACTGCATTCTAGCAGGTATTACTAAGACAGTGTCCACTTGCCAATTATACATGATCTAAGATTAAAATGCAACTAAATACATCTAGTTGAGTAAACAATTCTAGATATCCAGTTTACTGACCCCCCTTAGGACAATTGAAAAATAGAAAAGGAGATCTCAAATGCCCGCAACTAAATCAAGATCAACTAACGTGATCAGAAGACAGTCTTTCACAGGTAAGACTTTAACTTTTATTGAAGTAATATTCAACGCTGACTTTGCCTCTTCAGCAACAACACCTGAATCAGATGGTTCAACATTTCAAACAGTGACCAATGTTATCAACTCAGCAGCTGGTAATGGTGGCACACTATTGGCAATAAACTACTACCTAGCTAGAACAGCAACTTCAGAAGATGCTTTAATCAACACAAACGTCACAGCAGGCGTAGACATTGATGTGTATCAATACATTGTTGAAGGTGAAGCTTTGTTTGATGCTCCAGCATCAGCAGGTGCAAGCACAGGTGATGACTCAACTGTTAAATCAGGATCAGAAGCAGACATCGAAACAGCAATCTTAGCTGCAATTTCCGGCTCCGATGACTCATCAGGCACAGTTGGTGTGAAGATAGCAAAACTTCCTGCAGATGGTTCAGCTCCATTAGCTGGCGCTAACTCAGAAATTATTGGTATGTTCGACGGAAGAGGCGACGCCTAATAACATTTGATAAACAAATTAAAAGGGGGTATATCCCCCTTTTTTTATGACTACATAAAGATTTTTCACCACTGTACAGACATCTACAACCAAATATGGTAGTTTATTAACTGATCTTACCTGCGGCAAATATACAAGTTGACTGGAGGTCAACCACAAAGGAGACAAGATGGAGATTGTAAAATCTATCAAAGGATGGGCATCAGCACTAGCAGATGTTGGTGTATCATTAGTTGCTCTGGGCATTGTCCTAGAGATATTGTTCAACGGACAAGGTATTCCGTTTTGGCCAAATATATCTGTGATTGATAATATCACAGGAGTATTGGCTGGACTATCAGCACAAGGCTTATTAGGCTTGGTGGCAGTTTGGGTTTTGTATAACATTTACAAATCTAAGTAAGGAGACTTAATGAAACATCTAAAAAACAAATGGGTATGGGCGGCAGTGGCAGTTATCGTTGTTGTTGGCTACATGTCCGGCATATTCACTCCTGCCGACGTACCGGTCGAAGCAGTGGCTGAATAATCTATGGGGGCAGTGGCACCATTGCCCCTAACTTTTACCAAAATTCCACATAAATACTTGCAAAGTCCACGGAGCGTGGGCATAAGGAGATAAACAAAATGGCAATTACAAGAAACAACTTTAGTCATACTACTAACGTAGAACATGGCTATCCTGAGTATAGCATTTTCATCGTTGATTTTATCAGCGCCATGAACGCAGAAACAGGTGATCCAGACACATCATCAGCAGTGGCTGGTCTTGAAATAGTAAGAAGAACAATTGAGCAATTCGGCAACATTCTTGCTGAAGGTCCTTTAACAGACACAAACACTCAAAAGACTTACATTATGAGATCAGACACAGCCCCAACTGCGGCGGCTCTACAAACTGCAATCAGAGCACTCAACGGAAATGGTTCAATTACAGCAACTATTTCAAGTGCAACTGTGACAGCAACAGATCTAGGTATCTTAACAGCGGCAGCTGTATAATAAGATACATTATACTTCAAAGCGGTTCTTTATTCAGGACCGCTTTACTCTTCCAACAACATCATATAAAATACTAACATGCATCAGCACATTGTGGGTTACAGTCTTGTGGATATTTCACAGACGTCTGCCCTACAAATACAAAACTACAATTCACTGATCCAAACTATTGCCCTGCGTGGTAATCCTCTCAGTCTGCATGTGAATGCGGCAGGCAATCAGCCTATGTCTGAATATGATTTTGGTGAAGAATTTGGTGGTAATCAAAACATATGGGTGGTGTCGTTTGTGTGTGAACAGATAGATGTGTTTGCAAATAAATTCAGTAGTCTCGGAGGGTTGATTGAAGACTGTCATCAGGTGCCTGTCATTTGCAATTTGATGGAGTCTGTGGTCATCAAGCCTTCTGTGTTTGACACAAAGAATCCAAAGACCAAAAACATATATTTTAATATTCAGGACCTATGACCACTAAATACACATGTATAGGCACAACATAGGCATCATAGGCACCACTGAGCGTGGAAAGGACGCTATGATATAATGGAACGAACAGCAGTTCAATATGCAAGTGAAAAGAAAAGTTTAGAAGCACACGTTGACCTTTGTTCTGAACGCTACTACCGTTTGGAGACAAGAATAGAAGGTGTTGAAGCAGCAGTGCATGGATTGAAAGACACCATGTTGGAAGAATCCAAACGCACATCAAAAATCATCATTGGGTCAGCCGCAACAGTGACAGGTGGATTATTGTCCACAGTGGTTGCTATTGTCATGATGTTATAGTATGAAAATCTTTGAAATTTTTGCAGAAGAAGTCCTAGACGAAAAACAAATCTGGGGACGCAAAGGCACTTCAGTGGTAAGGAAGTATCGTTGCACATCTGGACAAAGAAAAGGCAGGATAGTTGCTAAACCTGATCAATGTTTTAAACCAATCAACATCAAAGCCAGAATAAGAATGAGACGTCTAAGATCACAAAAAGGTGCTGTCATGGTAAGAAGAGCCAAACGCACCAAAAGAACAAATCCAGCATCACGCAGATTAAGAATCCTCAACAGAAAAAGATAAAGTGAATATAAAGTTCAAATACTATTCCATCGGACTTGATAGTCTTGAAGTAAAAATGTTAGAAAACATTGTGGATGAAAATTTTACTCTTGACATGATTGCTCTAGACGACTGGCACATTATTGATTTACTTTGGCGAAAACATATAGTAATATACGATAAACTAAGGGAAAGGAAACCTGAGATACAACCATGGTGCAGGTCAAACGTATTGAGAGCTTTATCAAGCGAGCAGTCCACAAACTAACTCGTTCTGGAAACACAGTAAAATACATTCCAAAAAGCATTAAGAACGGTGTGGTGATAGGCGATTGTGCTGTGTTATTAAACAAGCAACAAACCTATGATGTTTTTTCCAAACAAAGACAACCAATCAAAAGAGACATTGCAAATAGGAAAGTTGCTATTTGTATTGCTACCCTAATGAATCAGTTCACAGAACCACATCGTGATACATTAGACAAGCTATTACATCTAGACAAAGAATATGCAGTAAATTATGCAGAGTGCTTACGGCATAAGCACAAACCTATATCAAATCAAGATGCATTAGAGTATCTACAAGATAGACTTGAAATCATTGTAGGCAAAATTGATGATTTATATAAAGCCATGACACTATGAAATCGCATAGACATCTTAATAAATAATCGCATACCATGATAATAGACAACATAGATTATTTTTCAAGCTCTAAATTGAGTAAGATTATCGAAGAAAGATTTGGGCAATCCATTAATCTTAATGAACTAGAAGATACCACACTTGAAACCTTTAAAGGGTCGGTTCAAAATTCAGTGAAAAATTTTGAATCTGCTATGGCTTTCAATACAGGTGCATCCAATCCAAAATATGTAGAGAACAAATTATTGTTAGATGCTATTATCAAAGAACAAGAAATGCGTATCAAAAAAGTTCAAGGCGATGAAATTGAAATAGAAGATCCTGCCAAGCCAGGTGTTACAACAAAAGTAAACACCAAAGAAGTTGATGTAGACACAGATGCACAAGGCAATGTAGAAGTAAAAGCCAAAGACCCAAACAAACAAGATAAAGCACCACAATTAAAAGTAGGTGCCAAGGTAAACATGGGCGAAGACATCAATGATGATGTAAAAAATTTTATGAAATATCTTGATAGCCAAGGATATACAGTCACCAGTCAAGGCGGTGGTCCAAAAGGCATATCCATTGAGTATCAAGACCGTGAAGGCAAAGCACACACAGTTGAATTTAAAACAGGCGGAGTCACTGAAGCAGACAAAGAAGGTGCAGGCGACCTTGAAGATGTGGTTGCACCTGAATTCAAAAAACTTGTTCATGACATGCAACAGGGTATGAGCAAACAAGAACTTGAAAAAAAATATCCTAAACAAAAAGATTCAATTGAACAATTATCAAAAGATTTAGCCGCTGTGGTTGAAGCAATAAGACAAACAATCACAGGACAAGTGGCTGAGCAACAGGTTAGACTAGGAGCCAAAGAAATGGCAGCTCTAAGACTGTTAGTAGGCAATCAGAATTTTTCTGAAGCCAAAAGGGCATTAGAACTTGCTAAGTCAGGACGTTCTGTGCCAGCACCATTGATGAAAGGCTTCATGCCAATCATTGATAAACTAGACACATTCATCAGAGGAGGAGCGTCAGCCGTGACTAGATTTAATAACTTACAGAAAATTGTAGGACGCAATGAGTCCGACGATTATGCATCAACATTGAAATCTCTATTAGAGAATGAAATGGAAACATCAGAAATTCTACTTGCATCACAAGACATAGTAGATACCATCACAGACATGTATGAGAAGATTGCAGAAATAAAATCTTCACAAGTGCTTGAACTAGTGGACAGAATGTCCAATGAACTAGGGCAAGAACAAGCACAGTCATATCAAAATCAAATTGATCCAGCTCTTGAAGCATTGGAACAAGCACTCAGCACAGCAAGACAAGGTGCTCAGGATTCTGTTGCAATAGTGAAAGGTGAAGCACCAACTCCAATGGCAGGCGATGATGACCTTGACATGGGCGGTGACATGGACATTGACACAGGCGATGGCATGGGTGATGCAGACATAGAAGGTGGAGACGACTTTGGCGCATCTGAACCTGCTGCCGGTGGCGACGAGCTAGCTGGTCGTGCAGAGAGATAATGCTAATAATTGAAGTTGAAAACTACGTTCATCAACTAGCATCCATACTACAATACTTCAAACAGGAAGCAGATGCTCGCAAGCAAGGCGCTGTGGTTCCTATTGATGCTCTGTCAGACTTCATGGATGATCAAGGTATAGACATCAATCCAGACATCATCAAGTCATTGATGAATGATCCTACAATAAAAAATCTTATCAAATCGTTTGACGGAGAAAAGATCACCATTGACACTGTGGTTGAACCCACAGATGACAATGCCATGGACATCAACGGTTCAGACGAAGTCAGCAAAATGGCAAAAAGAGCCTTGCGTAAACGTTCTTAATACTGTATAATAATCCTAATGATTAGAAAACTTCTGCCAGAAGAAGAACACCACTTTGAAAAAGATCCAGTCCGACCACACATACCTGCTTTTTTTAGAGTAACAGAACCCAACGAAACTTATATCTTTTCATTTGAAGACAAGGTTGATGCTGTGATTTGTGTGTCTTATCTTGATGCTGTTCCACAAAATGAACAAGACCTACAACTTGGTTGTTGCACAACTAATGCTTCTGTGGCAACTTTTTATACAGTGTGGAGTTACACTAAAGGAGCAGGAACCAACATAATTCTTGAAGTGAAAGATCACATTGAAAAGTTTAAACCATGGGTCAATAGATTCGTCACTCTATCACCTTGCACAGAAATGGCGAGTCGCTTTCATCTCAAAAATGGAGCTGTGTTGTTAAACAAATATAAGGACTATCAAAATTTTGAATACAAGTAATCAATCACCACCACCTTTTGTTGAAAAGTTTGAGTACCACAAATTAGAACAGATCAACGAATCTGGACGCAGAGTGTATCAAACACCCAATGGTGATAGAGTGCCATCTGTGACCACAATACTAGGCAAAACCAAAGACATGACACATCTCAATGAATGGAAAAAACGTGTGGGTGAACAACAAGCACAACGCATTGTCAAAGAAGCATCAGGCATTGGTTCTGCCATGCACAACAATTTAGAAAGATTCTTGTGTGGCGAACAAAGGATGCCTGGCTCTAACCTTGTTCATGTTCAAGCAAACAAAATGGCAGACCAAATCATACAAAATGCACTTGTTGATGTAGATGAAGTTTGGGGCATTGAACAAGCATTATATTTTCCAGGACTTTACTCAGGCACCACTGATGTAGTTGGGCAGTATAAAGGACAACCTGCAATCATGGACTTCAAACAAACCAATAAACCAAAGAAAAAGGAATGGGTAGAAGATTACTTCTTACAGTTAGTTGCTTACGCAGAAGCACACAACGAAGTGTATGGCACACAGATTCGCGAAGGACACATATTCATGTGTTCAAGAGATCTAAATTATCAACAATTTGATTTAGAACCTTCACATTACGATTATTGGCTAGAGCAATGGCTTGCTCGTGTAGAACAATACTATAAACTCTAAGTCTATAAATACTACAAATGGCAATCACTCAAATATCACGAATTCAGCACAGACGAGGCTTGAGAGAGTCACTACCCCAATTGGCGGCAGGTGAAATTGGATTTTCAATAGACACACAAGAATTATTCATAGGTAATGGCACTGTATCAGAGGGTGCTCCACAAACTGGCAACACTAAAATTTTAACAGAAGATGACAACATATTATCTACTGCTAACACATTTACATTCAGAGGCAACACAGATTCGCCTGTGGTGACAGGTGTTGACAACAATTCACCTATTGTTAGAACACTTCAAAAGAAACTAGACGATTTTGCCAATGTCAAAGACTTTGGTGCTGTAGGAGATGGACAAACTGACGACACAGCGGCCATCAACAGAGCCATTGCAAATTTAGTAACTGTAGAAACTACAGGCAAACAAAAAAGAAGATTATATTTTCCAGGTGGCACTTATATTGTTACTGGTCCAATCCTGTTGTATCCGTTTTCAAATCTAGTGGGAGACGGCATGGAGTCAACCATTATTAGTCAAACTGATGCCACAGAAGAATGTGTGATGAGAACTTGTGATTCAAATGGTAACACATCGACTAGCATAGGCGACGATGGAGCCAGTGTGCCTGAAGGTGTTGCAATCAAAGACATTCAACTAAAAACTAGTTCTGACAATCATATTTTTATCATTGATAGTGCTGTTGACTTGCATGTGCAGAATGTTCATTTCAAAGGAAACTTCACTAACCAAGATGGCCAAACAAACAGCAAGGCCTGTGTTGATATTAGAGGAACCCTAGCAAACAAATCTTCAAGATTGTTTTTTGTTAGTTGTGCATTTGAAAAAAGTGAATTCGGCATCAACTCAGACTTTGATTGCCAAGACATTCAAGTGACTGGTTCAGAATTTCAAAATTTACACAGAGGCATGAACTTGGGCGAAGGTGCTGATGGCTCCACTGGCGGCAAAGTTACAGGCCCAACAGGTGTGTTGGCACAAGGAAATAGATTTAACAGTATTGATGGCGAAGGTGTGTTTATACACAGTAATGGTGGCAGACCTGAAGGCAACATTATTGCTGGTAATTCTTTTAGAGACGTTGGCGCAAATTCAGATGATTCTTCTGATCTACCTTCTATCAACTTTGAACATGCTAATAACTTTGCATATGGAAACTACTTTCACAGAACTGACTTGTTATCTAACTTTGCAGGTTCGCTCTATCATGAAACACCTATTAGAAACACACTGACACTGGATGATAATGCATCAACATTTACGAACGCAGTTGAACCATTTTCAAGTGCAACAATACAAATAGACAATCAAAGAGAAGTTCATTTTGACATTGACTATGCAATCACTAGAGGCACAGCAAAACGCAGAGGCACATTAAGGGTTGAGTCCACTCCGACCAATGTTGTGTTCTCGGATGAGTTTGTTGAGAATACAGCCACAGGTGTAACGCTAAAGGTTGATGCCGCAGGCATACTGCAATACAAAACAACTTCAACTGGCACGGCAGCCAGCATGAAGTATCGCATTCAAAACTTTATCTAGATCTTAATTATCCACACTGATTCACAAAATTATCGTTTACTAAAGAGCCTTTTCATCATATAATAAGTATCACGCTTAATCCATAGCACAAATTAAAATAACATGAACAAACCAATTGAAACAAACATTATTAAAAGAGATGGCTCCAAAGAACCATTAGACATAAACAAGATGCACTTCGTTGTTGAGCAAGCTTGTGAGGGTCTAACAGGCGTGAGTGCTTCTCAAATCGAAATGAATTCTCACATACAATTCACCAACAACATGACCTCCAAAGACATACAGGACATATTAATACGTTCTGCAAACGATCTCATTACACTTGAAAATCCCAACTATCAATTTGCGGCGGCAAGACTGTTGTTATGGAACGTCTACAAAGAAGTATTTGGTCAGTTTCAGCCTAAACATTTTGTTAATGTTATTATTCAAAATGTAAAACGCGGTGTGTATGACAAACAAGTCGTTGAAAATTATACAAAAACTGAGTTGAAAAAACTCAACACATGGATTAAACATGACAGAGATCTTGACTTTACATATGCAGGATTAAGACAAGTGGTGGACAAATATCTTGTGCAGGATAGAAGCACAGGCGAAGTGTATGAAACTCCACAATACATGTATATGATGATTGCGGCTACATTGTTTGCCAACTATCCAAAAGAAACAAGAATGCAATACATCAAAAAATATTATGATGCAATATCAACATATCAAATTAATATTCCAACACCTGTGATGGGTGGAGTAAGAACACCTATCAAACAGTTTGCATCTTGTGTGTTGGTTGATGTTGATGATACATTGCCTTCAATATTTTCATCCAACTCTGCTGTTGGATACTACATTGCACAGAGAGCGGGCATTGGATTAAACCTTGGAAGGATAAGAGCCATTAATTCTAAAATTAGAGGTGGCGAAGTTGCACACACAGGAGTGATTCCATTCTTAAAAGTGTTTGAAGCAACTGTGCGTTCATGCACACAGAATGGCATCCGTGGCGGATCAGCCACTGTGCATTTTCCAATATGGCATCAAGAGATAGAAGACATTCTTGTGTTGAAGAATAACAAAGGCACAGAAGACAATCGTGTGCGTAAGTTGGATTACTCAATTCAGATATCAAAAATATTCTATGAACGTGTGTTACAGGATGGAGACATCACATTGTTCTCGCCACATGATGTGCCTGAACTTTATGAAACATTTGGACATGACAACAAAAAGTTTGATGAACTTTATGTGAAATATGAAAATGATCGCAAGACACCCAAAAAGAAAATAAAAGCAATGGATTTATTTTCTGCGTTGTTGAAAGAAAGAGCAGAGACAGGCAGAATATATGTTATGAATATTGATCATGCAAATTCACATTCATCATTCAAAGATCCTGTGCGTATGTCTAACCTATGTCAAGAAATTACTCTACCGACTGTGCCTATTCAACACGTTGATGACAACGAAGGCGAAATTGCACTGTGTATTTTGTCTGCTATTAATGTGGGCACACTTAAAAACTTTGAGGACTTAGAAAACTTATGCGACTTATCTGTAAGAGCATTGGATCAAATCATTGATTATCAAGGTTACCCAATCAAAGCGGCAGAACGATCAACCAAAGCAAGAAGATCACTTGGTGTTGGTTATATTGGTTTGGCACACTTTCTAGCAAAGAACAAAGTGAAATATGCAGACAAAGAAGCATTACCTTTGGTGCATGAACTTACAGAATGTTTTCAATACTATCTACTAAAAGCATCAATGAATCTTGCCAAAGAACGTGGTGCTTGTGAATATTATGAAAGAACCAAGTATTCAGATGGCTTATTGCCAATTGACACATACAAGAAAGATGTTGATGATCTTGGTAAATTCAAATATACCTGTGATTGGGAATGGTTAAGAAGTCAAATTAAACAGCATGGCATTAGACACTCTACTCTGTCTGCACAGATGCCTTCCGAATCTTCAAGTGTAGTATCAAATGCAACCAATGGCATTGAACCACCACGTGCATTGCTATCAACCAAAAAAAGCAAAAAAGGTCCACTCAAACAAGTGGTGCCACAATTCCAAACACTAAAAAATTATTACACACTGTTATGGGACATGCCTTCCAATGAAGGTTACATTAATATAGTAAGCGTCATGCAAAAGTTTTTTGATCAAGCCATATCTGGCAACTGGTCATACAATCCATTACACTATGAAAACAATGAAGTTCCAATGAGTGTGATGATCAAAGACTTATTAACCACATACAAGTTAGGTTGGAAAACTTCTTATTACCAAAACACATATGACTACAAAGGTGAAGAAGACACTGTGCAACCACAAGGCATACAAGACACTGTGCAAGAAGATAATGTTCAACAGATAAATGAGTCTGTGACTGAACAAGAAGAAGATGAAACATGCGATGCCTGTGCAATATAGGTTGACTAAAATTCACAAGGAAGTATAATTAACACAATGAGCAAAACAGTATTCAACAGAAATGAAGTAGACTTTACAAAACAGCCTATGTTTTTTGGTGAAGATCAAAACACACAAAGATATGATCAATTCAAATATCCAGAAATGGATAAACTTAATCAACGAATGCTTGGTTACTTTTGGAGACCAGAAGAAATATCTCTGCAGAAAGATCGTGCAGACTTTCAAACATTCCGTCCTGAACAAAAACACATATTCACTTCAAACTTAAAATATCAAACACTGCTTGACAGTGTGCAAGGCAGAGGTCCTTGTTTAAGTTTCTTACCTTACTGCTCATTACCCGAACTTGAAGGTTGCATTATCACTTGGGACTTTATGGAAACTATCCATTCACGTTCTTACACATACATTATGAAGAATGTGTATGCTGACCCATCAGAAGTGTTTGACACAATATTAAATGACGAACAGATTGTTAAACGTGCTATATCTGTCACAGAAAACTATGATAGATTCTCAGCACTAGCACAAGACTACTTTGTCAAAGGCAAAGGCGACATTAAGGAAGTCAAGAAACAATTATATCTTGCTATGGTCAATGTTAACATATTAGAAGGATTAAGATTTTATGTTTCATTTGCCTGCACATTTGCATTTGGAGAACTTAAACTTATGGAAGGTTCTGCAAAGATTATATCATTCATTGCAAGAGATGAAGCAACACATTTAAACTTGTCCACACAGATTATTAAGAAGTGGCAAGAAGGCGATGATCCTGAAATGAAAAAGATCACTGAAGAATGCAAAGATGAAGTTGTTAACATGTATAAATTATGTGTTGAAGAAGAAAAAGCATGGGCCAAGCATTTGATGAAAGAGGGCACCATCATAGGACTTAACGAAAAACTATTAGGTGACTATGTTGAATTTGTTGCTAACAAGAGAATAAAGTCCATAGGATTTGATCCTATATTTGATCGTCCACTTAATGCAAACCCACTACCATGGACACAGCATTGGTTATCGTCAGCAGGACTGCAAGTTGCTCCACAAGAAACTGAAGTTGAATCATACATCATTGGCGGAGTCAAACAAGACGTCAACAAAGACACATTGGCAGGTTTCAAACTTTAATGCTTATCGACGCAGGATTTAAGTCAAATGACATTATCGCTATGCGAATACAAGGCGGTGACGAAGTTATTGCAAAGTTTTTATCACAAGATGACAAGACAGTGAAAGTGTCAAAACCACTGGCACTTGCAATGACACAACAAGGCATTGGCATGCAACAGTATCTTGTGATGGGTGACATGACCAAGGACTTTGTGTTCAACAAAGCATCTGTGGTTACCATGCAAAAAGCCAACAAGCAAGCCGCTGACAATTACATTCAAGGCACCACAGGTATACAGCCTGCTTCATCAGTGCCACCCTTACAAACCAAGTAGACAAAAGTTCAAAATTAGCATAAAATAATTGTGCTGACGTTTGATACTATACTGGACCCGGGATCAACCCCGGCGCCTCCACCAACAGACTCCCTTCCGGGGGCGAGTGGATTGACAGATAGAGTAGTTGGCAAATTACAATCGCTGAGGAAACTCTAGCACTTGCGGCCTAATTAATTAGGTTGGCGGGGTTTGGCCTACCTAGCAACAGAACAGGCCATTGAGTAATGTTTGATATACAACAATTAGAATCCATTGAGTTTGAACTGGCCAACAAGTGTAATGCAAAATGTCCACAGTGTCCAAGATACACTAAAGGTAGATTACTACAAGGACTCAACAAAGATGAACTGTCACTACAAGACATCAAACAGTCTATTGATACTACAATCATATCAGGACTTAGAAGTGTTATATTCAAAGGGACCACAGGTGATCCTATCATTGCTAAAGACTTTTTGAACATTGTCCAACATTTCAAACAGCACAATCCAAAGATAAAAGTGTGGATAGCAACCAATGGTGGCTTACATAATGATGCATATTGGCAACGCCTGGCTGAAATATTAAACTCCCATGACAAGGTTGTGTTTGGCATAGATGGATTGGCTGATACACATAGCATGTATAGGATAGGAACTGACTATGACAAAGTTTTGGCAAATGCAAAAACATTCATTGGCCATGGTGGCAATGCACACTGGCAGTTTATTAAATTCCAACACAATCAACATCAATGGCACGACTGTGAACAACTATCACAGCAACTTGCATTTTCAAACTTCATAACCTTGCACTCAGATAGAAATTTTGTAGAAACCAGCCTATATCCAGCAGATGATCAAACTGTTAGAGTGCCTACAGGCTGTGTGTCTTGCATGAGTGTGAACAAAAAAGAACTATTTGTGTATGCTGATGGCTCTGTGTATCCTTGTTGTTATCTGGGTGGACTCCATGCATGGTCCACGGGAGTTGAAACAGAGACAGACTATTCAATGTTGCTCAAAATGACTGATCCAACTCGTATGAAAATACCTCATCATACGTTGGAACACATTGTGCAGTCATCACAGTTCCAAAATTTCGCTCAGGTGCTGACAACTCCATTGCGTCTGTGCAAAAAACACTGTTCTTAATTAAATACTCACATATGTTTCAGCGGATTAAATTATTATTTGTAAAATTGGGCAGACCTCTGTCATATGATCCCAGCAAACACTACATGAGAGGAACCCACAATGGCAGATAAAGAAGACGGCAAACTTGAATTGTCCATCAGAATTTTAGGAAATGAATTAATTGCAATTAAGATGGAAGTGAATGATTTCAAAATGAAATGGTTGATTGTTGGAATAGGAGCACTAGTAGGACTTGGCTTTGCTGTGTCATCATTTGGTCCTGGCCTAATGCATACGTTTGGAGCAATGTAATGTATGAGTACAAGTGTAATATTGTTAAAATAGTTGATGGCGACACAGTTGATGTAGATATTGATCTAGGATTTGGTGTGTGGCTGAAAGATGAACGTGTGAGAGTTATGGGCATAGACACACCAGAATCAAGAACACGTGATAAAGTTGAAAAGAAGTTTGGACTAGCGGCCAAAGAAAAACTAAAGTCATTGCTTGGCAAGACAGGCGTTCTTAAAACACAAGTCAACAAAAATGGTGAAGACATGAAAGGCAAGTTTGGACGTATTTTAGGAGACTTTGTTGTAGGCTCAAGAATGGCTACTGAAATAATGTGTGAAGAAGGTTTTGCTGTTCCATATTTTGGCGGATCCAAAGAAGAAGTTCAAGCATTGCATGAAAAAAATCGCAAGATCCTTGTTGATAAAGGCATCGTCGCACTGTAGTTGACAAATACCAAATATATCATACAATAGCAGTATGATGAGAATACTATTAGTGGTGGTAGCATTCTGGCTAGGTATGATGTGGTGTAAAATTGGCAGTGCCTTTGACTACAATATCATAGACAAAACAAAAAATCCAGAAGCATACTGCATGGCGCAAAACATATTGTTTGAAGCGTCAGTGGAACCTATGGCAGGTAAAATTGCTGTAGGGTTAGTGGTGTTGAATCGAGTAAACGACAATCGTTATCCCAACACAATATGTGAAGTAATCAAACAAGGCCCAATGTATGAATCTTGGAAGACACGCAAAGACACAGATCTTGCAGATGAAGACAGAATTTACTATCCTGTAAAAAACAGATGTCAATTCTCTTGGTATTGTGATGGCAAGTCTGATGACATATATCCTACAGAAAATTGGTATAAGGCACAAATTGTTGGATTGCAATTACTGGATGGAAAATACAGAGGCATACTAGAAGGCGCCACTCACTATCATGCAACATGGGTCAGTCCAGCATGGAGACATGATCTTACATTCATAGGGCAAGTGGGCGATCACTTGTTTTACAGATGGGAAAACTAATTGCAATCATCAGCAGTGTTTGGCTTATCGGCTGTGCAAACACAAGTTATTACTCACTTACAGGACACTCGGGTCAATCTGAACAAATAGAACGCACACTTCAGCATGCTTTAGAATACAACAAAGACGGCATTGCATCACATTGGCACGACAAAAACACAGGCAAAAGTGGCACCATCAAACCAGTGTATGCTTCATACAAATACAAAGGTCCTTGCAGACACTTCGAAATTGCATATTTTGATCCAACAAAATATTACCATGGCATAGCCTGTAGACGAGATCAAGTTTGGCGAATACACTAAATAAATAAAACGAAGGAAACATACAGACAATGCCAAGTTATTTTTCAGTTAAGGGTGATACAAGAAAACCAGCTTACTTTAGAGTGAGCATAGACATGTCTGCATTTGACACTAATACAGACGGCGTAACAGGCGGCGCTGTGTCACCAAATGGTAACTTTCCTACTTCAGATAGACCATATATCACAAACTTATCAACTCTAGCCACAAACGTCACAAGAGCAACAACTAATGCCCTTGCTGATCGTAGAGAACGTGGATTGATGAGATTTGAAAAAATGGTTCAGCACTTACAGTCTGACACACTGGTGGACATACTTGACATTGAGATTCAAGAAGCAAACGGTGATGCACAAGCGACATTGCTTGAATTTACGATCAGTGTTGAATCACCTGATCATATCAACATAACAACCACTGATGGTATCCCAGATGGTTCTACAAGAGCACTTGCAGGAAATGTTGATACAGCAGGAACAAACACTCAAGCAAACAGATTCAGAGCATTAATTGCCAGCGGTATTAACGGTGGCGGAACTGATGTTGACTTTTCAAGCACAAACACATATAGTGAACTAAGAACTCGTTATCTTGCCGCAACAACTGACACAGTGGTGGCATCAGTCGAATGTGGTAATCCAACAGCATACGGTGAAATATATGAGGCTATTGTTGTTAACCAACTAACTGGCACACTTGCAATTAGTGGTGGTGATGATTCAACACAAATCCTCAAAACTAGCCAAAACTAATTCATATTAATCTTTTAGCAGAACGTTATCACATAAACATTTATATGGGTTCACCTAAATACATCTATACTTCTCCTGATGGAGGACACACAGTTTATCAACACAAGTTTGGCTCTGATAAAAAAGTAAAGATATCAGAAGATGACTATGCGTTAAGTGTGTTGAAAGCACAAGACGATGAAAAAATGTGTGGCTGGGAAGCAGTGCAAATAAGGAAAAAACATCCTGCATTACAAGAAGCATGGGACAAGTATAAAACACTTTGGCAATTGTGTGTAGATGATGAAGATTAAATAATAAACTATGTTCTTGATAATACTTGCATTGATTTGTGCCTTGACCATATCTGGCGTTGCAATTTTCTATTCTGTGATAGGACTAGGAGCCATATTTGCGGCAGCCAAAGTGCCAATTTACATCATGGGTGGTGTGTTGGAAGTGGCCAAATTGGTCACAGCATCGTGGCTATATCAAAACTGGAACAACATTCCTTTCCTACTTAAAACTTATTTGACCACAGCAGTGGGCATTTTAATGATCATTACATCCTTAGGAATATTTGGCTTTTTAAGTAAAGCACATGTTGAACAGTCAACGCCAGCGGCAGAAACTGTGGCAAAGATTGACAGGATTAATGAACAGATCCTAAGACAGGAAAGCACCATTACTAATCTTACAAGCAAGATTGATAGACTGCAAGGTGGTGGAGCCACAGCCAACGTGGATGATCAAATTGATAGAGAACAAAAGATCATAGATAATGCAGACGAGAAGATTGCAGGCGAAGTTACTCTGATACAAAAGAAAATAGACAATGTGCAAAAACAGATAGATGACATACAAACTGATGCAGATAAAAAAATTGATATTGCAAGAATAGATGCTAAAGATTCAATTGCACAACTAAGGAAAGATGCAGACAGCATTGTTGTAGCAGAACAGGACAAACTAAACAAACTAGATCAAGCAGTGAGTGATGTGTTAAACTCCAACAAATCATTTTTCAATGAAGAAAAAGCGGCAGCTGAACTCAAAGAAACACAAAAGTCAGAACGCAACACCATTGATGTCAAAATCAATCAAACACAGAAGAAACTTGCAGGCGATGTTGCACAAATAAACTCCCAAACTGAAACCAAAATCACAGACATACAAGCATCAGCAGACAGCCAAATAAACCAATTAAGGGCGAAAATTGACGGTTTTAATGCTGAAATAAGCACCTTACAAGCCTCTGTTGCTGACGAAGTAGCACTTGCCAAGCAAAGAATAAATGAGATTAATACTGCGGCGATTACAGCAGGAGAGAATGCAGACGACCAAATTGCACAATATGAAATACAAATCAACAGTGCGTATGATAAAATAGATGGACTAAACTCAGATAAGTTTGTGGCAGAATCAAAGATCAGAGATCTAGAAGCAGAAGTTGGACCAATCAAATATATTGCACAGTTTTTTGATGCTGATGGCGAAGTTGATCTAGAACGTGCTGTGACATGGTTAATCATTACTATCATGTTTGTGTTTGATCCTTTGGCTGTGTTGCTGTTGATTGCAGTGAACATGAGTCTTAAGGCTAGATATGGATGGTCATTTGAAGGCAAAGGTGATCTTGATGCAATGACAGAAAAAGATTACAAAAAACTTAATCTAAATCAACCCAATCATATCACTAGATTAGAACGACAGGTTTACAACAAAGTAAAAGGAGAATAAAATGGCTGATGACAAACAAAAGCAAATAGATGAACTGTATGCAAAATATCAAAAGACATTACAACTGTTAGATGATGCATTAGATCAACTTGCTGAAAAACCAAAAGAAGTCGAAGTTGAAAAGATAGTAGAAGTAGAAGCAGATATTGATCTTGCTACTCCAGATGCTATTGCAGAACTAGAACGTAAGGTAGAACAAAAAGTAGCTGCCAATGCAGAATCAGAAGAATAAAATAGGCATTGATGCACTTTGGAAGAAGTACCAACACACACTTGAACAGTTGGCAGACGCACTAGAACGACTGGAACAACGTCCAAAAACAGTTGAACAGATAGTAGAAGTGCCTGTGACTGAGTTTGTTGAGGTGCCCAAAATTGTTGAAGTGGAAGTGGTGAAAGAACTTACACCTGAACAAAAAGCGTTTTACGAAAATAAGATATCAGATCTTGAATCCCAAATTGCCCAACTTAAATCACCAAACATTGATTATTGGGGTAGGCCAAAAAATATATCAAAAAAATCAATTGATGACTTAACTGCTGAGCAAAAAATAGAACAAAGATATCAAAGACTAGTTGAAGAAGTCAGAGCAGGCAAACTAGACTTGCAAACATTAACTCATGCCGAAGCTGAAATTGTTCAAAAATTGATCAATGAATAAAATAATTTTTGTCTCACAACCTGATACAATTCAAGGTGCAACCTACGGCTTAAAAAATTATACAAATGCACACATCAAAAAAATTTTAACACAGTGTGAAAATACAATTGCATTTTATCTTATCGAACAAGATTCAACAGATAAATGGTTGCAAAAAGTAAGTAAACAAAGTAAAATAATATTTGATTGTTCACAATCGTCAATTGAATACATAATTCAGAATGCCAAGTAAAAAAACTTATACAGAAAAATGTTCTTTTTGTGGAAAAGACAAATCAGAAGTAAACAAACTAATTGCATCTGATCAATCTTCAATATGCGACGAATGTGTTGAAAAATGTGGCAATATACTACATGACAATGCAGGGAAAAAAGAATACGATGTTACAGACATTGATCCTCACACAATCACTGAATACTTGAATGTAAATGTTGTAGGCCAAGAAGATGCAAAACAGCAGATTGCTGTGAGTGTATATCTACATTACAAAAGGTTGGCCAATCCAGACATACTTGAAAAATCAAATGTTTGTTTGATAGGCCCTACTGGTTCAGGCAAAACATTAATTGCTAAAACAGTGGCAAAATATTTAGATGTGCCTTTCTACATCGCAGATGCAACCACACTCACTGAATCAGGTTACGTTGGTGATGATGTTGAAACTGTTATTGCAAGCCTAGTTGAGTCAGCGGATGGAGATATTGAAAGAGCACAACGTGGCATTGTGTTTTTAGATGAGATTGATAAGGTTGCCCGAAAGTCTGAAAATGTTTCAATCACAAGAGATGTGTCAGGAGAAGGCGTGCAACAAGCACTTTTGAAAATAATTGAAGGAACCAAGTTAAAAGTGCAAATGAAACGTAATAGAAAACATCCACAAGGTGAATCCATTGAAGTTGATACATCCAACATACTGTTCATTTGTTCAGGCGCATTTGTTGGCATTGACACCATTAGATCACATGATGCTGGTGTTGGATTTATACATCAAGGCAATTCATCTATTCCACAAAAGACTATAACAACTGACCATTTGATCAAGTATGGACTTATTCCAGAGTTTGTAGGTAGAATAGGCAACATCATCGAATTGCAAAAACTAACTGCTGACGAGTTGTTGAGCATCATATATGATTCTAAAATATCGCCATTCTTACAATACCAAAGAGTATTTGAAACAGAAGACATATTACTTGACATAGACAAAACTGCCAGTAAACTTATTGCAAATAATTGTTACAACTCGGATATAGGAGCAAGAGGCATCAAAAACTATTTTGATAGATCTCTCAAACAAACTATATATGATATCAAACAATTGAAAAACAAAGGATTACTAGGAATCAAAATTACCAAAGACACAGTTGACAAATGTGCATTGCCCAAGTATAATTTTAAATAATGAAACCATTCAAACCAAGATCTGAATTCAAACAGATGAATATATCTGTTGATGCCAAAGGTGATGATGTAATGAAAGCATGGCGCAAAATGAAAAAGAAATTAGCCAATGCTCGCATACTAGAAGAAGTAAAAGAACGTAGATACTATGTCAAACCATCAATAGTCAAAAGAGAAACATCTAAACGTCTCAAGCGACAGGCTCTTAAAAACAAGAGAAAAGATATGGAACGAGACGGATTACTCTAATTGAACATTTCCATAGTTGGAGATAGTTTTGGTTGTGGAGAATGGCGTTACAGAAAACAAGGCAATCTCAAATCATTGTATGTTGCTCACACTGGCACACAACACTATCTTAGCCGTGCAAATCACTCAGTGCAAAATTTTGCTGAAGGTGGAGCATCACCTGATGACATTCTGCATCAAATAGTTGTAAACAAAATAAAAGATCAAATATTAGTTGTGTTTGCCACTGACAGTCTACGTGGACAAAATATGAAATATTTGGTGCGTGAAGGTGAATCACTGTATGAACTACACAGACTGTTGTTTATACGTTGGTTAACCAATTTAAAAAAAATCACACAACAACAAAAATGCGATGTCTTACTGATAGGCGGGCACGCAAATTTATATCCGTTTGATCATATTTCCAACATACAAATTTGCACTGGCAGTTGGCTCAGTGACATATTAGGACCTGTGGGTGAACTATCTGGCATAGACACAGCTTCATTAGAAATGCT
>JACLAA010005848.1_pt1 | contig 27513 bp, 24 predicted proteins | sample 8027891 | NCBI WGS metagenome assembly JACLAA01 (sample SAMN15724900, study PRJNA655200) | protist metagenome | isolation source: fluorescence activated cell sorting (FACS) single amplified genomes of... | place: Spain: Blaines Bay Microbial Observatory, Mediterranean Sea | collected 2016-01-19 | reverse complement strand
CAACACTCCCGCTCGTCGCATCGACGGCGTCGACCGCGACCACAATTTTTCAAATTGTGCAGCCAACAGCGGAAGAAGCGATGCGCGAGTGCGGTGCCTTGCTGAATGACTATTGAGTACGTTCGATGCCCAGGCCGCGCAGGCTTTTTGGGCAGGTCTGGCACTATGAGGCTTTGTTGCGCACCCGTCGAGCGATGAATAGGCTTCTTATCACTGCAGCGCGGTACGATATACGTATACTTTCTGGATATGATGCTGAACCAACGCTTATTAGCCAAGCTGCTTTTGCAAGCCTCGTCAAGCTCCACTCAGCCGCGTCGAGCGCGTGCTCTCCAACGATTTTTCAAACACTCGTCTTCCCGCACGCGTGTGGTCTCAATCCGCCTCCCCTCGACGCCTCCGATCGGTCGTTCGAAACTGAACCCGCGCACCAGATCAGCTGTCTCGCAGAGCTGGTTTTGGCTGCCTAAAAGCAGTGTCAAAACTAGTCGCCGACGCAAAGGATAAGCGCATCGCTCATCTTTTCGAATATGAGTAGAGTGCTGATTGCAATCGCCGCGTCAGCCGCAGCGTTCTCGGCACCCCGCAACCTGCTCACGCGCACAGCCATGAGATTCTCCGCCGCTGAAGCGGAACTCGTGCCGCGCGACGTCCTCTTCGGCAACCCCGAGTACTGTGCCGGCGTAGGAATCAATTGTATCGGCGACCGCGACTGGCCGTGACATGCCGTCGACGCGACGCCGTGCACACACAGGTACGCAGCCCCCTCCGTCACGCCCGACGGGTCGAAGCTAGCCTACCTGAAGCCCGTCGACGGCGTGCTGAACGCGTGGGTGCGCAGCGCGACGGGCGGCGACGACCGCGTCGTCACTGAAGACTCATATAGAGGCATCCGCCAGATCTTCTGGGCCGAGGACTCCAAGACGTTGCTGTATCTGCAGGACGACGGCGGCGACGAGAATTTTCATTTATTCGCGGTCGATGTATCTAAGGAAGGATCAAAAGCTAGAGATTTGACGCCCTTCGACGGCGCCAAGGCCCAGAACGTCATCACGAACAAGCGCTTCCCGGATGAACTGCTCGTGGCGGTCAACGCGCGCGATAAAGCTCAATTCGACATGTACCGCGTCCAATTGCAATCGGGGGCCATCGAGTTGGACACGGAGAACCCCGGCGGCATCGTCGGCTGGGGTTCTGAAGATGAGTCCTTCGAGGTGCGGGAGGGCATCCGCGTGAACCCTGACTCTTCCAAAACCGTATTGGTACGGGACTCTCCCAAAAGCGAGTGGCGCGACCTCGCCGTCTTTCCTTATGGAGAGGAGGGCGGCATGGTCGACTTCTGCAGTGACGGCGAGCATGCTTTAACGACCTCGTCCGTCGGCCGCGAGACGACGGCGCTGACGAAGGTGAAGTTGTCCGACGGGTCGACGACGGAAGTGATCGCGTTCAACGACCGGGCGGACTGCGGTGGCATCATGTGAGGTACCCGCGTCGATGGCGTCGCGCGCTCCACGCCATCGACGCGATCCGCGCGCAGGCTCGACGACGACACGAATGAAGTGAGAGCAGTCTCGTTCAACTACGCGCGCACGGAGCGGACCTTCTTCGACGAGGAGCTGAAGGGCCACTTCGACCGGCTCGAGGGCATGGGCCCCGACAAAGCGGAAGTGTCGCTGGTGTCGAAGACGAGGGATGAAGCGACCTGGGTCGTCTCATTTAGAAGAGACGACGGGCCCACTGAATATTCACTTTATGACACGGCGTCGCATAAGCTGACGCCGCTCTTCGTGAGCCAGCCGGCGCTTTCTGATTACAAGTTCGCGCCTGTGTGGAAATCAGCCAGTGAGTTAGGTTCCAACGCCATCGAGCACACGCGGTGACGGGGACAACGCCGCGTCGATGGCGTGGAGGTCCACGCCATCAAGCAGACGCAGCTACTGAGACAACATCGCGTCGATGGCGTGAGGCGCCCGAAATTTGATTTCCACACAGGTTCGCGCATATGGAGGACGTTCGCATACAAGCGCGGGACGGCCTCGAGCTCGTCGCCTATTTGACGCGGGCCAAGGCCGACAAGCCGACGCCGCTGGTGCTCTGCGTGCACGGCGGGCCGTGCGTCGCCCGGCGTCCGACGGCTCTTTCACCTTGACGCGGTCGCCGCGACGCCGTCGACGCGATGCCGCATCGCAGGTGGGCGAGGGACTTCTGGGGTTTCAACAGCGCCGCGCAATGGTTCGCGAACCGCGGCTACGCATGTTTACAGGTCAACTACCGCGGGAGCTCGGGCTACGGCAAGTCCTTCCTCCACAAGGGCGACAAGGAGTGGGGCGTCGGCGCCATGCAGCACGACCTCACGGACGCCGTGAAGTGGGCCGTCGACGAGGGCATTGCGGACCCCGCGAACGTGTGTATCTATGGCGGCTCCTACGGCGGCTACGCGTGCCTCGCCGGCTTGACCTTCACGCCCGATTTGTACAAGTGCGGCGTGGACATCGTGGGCCCGTCGAACATCAAGACTTTGTTAGATTCGATCCCGCCGTACTGGGGCCCTCTGAGAAACGACATGCTGAAGAAGATCGGCGACGTCGACGAAGATAAAGCCTTCAACGAGAAGATCTCGCCCTTATATCACGTCGATGCCATCAAGGCGCCGCTGCTGATCGGCCAGGGCGCGAACGACCCGCGCGTGAAGCAGGCCGAGGCCGACCAGATCGCGTTCAGCATGGCGGACAAGGGCATCCCCGTCGAGTACGTGCTCTACCCCGACGAGGGCCACGGCTGGGCGCGGCCGCCGAACCGCATCGACTTTAATGGGAGGACCGAGCTGTTCCTGAAGGAGCACCTCGGCGGCCGCGCTGAGGACTTCGTGCCGCCGGAAGGGAACACGGCGTCGTTTCCTTTGAAGGAGCGGAAGTAGTAGGTGGTAATTTGGTTTGTGAACTTGAGGCCCCGCGGCGGCTTGGGCTAGCCGGCCTAGCTCTAAGCAAAAAGCAACTTGACCGCGGATTCGTTCTCGGCCGCGGCGCGTTTTTGTATTGCGTCGAAATTGCGAGCTCCAAATCAGCCGAACGAACAAGCCCACTTCCGGGCTTCCGAGAGAGCCCTCGGGGCAGTGTCTTACGGCGTGTTTCAGTTAGCCTATTAGCTTTGCCTTTTCAGGCGGCACGCGCGCCGCAGGTCCCAGATTTGACGGGCAATGCTTCTACGGATAGCAGCCGCCAACCAAAAGTGCTCGTCGAGACCGCTGTAGGACCCATACTCGTACCACAGACCAGAACAGCAGCGAAAACCATGCGTCTCGCCGCGAGAAATCTGCTCATTTTGCCGGCAGTGGGCTCAGCGCTCAAATTCCAGCAGCAGCAGGCGCCCAAGGCGCCGGCCGTTGCCCTGAATCGACGACAGCTTCTGACACTCCCGGCCGCCGCGTTGGCGCTACCGCAATCAGCGCGCGCCGACCAGGCCTGGGCGGGACCGCGCTGGGCGGAAGTAGACACCAAGCTGCCCACCAACGACCAGGCAAGGGTCTTCCGCGATTTAGAAGATGGCTTCGAAGTGGCCTATCCCTCGAACAACTGGATGCGCACGCAGCCGCTTCCCGAACTACTCGGAGGCGCGCCGCCGCGGGGCACGCGTTTTGCGGCCACGGATCTGGGCCAGGGAGCCGTCATCGCCGTGACGTGCTGTGTGGAAATCAACCAGTGCGTCAGGCCGGCCTGGAGGTATTATTTACTATTCTGGCCGCCTCGACGCAGCGCGAGAGTGCTTGGCGTCCTCGCACGAGGCGTCTTAGGCTTCCTCACCCGAACGTTTTGATTTCCCACAGGTGACGTGCCAGCCCCTCTCAAACGTCGACTGGCCGGCGATCCAGGCCGTGAAGAAGAACGGCGCCAAAAGTATGGAAGCAGCCGCGGCACGGTTCGCGCGAAAACTGCTCGACGATAGAGCTGCCGAGCTCGGCTGGTCGTCGGCACGATTAATCTCGTCGGCCGTCAAAGCCCCTGATAGGGTCGAGTTCGAGGGCAAGGCCTACTTCGAGATTCCCAATGATGTTCCCATCGTCCGCAAGGAGGTCTGCGTCTCCTTGCGAAGGGAGGGCAAGGTATTAACGGCCTGGGCGTCGGCGCCCGTGGACACGCTGTCCCAGAACCCCGAGGTCGCGCGGTACATCCCGGCGATCATACAGACGTTCCGGGCGGCCTGAGTCGCGTAAGCTCCCTTTTGTGTGCATTGTATTGTCTACGTGGCGCGCGGCGATGGCGTCAACACGCCGTCGAGCCGGCGCGGGGGGTCGCATCGATGGCGTCATGTGACTTGAAACGATCTTACAAACGACTTGGGGCGGGGCACACACGAAAAGGGACTTCTAGGGCGCCGCGGCGCACTTGATCTGCACCGAGTGCAGGACGCCGGAGTCGATCATGGGCCGGAGCGCTGCCATGACGCGGCGGTGCCGCTGGAGCGGCTTCACGCCGCGGAACGACGTCGCCTCGACGTATACTTGCAGTTGCCGCCCGTGCGCCGCGAGCGCGCGCCCGTCGGCCGCGCCGACGGCGACGTGGTCCTCGTCCGTCGTGTCCACGAGGCGGAGCTCGACGACGCCCGGCACGGCGCCGCGTACCGCCGCGTCGACGCCGAGCGGGTCGTTCGTGACGAGTGGGCCGTGCGCGACGGTCGGCAGCGCCGGCGGCAGGATCCCGCACGGCAGCTCCGGGAAGTCCACGACGCTGCTCGGCGACGTCGAGAGCTCCGGCTCCGTCTCCATGCAGTCACAGACAAATTGTTGTCGTCGGAGCGGCGTCGCGGGCGTCGGCTTCGGCGGCAGGCTCGTGCGTAGGACGATCCCATCATCTTTCACGGCGATGGCTTCGCTGTGGGCCGCCATGTTGTTTGTGTCAATACCTTCGCGTCGGCGCGGCGTACGGCTGCTTATCTTGGCCTCTCAGTGTCTGTGACAGCCAAAAAAGAGCTCTGTCGATAGCGGTGCGCTGCGAGGCGACGGTAGGCTTGTCAGCTCGTTGTTTCACGGCGTTTGCGTCCGTGACTCCGGTTTCACCGGCGCTCTGCACCAGCCAGTCCTTGTCATCTCGGAGAGGCACTTGAGCACGCTCTCGATACCGGCAGGTCAAAACGAGTCCAGGAGGCGTCACGCGAATGGGAGACGTATCTGGGGACGTATAAGAGAAAAGGGGGGCAAAATGATTCAGGAACGCGTGCGGGAGCGCCGCGAGACCGAGCGTCACGCTCCCCACCAGGGTAGGCACAAACGTAACTACAAGCCATATTAGAGCCTCCAAATGTCTCCAATCCCCACCGTCTCGTCGTCCGGCGCCTGCGCGGCGATGGCCTGGGCGCGCCGGCACCCCTCCGCGTCGCGTCGAGCTTCCTCGGCGGCGAGTCGCGCCTTCGCCGCGGCCTCCGAGGCCTCGCGCGCCGCCGCGTCCCCAGCGCCGAAGAGCTCTTTGCCCTTAAAAGCAGCCTTCTCGCGCCTCCGGCGCCGCGCGGCCGCCGCCGCCTGGGCGCGCCGCTCGCGCACGACGTCGCGCCGGAGCGCCGCCGCCGCGGGCACCTCGTCGACGATGCGCGCCGCGAGCGCGTCGGCCGCGGTCAAATCAAGAGCCGCGGCGTCGGCGTCGCCGAGCGCGCCGCGCGCGGCGCCCCGCCGCAGGCGCGCCTTGGCCCTTAGCAACACAGTGGCGCTTGGCATGGAGGCCTCGACCTCGCTCGCCACCGCTTCGTCGACGTCATCACCTAAAACACCTAAAGCGCCGTCCAGCACCGCGATTTCGTCCCTCCTGCCATTTCGTTTCTTGCAACACAGCGCCACGTTTAATAAACACCGCGCGAGGACGTCTTTCAGTTTTGCGAACGCTTCGTCATCGTCCTCGTCCAGGGTCTTGAGCTGGGCCTCGGCTCTTCTCGCCGCGCGCGTAAAACACGCCTCGGCTCGTCTATACTCACCCTCCTCAACAAGCATCGCACCGCGCTCCTTTAAGTAAGAAGCGTCCTCGTCGCCTTCCGTCACGGCATCTAGCCGGACGGCCGCCCGTATGGAAGGTCCTAAACCTACTTTTCGGACAGCATAACACGGGTCGCCATAAGCACCATCACAAGAAACGACACAACCCTCTCCAGCTCTCATGGCCAACACGGCGATCTCCAGCCCCTCGCAGACGTCGCCCTGGCCCAATTTAATATTTTGCGGGTCGACGCCCTCGGAAGCCTTATATAACCCCTCATCATCTCGATTATCGTCCGCGACGACGAGTCGGATCGTCGCGGTCCCGCCGAACCGGGGCCGCCGGCCGCCGGGCTTCGGGGCCTCCATGCGTTTGGAGGACACGGTGCCGTGGCCCTTGTAGATCTCAGCGTCGACCGGCGCGAGTTGCCGCGACACCCGCACCGCATGTAAACAACAATCGAGCTTCAAATCATCATCAATATCCGCTTCAATACGTTCGCCCCGTCGCATGTCTAAGACCTCCCAACTCAGCACCTGCTTCCACTTTTCACCGGCGTGGTCCTCGCCCGCGATAACGCTCACGCGCGTGCCGCCTATTTCTGATTTGCCCCCGTCTCGCGGTTTGCAGACGAACGAAACTAAAGCTTCGGCGCCCTTCTGGGGCCGCACGGACGCACAGAGCCCGCGGTGCTTCGGCGCGTGTAAAGTTTTCGAACTACTTTTGGCCGCTTTGTACGCCTCGAAGGCCTCGATCGCGTCCCACTTCTCCGCTCGTTCTTGCACGGACTGGCGCGTGTAGGCCACTTTGGCGTCGACCGCCGCATAAGCCTCGTCCTCGGACGAGCCCGGCTCCGGCTCGTCGCCGGCGTACTGGCGCCACTTGTCTCTTCTGTAACTCATTCCGCGAACCTTCCGACAAACACCACTAAACCAATGACCACTAGCAACAAAGCGACGGACTTAATAATCGTGCAGTCTCCGGAATTACCGGCGCGGAAGATGGGCTGCACGTAGCCCAGATCGTCCAAGAGCTGCTGCCGGCCGCGGTCCGCGCGCGGCATGTCCCGGCGCCGTCTCGGCGGCGGGCTGGGCACGGAGCGCGGCGGCCGCGTCGTCGTCGTGGGCATGCAGGTGTTGCGTGCTTGCGGTACGCGTCGGCGGCGCCGCTGCTGTCGGCGGCGTCGCTGCTGTGGCGCGCTCAGTGAGAGTTGCGCGATTAAGCTTGTGGCCGCGAAGACGCAGCGATGGATGCGGAAGCGAAATGTATACGCGGCGTGCTGCAGCGACGCGGTAAGGACGTTTTTGCTCCGATTCGTCGACGCGGTGGGCTAGCGGCTTGTAACACTCTAGCGAGAAACAGCGCGCTGCTAGATGCGCGCGTTCCAGCCAGCACATACTGGGGCAGCGTGAACAGGATTACCCCCCAGGGCACTTGACGCGCCGCGCAGCCGCAGCTTGAATAATAACTTGGACACTCTGCCTCACTCTTGCCTCTGGGCCTACGCTGTACGCTACACACGCAGAGCGTCCAGGAGCGCGCGGATCGCGATGAAGTCATTTCGCGTCCAGCCCGCGGACGCCATCGGCGGCGCCCTCGGCGACGCGGTAGGCGACGCGACGGGTGCCATCGCGGACGCGACGGGTGCCATCTCGACGGCCATGCACGCCTGGACCCCGGCGACGTTCTCCCCGCCGCTGCTCGGCCTGCGTGCTGAGCGAGCCGTCGACTACGTTGGGGAGAAGGCCTCCATGTTTTCCTTCTTTACAAATTTCTATACAATCATCCTCCGCAAGCGCGGGTCTGCGTTGCCGAAAATAATGATAGAGATCATCCTCGCCACCGGCCTCGGCGTCGTGGCGTTTCTCCTGACCGAGGACGGCCTCTGCGATGCCAAAAAGTGCAAAGGATTTTTCCTGCCTCCCTCGACGTCGCGCGAAAAGGGCCACGCGATGATCGGCGTGCTCCTCGCCTTCCTCGTCGTCTTCCGCAGCCAGATCGCCTGGGGCATGTACATGGAGGGGCGCAACGCGGTCGGCCGAGTCGTCGCGATGAGCCGCTGCCTCGCTCTGGAGCTCCTCGCCAGTCTAGCGCACGCGTGCGTCGAGGAGGGCATTTCGGCGAAGCAATCGCTGGGAGTGTCGCCGTCCGGGCGGCCCCGCGTCGTGGTCCGGCGCGGCGGTGTGACTCTACCGGAGTTGAGACGCTCGGCGTCCACGATTCGTCGTACCAAAAAGAGTGACATCGAGCTCGCGGTGCTCACGCTCGAGTGCGTGCGGCTACTCAAGCTGCACTATTGGACGCAGATCGAGCATGCGCGCTCGGGCGACGGCGAGGAGGCGTGGACGGCCGCGGCGGAGATGGTCAATCGCTTCGCTACGGCGCCGGAGGTCGCCGAGCTACGCGCCGAGTTCGGCAGTGTGCAGCCCGGCTCACAACGCAATAAGGTCACCATTCCTGGGACCGGGGAAGACGGACCCGACCTGAAACGCGGGCAGAGCTTCCGAGTCGGCTCGTCGCTGCCCTACTACAAGCGGACGTCGGGCGCCGCCGTCGCCGCGCGCAAGCACGACCCGACGCGTGCGAAGCCACTCGTCGTCCTCACGTGGCTGCGAATCAATATCGAGCGCATGGTGAGCGCGGGCGCCCTCGAAACGACGCAGCTGAGCCGACTGACCGAGCAGATCGAAGGCCTCGTCGAGGCCGGCGGCGCGATCGACAAAATCGATAAAATGGTGCTCCCGTTACCCTACTGCCAGTTGCTCAAGATCTTCCAGATCTTTTTCGTGTTCACTCTCCCGTTTGTACTCGCGCCGCAGCTCGGCCTGTGGACTCCAATAGTGGCGGCATTCACGGCCATCGGCTTCTTCGGTCTCGACCAGGTCGGAGTCGAGCTCGAGGGTCCCTTCGGGGTAGACGACAACGACTTCCCGCTGCTCACCATGGGGCTTGCAATGTGTAACGACCTCGACGCGATGGTCCGTACCGTCAGCCGCACGCGCATGGAGGCGCGGCTCACCTCGTTCGCCTCGACGGAAAGCCCACCAGATCCAGGGCGCCGCCGCGCTCGCCCTCGGGTGGGCCGAGCCAGTAGCCGCCGAAAGTTCATGACCCGCCTCGACGTTCCTCGCCCCGGCCTATCCAGGCCCATCCTTTCTTCTCCCTCTAGTCACGGTATTGATCATAAAACTCAACAACTTACGAAGCACATAGTTTGCTAAGAAAGAGGAGGCCTCCGACCCTGTCGAAAAATGCGCGAGCTAACGCTGCAAGACACTAGACAAGGCCGAACACCAGAGTGCACTCCCACGGAGCGCAAGGCGCAGAGCTGCCGCGTTTACGGAAGCCGCGTGCAGCTAGCGGCCTGTACGACACCAGCAAGCCAGCACAAGTTGCGCCCGCCCAACCGCTGCCCAACAGGAGCCCCTTCATCCCTTCAGCAACATGGGGAAAAAGTCGCGCAAACCAAAGGGCCCCGGTGCCTTCGTGCCATGGGGCCTGGATGAAGGGATTCAAAAGATTGCGGCGTACAAAGAGCTCCACGGCATGGACGACGACCTAGCCAAAGATATTGTGACAAGCTGCGAAAAAAAATGGCGTAAGAAAATGGGCTTGCCAACGCCAGAGGAGTCGGCCAAGGACCAGCCGCCGGCCAGCTCACCTAAGCCGCTCACCAAAGACGAACAACAGGCCCTCGCTGAGAGTATTAAAAACCTCCCCCCCAACCAACTTGCTACCGTTGCGGATTTCCTGAAGCAGTGCCCGGAGGAAATTGCCCCTCGGGATGCTCCGGATGGCGATCAAGTTTGGTATAACCTCTCAGCCCTTGACCCTGGCGCGGCTCGCCGCCTCCAAATGTTCGTCAGTGTTACAACCGCGACACAACTCGATAACTATCCAGCTCTTGCGATTACTCGTTTGCTGCTCGAGCACCCCGATGCTGAGCTCTTGCCTTCCAATCCAGATGCCTTGCGACGATGCGCAGTAGAGGCAGCAGAGGCAATCAATCGGAAAATTGAGTCGTCAGAGGAGGTAGCTCTTCTGCGGGAGCGCCGGATATCAATTGCCGCAGCGGTCGCCGAGGCCGCGGCCAAAGATGTTCCGCCCTCCGAATTTGTGAGCAATAATGAGCGGGCTTGCAACGCCCTTAAGGTTTTAATGAGAGCAATTATACTCGACGACGACCTTGAGGACCAAAGAAATTTTACTGAGTATGTAGGGCACTTCAATGGGCGAGTACCTCCAGAAGATTTTGTGAAAATAGTTAAGCGCTGGCCCCGCCTGCGAAAGTATTGGCCTCGCCTCCGCCGGCGCTTCTGCTCGAAATGCGTTAAGGGAACGTTGGATCTCTCCGCCCCGCGACTTTTGGTGTGCGGTGGATGTGGCCAAGGCCATGGCGTCGGGCGGTACTGTTCGGTGGCCTGCCAACGCAAGCACTGGCCCGTGCACCAGAAGGACTGCCCGGGCGCGCTCGATTCGCTCACCCCGGATTCTTTGGACTGACGGACTGTGTCGTGCTATGAGAATAGTTGTCTAAGTTGTCTCATAAAAATCACATTTACTTCTCAGTCATCTCCCGGACCAGCGCGTCCACGGCGCCCGCGGCCGCCTCGTAGAGCTCATGCGCGCCGTCGATGAGCGTCCGCGCCCAGGGCGGCGCCGCGGCCGTCGCCGCGGAGCCGTCGAACCAGTCCGGCCGCGGCAACTTATATCCAACCTGGTACATGTAGGCCACCGTCGGGTCGGCGCCGGGCTCGTAGCGCGTCTCGTGGCTGACGTTGTACAGCCGGATCGAGCCCTCGAGCGGCCGCGGGCCGTCCTTGGCCGGCGACAGATCAAAGCCGCGCCACTCCGCGCGCCAGGCGCATTTCACGTCGATGTCGTAGTACAGACTCCGCTGGCCCCGCTTCCGCGTGACCGACGCGCTGACCGAGGACTCACCCATTAAACATGATGTGACGGCCACAAATGCGCCTTGGCCGAGATCGACCTCAACATTCTCAAGCAGCTCCGCCAGGCGCGCCTCGGCCCAGCGCGAGCGGTCGCTCTCCTCGAGGTAGCCCAGCGTCGAGCCGGGCACGGCGACGGCGGATGACGGCTTACTACTCGAGAGGCCGACGCCGGCCGTCCGCTGGTGCGCGGCCCGGGCCTCCTCGGCGCGCCGCTTGACTCGAGCTTTCCTTGCTTCATCCGCATGCTTCGTGAGCTTGAGGAGGCGCATCATATCTCTTTTCAGTAGTTTTTGCTCGGATTCAGGCGGGTCGAGCTTCTGGGCCTGTGTGGTTCGACGCGTCGACGGCGTGGAGAAGGGTACGCCATCGCCGCGAGAGTTCGGACGCGGGCCGCGCGCCTCGAGCACGTCAGAATAGGCCCGCGCGACGTCCCGCCGCTTTTCTCTGGCGAGCGCGCGTCGGTACAAAGCGCGCCGTTTTACATGAATGTTCTCCACGACGTCGCAGTACGCTACGGCCCTCGAAGCGGCCTGCTCCGCGCGATTCCAATACCCGAGCTTGACCAACGCCGCAGCGATGTTGCCGTACAACGCCGCGGCCAGCGCCATGTCGTCAGGGCCATCGTTCTCGCGATCCAAGCGTAGTGCTCGCGCCCAGAAGGCCAAAGCACCCGCGCTGTCGCCCGCTGCAAACCGCGCGTTGCCTTCCGCCTTCGCTTTCGACGGATCTTGGCAGTTCTGCGCCGCGACGACGTCGTCCACTCGTATGGGAGACATCCTCTCGACGTCGCCCGTCCGCTCGGCCTTTTTTATGTCTTCACTCTCCACCGTAAGGTTCATGCCCGCCCCGGCCATGGAGCACTGCGTCAGGCGCGGGTCGTGCAGCATCAACCTCGTGAGAGCGCCCATGGCTTCCGGCGTCGTCGCGGCCTCGCACTTCTTTTGTAATTCTCGCAGTCTCTTACAGAACGCGGCGTCCGTCACGTACTCCCTTAACAAAGGGTGGCGCAGGCAGCGCTGCACGGGGTCTTCTCCAATAAAGAACTTGAGGAGGCCGCCGGCCGGGTCCACTGTATTTGCGTCGCTGGCGTCCTCCATCGCGCTCATTTTGCTGTCGCAGCTCCCGCTGGGTGGCTCGTTTCACGGCTTAAAGGCACGCAGCGATGCCGCCACTGAAAGAGCTTTTGTAATAGATGAAAATCGGGCCTCCAGCACCACAACTGGGGCAAAGACCAATTGCTGCGGCGATTTGCGCCGCAGAGGCCTTTGCCTCCTCTCCAAAGTTGGGGTCCCGTGGGTCCCGTCTGGAGCCGAAGGACTTACTTTGGGCACGGGGGAGGGATAGCGGAGCCCTCGAGAGGCTTGTTTGTGAGTTACGAGGGGGCGGCTAGAGGTCGCCTCTGGTTCAGCAGGAGGGCTGGCTCGTCGCGCGGCGCCTCCCTAGGAGCGAAGACTGCCACTACGACTGCCTCGAGGCCTTGAGAGGTCGGGAAACATCTAATCCTTGCTTGCTGCCACGGTTTTGGAGGCGCCGGGACCTCGCCGCAGCCATTTGAGCGCCCTGCGTGCTTTTTGCGACCAAACATGGCAGCGTCGAACGGGCGACGCGTGAGGTGAAAAAGCGGCGTCCGGGACACATGTAAACAAAAGGCGCCCAACGCGCGCCACCGCGAGGGGCCCGCCGCGACGCGGCGGCGCCGCCCGTCGCGAGGCGTGTCTGTTGCGGCCCCCTGGGGACGGCGCCGGCCGTTCCGCGCGGGCGACGCCGGCGGCGGGCGGCCCCGCGCGAGCGCCGGGCCGGGTCGGCCGCCCCCCTTCGAAAAAATATTATTCGTTCGCCTCGCGCGGAAAACGCCTATCTCACGCCTCCCCCCAACGCAGCTACTTCTACGATGCGGAAATAGGCAACTTCCACTACGGCCAGGGCCACCCGATGAAGCCCCACCGTGTTAGGATGACTCATAATCTCGTGGTGAATTATGGCCTCTACCGCATGATGGAGGTGTTCCGGCCGAAGCCCGTGAACGCGGCTTTACTTACACGTTTTCATAGTGATGATTACGTAAACTTCCTCAAGATCATCACGCCGGACAACATGCACGAATATTTGAGGCAATTGCAGCGCTTTAATGTGGGAGAGGACTGCCCCGTCTTCGACGGGTTGTTCGAGTTTTGTCAATTGTACACGTCGGGTTCCATTGGTGGTGCTGTTCGGCTCAATCAACAATGGAGTGATGTGGTGATTAACTGGGCCGGGGGTTTGCATCATGCCAAAAAATCGGAAGCGTCGGGGTTCTGCTACGTGAATGACTGTGTGCTTGGTATTCTGGAGTTGCTCAAGCGCCATCAAAGAGTGTTATATATCGACATCGACATTCACCACGGCGACGGCGTCGAGGAGGCCTTCTACACGACGAACAGGGTCATGACGGTGTCCTTTCATAAATTTGGAGAGTACTTTCCGGGTACGGGAGACGTGCATGACGTTGGATATGACGCGGGCAAGAACTATGCCATTAACTTTCCTTTACATGACGGCATGGACGACGCGTCGTTCAAGTCCGTCTTCGAGCCGGTCATCGGCAAGATCATGGAGCGCTTCGCGCCCGGGGCTGTGGTTCTGCAGTGCGGCGCTGATAGTCTGTCGGGCGATCGCCTGGGCTGCTTCAACCTGTCGCTGAGAGGTCATGCTGATTGTGTCAAGTACGTCATGGGCTTCGGCGTTCCTATGTTAGTCTTGGGTGGTGGTGGCTATACGCTGCGGAACGTCCCGAGAGTCTGGACCTACGAAACTTCGGTATTGTTAGGAACGGAGATCAAGGACGTCTTGCCGTACAACGATTATTTTGAGTACTACGGCCCGGACTATAGATTACATATGCCGGTGTCCAATATGGAGAATCTTAATTCGAAGGAGTACCTGCAGCACGTCAAGGCGCAGCTCTTTAGCGTGTTGGACGACGTCGAGCCCGTGCCGGGCGTGGCCATCAAGACCGACGCGAATGCCATGGACACGTCGGCGGACGATGCTGCTGCTGCGCCCGCGGCGGCGGCGGCGGCGCCCGTCGCGGCCGCCGTGCAGGCGGCCTCGGAGGAGGTCTCGCAGGCCGAGGCCATGGACACGAATCCCGACCAACGAGGCACGACGGACAACAAGGAGCACCCGGCGGAGTTCTTCCCTTCGGGTGCCGAGGGCGGGGGCGCGCCGGCGGCGCCCCCTTCTTAGGTTCCTTCTCCCATGGCGTAACAAGAGCTTTACAAAATGACGACTATCAAGTCTTCGTGACTCTTCTTTTTTGGCTCGCGGCGACGGCGTCGGCGGGGCGGCGCGAGCCGGCAGCTAGCGGCTGTAAGGCACTAGCCTTTACGCAGCTCGAGTCGAGCCTTTTTGCAGGCATTTTGCATCGTAGGGCTGCCCCCGAGCGATTTGACCACATACAGGATGATCCTCACGCAGTGCGCCGTCTGCGCCACCGAGCTTGGGCTAACTTTGGGCAAGAAATGCGGCCGCTGCAGCACGCGCTACTGTGGCGCCGAATGCCAGAAAAAACATTGGGAGGAGGGCGGTCATGACAAGCTCTGCAAACGAATAAAAAAGGCAGGCGGCGCCGAACAGTTTAATGCGAATACGAAGTACTCGGAGGCCGTATTTCACGCGGCGGCGGCAGCGTGCGCCGAGGACACCAAGGGCCAGACGTGCTTCATCTGCACGCAAGCATTGCATTGGAAAACAAAGGAGGGCCTCGTGCGCGGATGCGCGTGCCGCGGGACGGCGGGCTTCGCGCATGTATCGTGTCTGGCGGAGCAGGCCAAGATTTTGTTCGCGGAGGCCGAGGAGAACAATTTGGACGGCAAGGTGTTGAATGCGAGGTGGTTACGGTGGCAGAAGTGTAGCCTTTGCGAGCAAGAATACCACGGCGCCGTGTGCTGCGCGCTCGGCTGGGCGAGCTGGAAGACGTACGTGGGCCGGCCGAAGTTGGACAGGGCTCGACTCGATGCGATCAGGGTGCTTGTGAGCGGATTATCCGCTGCAGGACACCACGAGGACGCGTTGTCCGTGGGTGAGGCCCAGTTGTCTATGATGCGGCGGTTTGGCGCATCACGTAATAACATTCTCATCGCGCAGTGTAATCTTGCGAACTCGTATCGAATGCTCGGGCGGTTTGAAGAGGTCATGTCCGTTCGACGAGACGTATACTTTGGGTGGTTGAAGCTCCATGGTAAGGAGCATCCGGCAACCCTCCGAGAAGCCAGCAATTACGCGAATATCCTCAATAACATGCAGCGCCATGCGGAAGCCAAGGAACTGCTGCGCAAAACGATCCCCGTGGCGCGACGCGTTCTCGGAGAGGGTGACGTAAACACGCTCAGGATGAGGTGGATTTACGCGATCGCACTCCAACACGACAATGACGCCCCGCTCGACAACCTCCGCGAGGCCGTGGCGACGCTTGAATCCGTTGCGAATTCGTGGAAGCGCATACTCGGACAGGCGCATCCCGAGACACCGAAGGCCCAGGATGCGCTGAAACATGCGCGAGGAGCGCTGGCCGAGCGCCTCGCGGCTTCGGCGGGCTCCGCGTGACCGTACGACCGCAGTACCTGGGCCCCACTGGCACGCCATCGCCGCGACGCGTAGTTAATTCACCAATCTACTTAGTCCGTCGTGTCCATCGCGCCCTCCTTCGGCTCGAACTCGGCGGGATGCTCGGCCTTCTCCGCGCCGTCTTTATCAGTCATTTGTCTCACATCTGGATCGGCAGCATCATTAACAGCACCGGCGTCGCGCGTCGCCCAGTCCGGCGGCACGTCTTGGAGAGTTAACGACGGTGCACCTTTCAATGCACTTAAATTCTCGAGGACCTCCTGCGTCGTCCGCTCCAACTCTTCCCGTTCATTGAGGTTCTCCATGGCCATGGACGGTGTTAGGTGCAGTTTGAAATCGGGGGCATAGTACTCGTAGTAGTCGTTGTACGGGATATCTTCCCCCAAAGGCGTATCTAGGACCACCGACGTCTCGTAGGCCCAGCACCGCGCGACGTTTCGTATCGTGTAGCCACCACCACCCAGCACGAGCAAAGGCACGCCGAAGCCCTTGACGAAGCGCACGCACTCGCCGTGGCCCTTCAAAGTCAAGTTAAAACAACCAAGGCGATCACCAGTGAGACTATCAGCGCCACATTGCAATACTATAGCGGTAGGCTTGTAGACCTCCATGATCTTCTCTATTACTGGTTCGAAGACCGACTGGTAGGACGCGTCGTCCATGCCCTCCTTGAGCGGGAAGTTTACACTGTAGTACTTGCCCTTCTTCGCTCCTAAATCGGTAATAGCACCGGTACCCGGGAAGAAGTCGCCGTACTTGTGGAAGGAACACGTCATGACCCGATCCGTACAATAAAACGCCTCCTCGACCCCATCGCCGTGGTGGATGTCGATGTCGATGTAGAGTACCCTCGCATGGTACTTGAGTAACTCGAGAATAGCTAGGACGATATCATTGATGTAGCAAAAACCGGAAGCCTCCGCTTTTTTCGCGTGATGTAGACCACCACTCCAATTAATGGCCACGTCGCAGGCGCCATGGTTTAGTTTGACCGCACCATCTATCGACGCGCCGGACGCGATCTGCTGGAACTCGAACAACCCCTCGTAGACGGGACAGTCCGTGCACTCGCCGACGTTGAATTGGGCCATCTGCTGGAGGAAGGGTCTTGTGGATTCTGGAGAGACTTTCGAGAGGAACTTGACGTAGTCGTCGCTGTGGAATCTAGTCATCTCTAAAGGTGCTGCTAGGTGCGGTCTGTAGACGTCGAGCTTCCTATACAAACCAGTGGACAAAATCAAATGGTGGGCCATCTTGATGCGGTGGGGCTTCATGGGGTGGCCCGGGCCATAATAGAAATGGCCCACGTCCGTGTCGTAGAAGTAGGAAACGCGCTGCTTGACCATCTTGGGCGCTTTCCTCGGCGGCCGGGTGAAGCCTTCCTCGGAGCGGCTTAAGGTCGTGCGCGGCGCGCCGTTGCGTTTCGGCGGGTTGTTGAGTCTCCGCGCGGCGGCTCAGGAGGGGCCCTGCCGGCGCGCGGGCGCGGTTCTCGCTGCAGGGTCACCCCGGGGCTCTCACGGCTTTGGAGAGCTCGTTTGAGCGCCGGCTTTTTTCAGGCGCCCGCCGGCCGCTGCGGGGTGGTGTGTCGCTCCTTTGAGCGCCTCGCTGGCGCAAAATAAGAGACTATAGGCTAGGGCGAGCCGAGCTTAAGCTTCGCTGTACCCGCACGTTTTTTAGCGCACGGGTTTTCAGGCCGCGATTTTTAGCAAAAAGTGGCCATAACTCCACTACTTCGGCTTTGTTGGTATTGGCGTGCTGGGCACGGCTCGTCCACACCCCAGTGGAGCTGCTGAGCAGCAGCGAGCGCACCGAGAGACGCCAGTCGCCGCGCAACAAAAATGGAGCTCCCCCGCCCCCCCGCCTGGTACCGCGACGACGATTTGGTGCCGCCGCGGCCGCCGAAAAATAAGAAATTAAGGAGCTTCGGGAGCCCCGACGAGGACGACAGCTTCTGGGAGGCGGAACGACCGGTCGCGGAGCACTGCGCCGTCATCAAGAGGTTGAATCGCGAGGCGGTGCGCTGTTTTTGCGAATTGCTGCGACTCGCGGCGTCGAGCGAGGCCTTCGACGCCGAGCAGCAGGTCGAATCGAAGGGCGAAGCGCTCCAGAAGCTCTTCGACGAGATGCACTTCGAGGTCGGGAAGCTGCGCATCCCCGAGGCGCGCTCGAACCTGAAGCAGCACCTCGAGGAGGAAGCTAGACAGCGGCGCGCGACGGCAGCTCGCTTGAGGGCGGCCGCGGCCGACGCGCGGCAACAGATAAAGGAGATGCTCGCCGGGCCCGACGCGCCGCCGTACGCGGATCACGAGGAGAGCGAGGAGGCCGTCGTGGAGCGGGCGGTGCTCATTTCGGATAGGATCCGCGCGCACGAGGCCGCGGAGCACGCGCGCCTTTGTTTGGAGGGCAAGGCGCCGCCCGAGGAGCCGTTGGACGAGCCGGAGTCGCTCGAGGACGGGCTGAAGGAGCTCGTCGACGCCGTCAAGGAGGCGTGCGTGGCCGCCGAGGCGCAAGACGAGGGGCGGCGGGCGCGCGCGGCTCGGAGGTAAAATGTGGTGTGTGATACTCACGTTGATACTCTGGTGCGTTCTGGTGCTACTAGGCTAGGACTAGTGGGCGGAGCGCCGGAGCCCCTGGGGGGAGACATGTGATACTGGTACACGATATTAAAAACACTGGGGAAACAACTACTTCCGCAGGTTGTTCAGCCGCGCCTCGAGGTCGGACACCGTCGTTTTGCCGTCGCTCGGCGGCGGCGGCGGCGGCCCGCCGCCGCCCCCACCACCGACCGCATCAGCTACGGCGACCGGCGCCTGTTGAGGCCGCGCCGCCATCGCGTCCGGCGCGTCCGGGATCGTGTCGCCGAACGAGATGCCGATCTCGTCCAACACGGCCCCGACGATCTTCTCCTCCTCGTCGCTGTCGCCATCTTCCGCCATCGCATCATCGAGCATGTCTCCCTGCGCGCGGGGCGACGGGTGAGTCGCGTCGATGGCGCGGCGGTCCTGCGCCGCGAAAAGTTGATTCGGGCACGGAACAGTACCATCACTTCCTGCGTCATCTCCGCGCGCTCGTTCTCGACTTGGAAATTGACCATGATTTTTTGGATCGACGGAATATTCACGGTCTTGTTCATGCGCACCATCGCTTCCGTGACGCTCTTCATGGCCCGCGCCATGGCCTCCTGGGACTTGACCGTTTGCAGTTTGAGGGCTACCGCGTTCAGGTGGCTCCGCAATTCGATGAACTTCGTTATATATGTTCTCGTTCGTACTAGGTCTTTCGCCATGATCTTGACGGGGCCCATCTGGCCGTCCTTCGCGTATTTCTTGATGTCCGCGACTAACTTTTGTTCCTGCTTTTCGAGGTTGGCGCGCTCGCGGTCGAGCTCTCTTACCGCCTTATTGATTTCGCGCTTGTTCTTTCTTAAAACTTCTTTGAGCGGCACCTTTCTTCCCCAGGTGTTGCCCATGGCTTGCGAATCTCACGACGTCTCACGCGCGGCTCAAGCGCGGAGGAATAAGCCTGGTGCTGCTTTGCTGCAGCAATGCGACTGCGGCGGCGTTCGGTGAGCAGTTCTCTGTATCCGAATCGTTTCAGAGGACGTCTACAGCAGCTGTTCGCCCGCTGTCGTCAATCGGCTAGCCTTCGCGCGGATAATTTGCCTGGACCTTGGCCAAGACCAAAAACTTGCCCAATGAGCAAGAGCGGAAACCTCCGAGGAGCGATCCATAGTATCCACACGCATCCGGAGCGCATCAAAGGCGTGCCTTTCTCGAAACGAAAAACCCGAATTGGTCGAGTTTTCATCGCAAAAAACGCGGTCGGCCGCCTCGCTGGCCGATACGCTTGCCAGCAGCGCTCCTTAGCGGTTAAAATCCTTTGAAATTGTAGCGCGCTGGACGTCCCCAACTCTTGGGTGCAGCCGCCGCGCCGCTGTCGCGCTAGAGACCTGAAACCGCGAGCTGCTAAATAAAGCTCCCGCCACGCGAGTGGCGCAAGGTTCCAGCTGAACCGCAGCGCGCAGCGGCCCAGAAAGTTCTGGGACGCAACAGCCCTTCGCTGCTGCTCAACCAGCACAACCAGCGGACGTGAGTCAAGGGACGGCCGACCATGAACGCGTCCCAGCTGCAAAGAGAGGCGGCGAGCCGCGCCATGAAGATGGCGCGCGCCGCGGGCATGGAGAAGAGTATGGCCCAGGCCATGGGTGCTGCTGGTGTAAGTGCCCCAAACGTCGCGGGTGGCGACGGCCGCTTCTTCAGTTCGACAAAAAAGGGCGAGACGCAGGAGATTCGCCTCGAGTTGCAAGCAGCGTCGAAGGACAAGAAGATCAACGCCGTCAAAAAAGTGATCGCCAACATGACCGTCGGCAAGGACGTCTCCGCGCTGTTTCCCGACGTCTTGAACTGCATCCAGACGGGCAATATTGAACTGAAGAAGTTAGTTTACTTATATTTGGTCAATCATGCGAAAACGCACCCGGATCTGGCTTTGCTCGCCGTGAACACGTTCGTACGGGACGCGGCGGACCCGAATCCATTGGTGCGAGCTCTAGCTATTCGCACGATGGGCTGTATTCGCGTGGAGAGAATAACGGAGTACCTCTGTGAGCCTTTGGAGCGAGCTTTGAAAGATGAAGATCCCTACGTGCGGAAAACGGCCGCGGTGTGTGTCGCGAAACTGCACGACATCTCTCCCGACTTAGTGAAGGATCGGGGCTTCTTAGACTTACTTAGGGACTTAGTAGCAGATGCCAATCCTACCGTGGTGGCGAACGCGGTTGCCGCTCTCAGTGAGATTGCCGACGAAGACAAAGGCAGTGACGACGTCATGGGCATGTCGTCCGCAAAATTACAAAAACTACTCGCAGCACTAAACGAGTGCACGGAGTGGGGCCAGGTTTCTATACTCGATGCTTTAGCTAAATATGTACCTGAGGAGGCCAAGGACGCGGAGCGGATCATTGAGAGGGTCATGCCCCGCCTGCAGCACGCGAATTCGGCCGTCGTGCTGTCCGCGATCAAAGTTATTTTACAGTACATGCACGAGGCCCTCGATCCCGAGTCGGAGCTCTGTGTGGGGTACCGGAAGAAGCTCTCGCCGCCCTTGGTGACGATGGTAGGCTGCGGCGTCCCTTTTACACGCGTCTGCTCGCTGGCGCGGCCCGAGAGCGCCGCACGCGTCGCGCCGTCGCCGCACCGCCCGCTCGCGGTGATGGCGTTGTCGGCGCGCCGTCGACGCGTCCCGGCAACGTCGCGCCGTCGCCGCAACCGTCCGAGAGCGCCGCAATCACAGCGCCGTCCGAGCGCGTCGCCGATCGCAGGTCAACACCGCCGAGCCCGAGCTCTGCTACGTGGCGTTGCGGAATGTGAACCTCATCGTGCAGCGGGACCAGCGCATCCTCGAGAACGAGATCAAGATCTTTTTTTGCAGATACAACGACCCCCTCTACGTCAAATTAGAAAAATTAGAAATCATGATCCGGTTGGTTTCCGATAGAACTGTGGATCAAGTGCTCTTGGAGCTCAAGGAGTACTCGCAGGAGGTCGACGTGGACTTTGTCCGCACGGCCATCAAGGCCGTGGGTAGGGTCGCGGTCAAGCTCGAGAATGCGGCCCAAAGATGCGTGAATGTGTTGCTGGAGTTGATCAAAGCTCGAGTGCCCTACGTCGTGCAGGCCGCCGTTGTGGTGGTAGCGAACATCTTTAGGAGGTATCCTAATAGATACGAATCGATCATCGGGGCTTTGTGTGAAAATCTCGAGTCATTAGACGAGCCGGAGGCCAAAGAGGCGATGATCTGGATCGTCGGGGAATATGCAGACTCCATAGAAAATGCTGATGAATTACTTTCAGGCTTCCTGGAAGATTTCCGCGAGTCCGAGCACGCCGTAAGGCTACAACTGTTGACGGCGTGCGTGAAGCTCTTCCTCAAGTCCCCACAACGAGGAGAAGCGCAGCAGATGGTCCAAAGTGTGTTATCCATGTCCACGGAGTGCACGGACGACCCCGACCTGAGGGATAGAGGATACATCTACTGGAGGTTACTCTCGAACGACCCAGAGGCAGCAAAAGCAATAGTGCTAGGACCGAAGCCGCCCGTCGAGGACGACACGGCGAAGTTGGATGAGGCGACGCTGGATTTACTACTATCACAAATAGGTACCCTAGCGTCGGTCTACCACAAACCCCCGGAAGCCTTCGTGAACGAAAAGACCCTCAAGGAAGAAGAGGAGGAGGAGGAGCCCTACGACGACTTCGACGACGCTCCTGCTGACGACGAACCGGCACCAGCACAAAGTGGTGGTGGGGACTTGCTGGATCTGTTGGATATGGGCCCCGTCGCTGCTGCCGTGCCCGAACCGAAGACTGGCGGCGACGCTTTGGTGGCGGACGCCTTGGGCGACATCTTTGGGGGCGACCCCGTCGTGCCGCCGTCGCAGCCTTCCGGAGGAGACATTTTCGGCGGCGCGGACCTGATGGGCGCCCCTTCACAAAACGACCCCTTCGGCGGGTCCGCGCTCTTCGGCGCGAACACGCCGCCGCCGGCGCCGGCGCCGCTCAGGAAGCCTGTGAGTGTGTTGCAGCCGTCTCCACAATCAGGAGGGGTTGGCATCGCGGCGGCGTTCAACGCGGGAGAACAAAGGACGATTGCCCTGGACCTCGAAGTCTCGAACGCGGGCCCGCAGCCTGTTCGTTTGTTGCAAATTCAGCTGAACAAGTCGCCGTTCGGGTTGGCGCCTGCTGATGCACCTTCTCTCCAGTTCGACCCTCCATTATTACCGGGCACGACGCGACCGAAACGGGTTAGGTTGAGAGCAGGTGATGCCAAAATGCTGTCCCAGGTGCCGGCCATGACGGCCGGCGCCGGCGTGAACGTGCAGATCGCGCTGAAGAACGCGGACACGGGGGCCGTGTTTTACCTGGCCGCGCCGTGCCCGCTCGACGCGGTCTTCGCCGCGGACGCGACCGTCGACAGGTCGGCCTTCATAGCGAGGTGGAAGGCCATCGACGACGCGAACGAAAGCTACGCGACGGTCGCGGATCTGCCCACGGGTCCTTCCATAGACGCGGCGGTCGCGAAACTGGCCGCACGTAGGTGCCACCCCGTCGCGCGGCGGGCCGTGCCCGGCCAGGTCGGGTCGGAAGTGGCCTACTTCTCGGTGCAGCTGCTCGGGCCGCAGGCGGAGTACCTCGTCGAGCTCACGTTCAAGTCTGGGGTGGCCGCGTGCAAGGTGTGCGTCAAGACGACGGCGCGGTCGCTCGCGCCGCTGGGGCTCGCGGCGATCTGCGCGCTGCTGCGGGCGCCCTGAGTAATGGTTGGGGGGTTAGTTGCTTAGACCGAGGCCGCCCGGCGGCCCTAGTATTCCTTGGCGACGCCCATCACCTCTCCCTCGACGACGACGCCCTCGACGACGACGCCCTGGACGGGTTCGGCCATGGGCGACTCGTACTGCTCCTCCGAGGCGACCGCGGAGCCACCTAGTGGCGGGAACGAGCAGCCGAGGCGCAGGTGCGGCGCCGACGCGGGGGCGACGGAGCCGTCGGCGTGGAACTCGAAGTCGAGCGGGCGCTTGCCGCCGTGTTTGCGATGTTCCTCGTGTATCCGGGCCGGGTGGTTGTGCCTGTTTACTACTAGATCCGTGTGGTTGCCCTGGTGAACATTCATCATGCTCGGGCAGACGTACCAGCCGGCCTTGTCGACGAAGAACGATCCCTGGCGTGACGCCACGACCGCTTTACTGGCCGGGCCGCTGATGCCGAGCGCCTTGTAGTGCCATTCGTGGAACGCCTCGCGCGGCTCATGGAGTTGGACGACGGCGAGGCCCGGGTGGCTCGCCAGCGTGAGCGGGACCTGTTGGCCGGCGGCGAGCGCCTTGGCGTGCTGGAAGCGGCAGACGAGCGGCGACCCGGCCGGCACGAAGGAGAAGGTCGGCTTGCCAGCGCCCAGGACGAGGTGCTGCGCACACTTCGGGGAGATCGTCCCGTCTGAATTGATGACGAAGCTGCGGCCGCCATTGCCGTAGCGCGTGTGGCCGGGATGACACGCCGTCGACCTTAGAATACTGAGATGGTTCCCGACCTCGTACTTCCAGTGTGCGATATCGAGCACGCGCTCGTCGTGCTCGCGCACGAGGAACTCCCCGTCCAGCCGGACGCGCATGGCCATGTGGCGTGGGCCGAGACCGAGCTCGATGTAGCTCCACTCCTCGTGCTTGCGCGGATAGTCGTACCGCGGCACGACGGCCATGCCGTTGCGCAGCGTCAGAAGCGCGCCGCCGGACTGGCGGAGCGCGTGCGCATTCTCGAAGTAGATTGCGTCGGCTGCCCCCTTGTTGGTGAGGACCAGGAAGGGACCGTCTTCGGTGGCGCCGGTGCCCGGCGGCGTGTAGTCTTCGGCAGAGGCAATACAGCCCATCGGTTTTGGTAGCCTTTTTTCAGCTTGCTCTCTCACTTCTGGGGCAGCTTCCGCAGACTGTCGAGCTTGCTTGGAAAAGGCCCCGGGAGGTCGAGGCCTATGAAGCCTAGATAACCCTCCGTGTACACTATTCATCCAATGAGAGGCTTCCTCGAGTGCGGGTTCGAACGATCTGCTCGGCGCCCCTGCCCAGGGCTGGGAGCAAGCCCAGCAAAATCCTGACTTTGCTCGTCGCGAGCAACGCCCGCTGCGGGACCGGCCAGCTTAGGGCAGCCCAGGCTCATGGAGAAAGAATATGAGGCGCAGGCGGAGGTGTACGCGGAGCCCATACAGGGCGAGGTCGTCACGGCCGAGCCGATCATGGCCGAGGTCGTTGGCGTCCAGGGCTCGTCGCGGCAGTTCGTTTTCCGGACACTCTCCGGCAACCGCTTCGACGGCGCGGGCGTCATTCAGAACCTGCCGCGCAACGGCGTCGAGGTGGACTTTTCGGCGGACGCCGCGAACTACTACTCGCGCTCGACGGGGCACCGGAAGGGCGATCGCTCTGCCGCCAAGCGCATGATCCTCGCGGCGGAGGGCGACTTTTCGGGCGGCCACGCGACGCAGTGGAGCCTCGGGGCGCCGGGCGCCTGGTTCTCGATACGACTGGTCAACCACGCGCTGCGGCCGACCCACTACGTCTACCGCGGTGACATGGGCGGGGGCGGCAATCATCCGAGGACCTGGACGCTCGAAGCCTCCGGCGACGGCCAGAACTGGACGCCACTCCGCGAGCACCGCAACGATTCGACCGTCACCAACAACAGCGCGGGCGGGTGGCCGCTAGAGGCCGAGAGCTACTTCTCGTATTTTCGCATTCGGAACTGCGGTCCCCCGAACCACCTCTGTTGCAGCGGCGTCGACCTCTATGGGGACCTCGTCGACCGGCCCGGAGCGGGCGCGGCGCCGGCCACGTCGTTTGCGGAGGAACCCGGAGAGGGCGGCGGGTCGGGCAATTCGAGCGGCAAGGCGGCGCCGCACCTGAACCGCGAGCTCAACGACGTGGCGCGCAACACGGACGACGTGGACCGGGCGCGTTCGCTGGTCCAACGAGGCGCCGACCTGTCCTCTACGAATGGCGCACCGTGGCACCATACGCCCCTCCATCAGGCGAGCTACCACGGCCGCTACGCGATGGCCGAGACGCTAGTCCAGCTCGGCGCGCCCCTCCACCTCCACTCGAACCCTTGCGGCCGCGGCAGGCACGGGACGCCGTTGGAGCTGGCGCGCGGCGGAGGACATCACGCCATCGCCGAGATGCTCGAGAGGGCCGCAGGCGGCGGCGGTGGCAACCTCGAGAACGAGCTGACGACGAACCAGTGGAGCGCGGGAAAGCCGGGTGGCGGCCCGGAGGCCTTCGCGGCCAACCCGTGGCGGTTCAATGCCGATCATACGTTTGTGACGGAGCGTGACGGCTGCCACGGCACCTGGTTTGTAAGCAGCGACAAGCCGATCCTCCGTAGCCTCCGCATGGACTGGCAGGGCGGCCAGGAGGGCAACTACGCCGAGTTCGTCCGGCGCCCCGGTTTTCCGCCGACGTGCGACAACGTCGGGTCGTCGTACGGATTCATGCGGTCCTGGAGTCTTACCTTGCGCGGCGGCGGCGTGGCGCGACAGGAGATGAACCGCGTGGGCGGCCCGCCCGACCTGACGACCATCTTCGACCGCACCAAGTATCCGAACGGCGGCCCGCGCGCCGACCAAGATCCCTGCGGCGTCACGGTCGTGTGCTTGCCATGTATGTTCCTGTGCCCGCTCTCGTGCCTCGCGACGCACGGGTGCGCGGACCTCGTCCACTGCTTCACCGATGTGCCCTGCAAGTTCATACCCTGTAGCGCATGCGACCCCAATGCGATGAACCCTCTTTGGTTCTGCTCGCAGGCGATGGGGTGGGCCGCGTCGCACGGCCAACTCCACACGGTCATGGTTCTCGCAAACAACGGAGCCACGCTCGACAGGGTGAATTTGGCCGGCTTCAACGCGCGAAGTGACGCGGAGCGCGAGGGTCATCAGCACATCGTCCAATGGTACGACGATTGGGTCGCGTTGGGCAAGCCGCGGAACTGCCCGGCCTTGCCCTTCTGAGCCCGCCCTCCGTCGCACGGTCGTCCGCTTACATATCCACATTCGAACTCGAATTAGCTAGCGACTGTAAGACACTAGCGCGTTTTGGTGATAAGCGTGCTGGCTGCAGCCAAGCTTGAGCTCGACGTGCAAAGAGCTCGACTGCCCATTGAGTGCGTCCTCAGCAGAGAGAATCACTTGCTTGCACCAGCCAAGCGCACTTGCAAAACAATCGACTGCACCATGAAGCTCTCGCTAGCACTCCTCATTGCAGCATGCGACGCCCTCATCGCGCCGCCCGCACCGAAGCCAGCAAAGACGCAGCTCCGCGCCGTCGCCGCGCCCCAGGACTCCTACAAGATCACGCTGTTACCGGGCGACGGCATCGGGCCCGAGATCACGACGGCGACCGTCAAAGCTTTAGTGGCGGCGGGCGAGACCAGGGGCGTCACCTTTGATTTCGACGAGCATTTGTTGGGCGGCTGCGCTATTGATAAGGAGGGCACGCCCTGGCCGGACAAAACTTTGAAGAGTTGCCAGGCGGCGGACTCGATCTTGATGGCGGCGATCGGCGGCCCGAAGTGGGACGGCAATCCTCGCGAATTAAGACCGGAGACGGGCTTGCTGGCCATGCGCCAGCAGCTCGGGCTGTTCGCCAACTTGAGACCGGCGAAGGCCATCCCGCAGCTGCTGGACGCGTCGTCACTCAAACGAGAGGTCGTCGAGGGTGTGGACATCATGGTCGTGCGCGAGCTGTGCGGCGACGTCTACTTCGGCAAGCCCGCGGGCATTTATACGGACGACGACGGCGTGAGATGGGGCCAGAATAATATGATCTACAGCGAGCCGGAGATCGAAAGGATCGCCAGAGTGGCCATGGACGTGGCCCAGAAGCGCCAGGGGCGGTGCTGCTCCATCGACAAGGCGAACGTGCTGGACGTGTCGCAGCTCTGGAAGGACGTCGTGATCAGGGTGCACGAGGAGTGCGGCCAGGGCGTCGAGCTTTCTCATATGTATGTGGATAACGCGGCGATGCAATTAGTCAGGTGGCCGAAGCAGTTCGACACGATCGTCTGCGGTAATATTTTTGGGGACATTCTGTCGGACGAGGCGTCGATGCTCGTCGGGTCGCTCGGGATGCTTCCCAGCGCGTCGCTCCCCTCAGAAGGTCCCGGCGTCTTCGAGCCCATCCACGGCTCGGCGCCCGACATCGCGGGCACGGACGCGGCGAACCCGCTGGCCATGATTCTTAGTGCCGCGATGATGTGCCAGTACGATTTGCTGCAACCGGACCTTGCGAAGCTGTTGGAAGATGCCGTCGAGGCCGTGTTGGACGCGGGCTACCGCACGAGGGACATCGTGAACGAGGGCAACGCCGACGAGACGCTCGTGGGCTGCAAGGAGATGGGCGACCTCGTCGCCGCCAAGGTTGCGGAGTTGGCCGCGTAAGAACAACTAGAACTTACCCCTGGTCGACGGCG
>JACLAA010006639.1_pt1 | contig 27557 bp, 15 predicted proteins | sample 8027891 | NCBI WGS metagenome assembly JACLAA01 (sample SAMN15724900, study PRJNA655200) | protist metagenome | isolation source: fluorescence activated cell sorting (FACS) single amplified genomes of... | place: Spain: Blaines Bay Microbial Observatory, Mediterranean Sea | collected 2016-01-19 | reverse complement strand
GTAGGCGAACGCAAAAAGACGCTAGTATATCCGCTGGAAGGCGCAGGGAAAAGGACGCTGGTGCGCGTCCTCAGCACGTTTTTGCGCTCCGCCCCATGCACAAAAGGAGATCTTTGGAGGCTGCCGCAAGATGGAAATACGTGGAACGCCACGGTCATTGACAGCATGTTGACCAGGCTGCTTACAAAGCTGAACATCTCTCCGCCAGAAGGGTACACCTACAGCTCCCACAGTCTTCGCAGTGGAGCGGCTTCTGCCGCTTTCGCGGTAGGAGTGGACATAACACGCATATGTTTCTGCGGAGGCTGGGCAGTTGGGTCGCACGCGGTGTACCGCTACATCGACCTCACCTGGCAAGAATCGGCTGACGCCGACTTCTTCTTCGGGCACTTGCGGCACAATCGACAACAATTTCTCGGCAACGTCTGATCGCGTCTGTCTCGAGGGTCCGCCACCATCCCCCCCTTCCTTCCAGGTGTTATATTGGCTAACACTTGGGCGTGCAATCATAATGTTGATTACGTGAGTCAGCAGGGTTATTCCAGCACGCAAGATACTTAAAACAGCCCCCAGCGCCAGTCGCTGGGCATTCCTGGCTTTGTGAGCTGCTAAGCAACAGGATGAGATAGGGTTGTAGAGCTCAGGGTCTCTCAAAACTACTGAGTCTGAGAGAGTTTAGCCCTCCAACCTACGATCCCTTGAAACAGTTCAGGGAGTGGCTATTGAGCCGGCCTTTTGAGCGGGCTTCGGTTGAGCTCGCAGCGACTAACCGAGCCTCTCAGGTTCCTGTGGGCGTTCTCGGAACTCCACAGAGGTGCACTAGCTTAGCAAAAAGGTAAGCCTAGGCTGACTCTGTTTAGAACAGAGCCTTGTAATTGCATGTTCCGATTTTGGTTAACACTTGGGCGTGCAATCATAATGGTATGAATGCATGATCAACAAAGTAGACTGATATCATATCATACTTTGAAAGTATCATATGATACTTTCGTTTTTACTTTCGAAAGTAGATAGTCTACTTTATTTCGTATGATATTAACTCTAGCTCGAGGTTACAATCAAGTAGTCTACGTTAGCATAGTTGTATAATACCTTCGTAATACGAAAGTACTTTCGAAAATATGCTCATGAAGGCATTTTGTTCCTGGCTAGCTAACTAGAGCTAGGTAGGCTTAAGCTAGCTAGCTCTAGCTAGTTTTGGCCCGTTTTTAGAGGCGACAAAAAAATTTCGTCGTCGTCCGTCGTCATGCGTCGTCTCGCGTAACTCAAACCTAAAGTACTTTCGAAAGTAGTCTACTTTCGAAAGTAACCTCGATCTCAGGAATTCTCTAAAAAAAGTTCCTTCGAAGTAAAATCAAAACTCAGGTGACTCCATGCCTACGGACGCGCGGCATCTGCGGATCCGTACGATCGAGCCATGCTAATTACAGCGAGACTGTCCGAGATCAAGACTTGATCTACCCTATTCGATTTACCGCGTCACGAAAGGCGGATCGAGCAACTAAGCACTGACATGTGAAGTTCAGACGACACATGACGATTGTGTCGTCATGCGTCGTCTCGTAAAAAACGGGCCAAGCTAGATAGGACTGCCTCTAGAGCTAGCTAGAGCTAGATAGCTCGTGTGAACTAAATCGTCAGTGTACGTATCACACGAACGAAGTCCACTGCTTTATTCGACAGTCTCACTGCTTATTATCATACTAGTTCTAGTTTACTTTGTTTCATATTATCATACCTTCGACGAAGGTTAAGAAAAACGAAAGTTTAATACTTTCAGTACTTTCTACTTTCGAAAGTATCATATTGATGAAAGTAGACTTGATTGGATGAAAGTAGACTAGACTACTTTCGAAAAAACCTTTGATGATATTCTTCAGTATCGTACAGTACCTCTTCGGAACTGCCGCGTGCTGTATGGGTTTTTGTCGATGACCTGTTCTTGGAGTCTCGCACGTCCCTTGAGCTTCTCTCCGTCGCTTTCTATCGTGAAACACCGCACGGTGACAGCTCACATTACTCGTATGAATCATCAAAATAGCCCGGTGAACGCGGCAGGAGTCCCGCGATATCGGAAACTCGCACGCGTGGCGTCTTCTACAGATGACCTGCAAGATATTCTCGATGATGCCGTTCCAGCTCCAAGTGGTGTCTCCCCCGAGGACTTCAAGAAGTTTCTTGGGTTGCTCAACAGCAGGAACATCGCGGAGGTAGAGGCAAAGACGCTGGAAATGGTGAAGCGCGGCGAGCTCACAGAGGAAGTCTTGGAAGCTGCTTTCGCAACACTAGAACAGGCACAAGAGCGGCAAGACGAACGGATAATTCCAAGTCTAACGGTGCGCACGGGCTCACTCTATTTACTATGCTAGCTAGACTAAAAACTCTGCTAGCTAGCTAGACCATTCAAAACACCAGTCCAGTAGTCTAGTTAGTTACCGCAGACAACAATATTGCCTCGGCTGAAAACGTTTACTCAATTTGGCGCTCACTCAGGGCCTCTGCAGTTACTTGCTGGAAACGTTTCAAAAGAACAACATCCCTCGTGCCTTGGCCATCGTTGATCACTTGGTGGTGAGTCCTGGGACTATAGCTCTCTCTCTCTCTCTCTCTCTCTCTCTCTCTCTCTCTCTCTCTCTCCACACTGTAGACAGTATCTGCTCTCTGTACTGCAGACAGTATCTGACACTGAAGATATATTTTGACACTGAGATCACCCTCATGTGCGCCATTCTTTCGTTATCTTTTCCACAGCAACTCATGCTTCCAGACCAAGACAACAAAGTGAACGAATATTCACTTCGTGCTGCTTTGCAGGAAAAACTGCTTGCCGCTGATATGAGTGTCTCCGAGTTTACTTCCGACGTCGAGAAGTACCTCTCCGCCATGAGTGAACAGGACGAAGAATTTGAGAAAGAGAATGAAACCCTTTCACAACACAGCCACATGTCTGATGTGCAGCGGGAACAGCTCGACCAAATACGATCACTCCGTGCGCAGGCGAAAGCCCAGATGGATGCAATCAGAGAGGTGGCATTCTCTCTTGGTGAATAACGAGAAGAAATCGTGAAGCTTTCAAATATCTTCGTTTCATCGGAACAAACCATCTTCCTATGTTCATTTGTTGACGGAACACTAGCTTCATAAAGTGATACCGCTCTCATCTTTGCTCCGATAGACATTGTTTGTTGGATATCTTTTCTTCAACTCGGATCCCCCTCGAACACAATTGATAGTGACAGCTTCGGAAATTCGGATTATCAACCGTTGATTTATCAACGAGTTTTTCTGACCCTATGGGCAATTACCATCCGAGGCTGTCGGCCCGAGGGCGCCACGACAGGCAAACAGTCAGAGGCCATCGATGCTCCATCGGAGATAAAAAAAGGTACCAACGCGGTGATCTGTATGGGCAAATAGTCAGAGACCAGGAGCCAATAGATGTAAACAGCGACACCGTCAAGCTTCGGGTCCACCGTGTCTCAGACAGCATGTGGGTCTAGTAGGCCAGAACGAGGTGGCATGACCAGTGCGACATCGATTCGATTTGCCATGATGAGACGATCCAAGCCATCAAACTACCCCCTTACACGTCACACTTTCGGCGCATGGAGTGGCGGAAGTGGCGCATGGGTTACGAAAAGTTTGACAACTTGACAGGTGAAGTTTGAGATGGCACAGCACGACACGGCGCGAACGTGGGAGAGTATACTGTCGCGAGGAAAGTGAATATGAAGAAGGGTTGACTGTATGGGTTCTACGTCATGATCATATAAGGGCGCCGACATCGACAAACCGCACCAGTACATGTAAAAAATCCGTCGTAATCGACGTATCTGCGGTTGAGTGAGGACTCCTGCTGATCTGAAAAAAGTTGGGCAGCTGAAATTTCGTCTCGTCAGGCGGGCACCAACACGAAATTTGTTTGGGCACGCCCCTTTTGCTTTTGGCACGCCCTCGCACAACTTCACATGCATCATTCTCCAGAAAGCTGACGGTAACACGGGTCATCTAAGTGCCGCGACAGCATAATAAGCTAGTCAACCTTCGATGTCTCATTGAGGTTGCGTGCTGTTGTCCACTTCCTCGACATCCACGCAGCCTTGTACGTACCGGACCAGGAGGTGGACACAAGCGACAGGCAAAGTGTTCTGTTTTTCGTCTCATGTCTTACTATTTGCCCATACAGATCACCGTGTTCGTACCTTTTCTCATTCTCCGATGGTGCATCGATGGCCTCTGACTGTTTGCCTGTCGTGGCGCCCTCGGGCCGAAAGTCTCGGAGAGAAATTGCCCATAGGGTCAGAAAAACTCGTTGATAAAATCAACGGTTGATAATTCGAATTTCCGTGACAGCTTGGCCACAAACAGCTATTAGAGCCTTTACGGCTTCAGCAACGGCACCCTGACAAGCTTCAATTGCTCTCGCAGAGCAGATTCATCTGTGAACGTCACAAAAGCAAAATTCCTTAGTCCTCCAAGTCGCACATCGTCGATATTGCCAAATTTTCACATCGCTGACACGATTACTTTCTCTACGATGCCTGCCGTACGAGCACAACTTTTCGCGGCACGCAGCGCGCGTTTCCATACATTGCTTAGGCCCGGAACCGTCATGTTTCACGCAAAAATACTGCTAATGCAGAGTGGAACCTGACACGATTGCGAAAACCTCGTAAACAGGCGACGCTTGCCGTCAAAGTTTCTGCTTATACAGAATGTATTGTACTTTCGAAAGTATCCGACATGGCATACGAGTTTCAGGGGCAGGCACGTCGAGGTGCGCCGTCGGGGCGCTCCCGAACGCAAGGGTCAGCCACGGGTTCAATTTGTTTGTTTTGAAGCCGCATCGGTCAATTTGAAAGTATCATCAGAGGGTGAAAGGTGTACCCCGTGACGAAAGTATTTTGTTACTTTCGAAAGTAATTCAGTTACATCATAGACTAGCTAGAGTGTATCTATCGTCACATGATAGACTAGCTAGTCTATCATAAAATCGTGTAAATTTGAAACTCCGCAGTCTCAAAGTTAGTGTCCGAAGTGTACAATTTCGTATCACACCTTCTACAAATAAAGTAGACTAGCTCTAGTCTAGCTAGCTAGCTAGACTATGGTCTCGCTCATATTGACTTTCGAAAGTACAGAAAGTATTTCTTCTTGAAAATAAGTTTATTATCGCGAGACTTGTTTTACTGCGCCAGCCCGGGCGTGGGATACGCACGAAGCATACGCACGTGCACGCACAAAGTACCACACAAACCTGCTCCATATCATGATATCTGCTGCAGATTAGCTCATGACATGCAGAAGGTATTATGTCTTGTATGATACGTAGTCTACATTCGAAAATCTTTGTGTTGGCCCGTATCACGAGCGCCGTGAAACGACGGTGAAATGGCCTGCGTTAAAGGACACGATGGGAATGAGAACAAGCTTGTTGCATGTCCAGTTTGCCATCGAGATGTTCTTCTTTCGAGTGCAGACCAACACGTCGGCATCTGCTTGCTTCGGACGCAAAACAAGACTCCTGCTCAGAAAAGGAGAGTTACCCAAACGCAGTTGGGTGTCCTCTGGCGGCGCTCTCTCGTCCCCTTGGCCAAGCACACTGAACCCTCGGAATCGCAACTTGAGGGATCTTGTTCGTTACCGTTTGACTTACCACCGCTAGAACCTCGTGCCAGCCTCGGTCTCACTCTCTGCGGCGAGAAGTGGAGACGACCGTCAGCAAAGCAGCTCTCTGGTTCAGGATTTTCTCCGAACTCTAACTCAGAAGTGTGCACAACGCGCTCCCTGGACCTTTCGACAGCAGGTTGTCATGCTCGAGCTCACCAAGCTTCACTTTTACCAACCCTTCCTGTAGAGCTCGATAAAATTATTGTTAGTCTTCGAGGTAGAAGGCATCGACCAAATATCGCAGCAATTCCTAAAGTCGGTACAACGCTCGCTGTTGTTCGAGAAGTTGAGAATCCAGCTGATACAAGAGCTCTGCGCTGTATATTGTGTCGAACGGACAACACCTCGGGAGTGAAAGAAATATATGATGACTTCGTAGGATATTTGCCGCGTCAAGTCAGTGCTCATTTATCGCCTTTGGTAGATGCTGGACTGTTGATTATCTGGGCACGCGTATCTCTGAGTGAAAGAGACGTTGTTTCTCTGGATGAGATCGAGCTTCACGGCCAGCCGTGCAGTTTTGGTGACACTGCTGACCTGTCGGAGAGAATCATACGTGCTTGGAAAGCTGCTGTCGGGGCAGCTATGGACGCCCGCGTTGGACTTCAGGAGACTATCCGGCGCAGACTATTCGCATCACTTGAGCGCTTACAGTGTGCCAGCAGCGCCCATGCTCATCTTTTGCGAGAGGTTGAGGCGTCAGCTTTTGAAAGGTTGAGAGCGTGCTCTGCTTCTGCACAGGCGCTGGTCATTCGCTTACTCCAACGGAAGACAACTTGGTTACGCAGCCACTTGCTGATAAAGTATTCAGAAATTTTGGAGCCGCAAGTTACTGTTTCTGAGCTTTGCAGCGTTGGACTCTTGTGTTCCGGTGACGAGCAGGGAGGTACAAACATTGATATGACAGATAGACTTGAAGCTCTTACTCGAGATGAACTCGTGACTTTGGCTCGAAAGTTTAACCTGGACAGTCGCTTGTGCAAAAAGAAACTCGTCACCTTACTCAATGCTATTCCGAGTCGAGCGCATGGTGAAGGACGCAGTAGTCTCTTCCGCGCATGGCTTGACACTCTTGGCGGTCAATCGAACATGATAAGATTGAGTCACGTATTACTACAAGGAGTAAAGGTTGTACTCTTCCTTACGTTCCTTAGGCCTTCTTGTGACCTGAGTGATCTCGCCTCACAAGATCTAGGGAGAGTGAGTTATCCCACAGCGGCAAAAAGCTTCGACTCACAAGCTTTACGAGCTTCACATTCAAAGGCAGAGCAGATCTCTCTTTTTCCATCGCGAAAGCATCTGGATGCTTACCTGAGTGCCTCTTCAGAATCCGCTTGTGTCGATGCTGCTATCGATGCTGGCGATGAGTCTACCGCTCTGGAAATGTTGCAAGTGACACTCTCTCGATTTCTTAATGCTAAAAATTCACCATATGTAGCAATTTCTCCGAGTTATCTGCGAAGATTTAGTCATGAGTGGATCCGCGCAGAGATGGCGAGCGTAGGTGTTGCACTTTTAGAACGAAAGGGTCTGCATTCAAAAGCCACTGAGGTGCTGTTTGGATTATTGTCAGGCTGTAATTGTCCAGAGAAACGCGGTACGTGGTATATTCGAGCAAGTACAAACTTAGAGCAACACCTTGGGCGACAACATGACGCTATCCGTGTGTGTGAGGCTGGACTCCAAGATTCGTGGGTGCGTTGCGGCGATAGAATAAGACTACAGAGGCGTCTTTTGAGACTTGCTCGTCGACATAAACGATGGGGATTGCTTGGTGCTCCATGGCGCGTTGATGTGGAGTGGGAAGCTCCGGTTGATATGATCACAGCTCGCGCCTTGAACGCAAGCGTCCCGGAAAAGAACCGCTACTGTACCATATTAGACGACGGAGATGCAGTGATGTCTGTCGAAAATCTCGCACTTGCACATTATGCCGGTGATGAAGCTGGAAATTGGCGTGGGATACACTCTGAGTTTCGCGTTTGGGCGACACTTTTTGGACTTTTGTTCGTAGAAGTTATTATGCTCACACCGATACCAGGAAATTTCCAAAGTCCCTGTTCAACAGCGCCACTTGACTTTGCCACGGATAGCTTCGCGCCAAAGAGGCATGAGACCATCATTGATAATCTTTTCCGCATCCGAAAAGGTGAGGCTCGTGATATGATTCGTGCAGCCTGGCGGCACCATCACCGAAGTGCTATTCCCGGTGTTTCTTGGACTCTGCTTACGCTTGAAGATCTCTGTGAAATTGTTGATGGCCTTGGGGGCGTACCATTGGCTTCTATTATGGGACTTATGGCAGATGATTATAGTGGTTGGAGCTGTGGTGCTCCTGACCTCATTCTATGGCGATCAGCCTCGGATGAACAGGTGAAGGCCGTTGAAGTGAAAAGTACAAATGACCGGCTCAGCGACCAGCAGAGGGCGTGGCTTTTGGCGCTTCGAGACGCAGGAGTACAGGTCGCAGTATGTAAAGTGATGTAAATGTTGAAGAACCCGGTCTGCTGGTTGATGAAGCACTTGGCGTCACGGTCGTAGTTGAGACGACCCGAGATGCTCTCCCGCGTTGGAGAACACCTTGATAGCTTGGGCGTTCCACTCCTGACCTTTGGCACGAGAGGTCTGATTGAGAAAGGCGACTCGCTTGTCCCTCCCCTGAACCAGTTGTTGGTTGGAGAGGGCGGAGTTTCCGTCACTCTCCTTTGCATATAAATCTTGGGCGTTGAGTGTGTTGAGCTGGGAAGCGAATACCATACGAAAGATCTCCGTGATCGTACCCTTCCCCAAGTTTGGCTCGCTGATGACGAAGAACAGACGCTTGTCTTTGATCACACTGGCCATCGCACGAGCGAAGCTCTGGAGCATGCACTTCGAGACCTTCTCAGTCCCGAATACGCCCATGAAGAGCTTGTTCCATACCTCGTCGAGGATCCCCTGCTCTCGTGGGATATAGTCGATTTATCAAGAAGTACACGTCACGATTGTAGTCAGAGCTTTCTTGTCGCAGTCGTAATATCCGTTTTTGAAAGCAATCTTTCGTACGTGGTATGCACGACCTTGTTTCGAAACTCTGGGTCGTCGTTCACGATGCTCTCGAGTTGATTCGCCCACTTGTTCTACTCTTCTGTCTTGCCGCGTCGGTCAGCTGGTAGGCGAGGACAGTCGTTCATCTACACACGAAGCTGACGAAGTCCAGTAAGATAAATCCTGTGGTCTGGGTTGAACCAAAACACCTCACCTTGACTTCCGGTGAAAGCGTGACCCTTCTCCTCCATCGACGCCATGAAGTTCAGCGCGATGTCGGTATCACTCTCGCTCTGGATTTCTTCCTCCCCGTCGCCGTCGCCCGTAGCGCCCCATAGGCACTCTTCGTTAAAATCCTCGAGGGACTTCTTCTCGAGTTTGATGACGTACCCTGTGACGAGGTTTACCGCTTGTTCTGCTTTGCGCAACACTTCATCCTTCACGCCCAGGCTTTCGACGAGCAAACCGTCGTGAATAATAGTTCCCGTCATGTATTCGTTCTGGTTGAAGGTCTGAATGGCGACGGTGATGATATGGTGTTCGATGTCTTGAGCCAGAAGAGACATCCCCGTCCCGAGAGGGTTGCGGTCGTCCTTCAAGTAAGTCTTGAACTCGTCCAGAGACAGAAGGGTCGTGGAGTTTTGCTGAAACTCCTTGTGAAACATGCGAAGAAACTCGGGAGGCGTCCAGTCGATGAAGAAACTCTCCTTATCGCGGGTCTCGATACTGAGCGTGTCTGGTCTACCCCCGTACATCACCCGAAGAAATTGCGTCTTCGCTTCGTCTCGGCGGAGGCTCGATGATTTACGGGTGTGCTCGCTTTTCACCTTCCTGTTTTTGGACATGTCTTCCAGCAGGGCCGTGACTGTGTCGTCGATGATTCCCATGACATTCTCGAGATGTTCCTTGCGGTTCGCGATGTATTCGTTTAGGCGGGGACATTCGAGATTGTGTTTCTTGAAGAGTTGAGAGAGGATGCACGGGTGCGCGTTGACCATGTCAATGTCGGTGTACCTGTCGTGCGTGAGGGCCTTTCGGACGACAAAAAATTGTGCCCGGTCTATGGGTTTTTGGAACCAAGAATAGACCGTCGGTACCGTCCGCCGTTTGAAGTGCGATGCATTTGCTTGGATCAGCCCGCCATGACGCGGCGCCACATGCGATGACGCACTGTGTTGATTTTTGTGGTCTCTGTCGCTTTCGACACGACGCGAGGAGTCGTTGTATCTTCCGAGTGCGAGGTTCGTTTTCCTTCGTTTTCTCCCCTTGCAATGGTTCCGTCACCCTTAATAACGGGACCTAACGGTACAAGTACAGGTAGCTAGCTCGAGTTAACATGCGCAGCTCGATAATAATGGTGTTTCTTTAGAGTATTCATCACACACCCGGGTGTATCCCATCAATTGTCATGAGAACACCAAAGTAGCTGTCGAGCTCTTGCGTGAACACCTCCACAGAAAATAGACGATGAGCAACGTAAATCCGAGGGAGGATCATTCGAGTATTCGAGGCAACCCTGATCAGTTCGGGTGCTATAGTCCTGCAGTATTGAAACGTTCCAGCTTCGACCCGTCGCAACGATGAAGAATGTTACTTTCGAAAGTAAATTTACCTCACCGAAGCGGCGAGAAAGTTGCAGGGATGCAAAGCTTCGTTTCGAACATCTGTACCATGGGGGCTATCGCACCAATCGTTTCCCTCCATTTGATCGCCGTACGAGCCGCTTCACGAACGCGAATGTGATCTTGAAAGCTTGGATAGCGCCACACCTCCACAAATCGATTGAGGCGGCCGACGTCAGAGTAAAACATGCCTACAAGCGCACCAAGCTCATCCGGATCCGACGCAAGCTTCGAAGGCAAACCCTCCACCATGTGGCCGATGAGCTTCGGAACGGGATTGTATCCCAACTCAAGCTGATAAGTGCGCATTTCGAACACGCCTGCTGCGCTATCGGAGGAAGATGCGCACGCAGCACCTGCGACTGATGCAGCTGATGCCCCCTGGGGGGCGCCGGAGGCGACCAGACAGGCATCGGCGGAGAGGTAGATTTCTGACCTCTCGGATGCGACCGAATTCTTTTCAGTATCGAGGAAGGCATGCCAAGTAGTGTTCGCCGCCAACTCCGCGCGGGAGGCATCCCGTGCATCGTAATCTGCGTAATGATGCACGCGTGTCACCTCGTTTTGGTCGCCGCCGGCATCTGTGACCCAGAAGCCGAGGAACCCAGGATCGAGCCTCGACCACGGCTGCACCGCGCAAGCGGCGAGATACGCGCTCATTCTGTGGGGATAAATGATGGATGTGCGAAATTCGAAGATTCCTGGGGGGTTTCGGGACGCGGCAGCCTCGGCGGCAGCGGCGAACCCACGAAGGCAGCCGGAGTAGAACGCAGCGGGAGACACGTCGCCGGGCGTTGCCGACAAGAATTTAGTAACAGACGCCAAGACAGAGAGGTTGAAGCGCGGAGTCGCCAGGAGGTGGATCCTTGCCGGGGCTCGCATCATCACGGCGATCGAGGCGACGCGACGCGCGCTCGCACTGACGTCGACCGTTTGAGGATGCGGATTGTTTCCCTGGTCTAAATCGTGAGCCTCGTCACGGGCCGCTCCGTCATAGACTCGACTAAAAACTTGTATTGATACCCATGTTTTTTTTCTCGCTGACTAGCTAGCTCTAGCTTGCTAGCTAGCTCTAGTCTAGTAGCTAGTAAAGGTAGATTTCTACTAGTCTAGCTAGCTAGCTAGCTAGCTACTAGTCTATTCACCGCGAGTGCACAAATCCAACTCTCACAAGAAACAAAAACGGTCGACAAACTAGACTAGACTAGCTAGTCTAGCTAGCTAGTTCTGCACTCTCTATAGGACCATATTTGCTCACCGGCGGTGCTTATTACTTTCGAAAGTATGATACTTTCGTAGACTAGACTAGACTACTTTCGATAGTAGCTGTCGACAGGGATTAATATTAATCATCGATCATATCAAGGGTGCACGACCTTACTTATATTAATATGAAAATATTATGATATTAATATTATACTACTTCGTATACTTTCGTAACTCTATCTGTAATAAACTCTAGCTAGACTAGAGACTAGCTAGTCTACGCATGCATATTACCAGGTAGTCTAGTCTATTGTAAACGATATCCGAAAGTTTGGCGCGCGGTGTTCTGGTATTCTACACAACGCTGCACTAAGCTTCGAAAAGCAGACCTGCGACGCGCTTGGCGCCATGTCGAACGGATTGGAACTCAGGACTGGACCGCTTAGTGTGGGTCAGCATCTCATCCTCGGGTGTTCGCCACTCGCAGGCATCTACGCCTCCATTCCCGAGGCGCAGGCACTTGACACCGTCATGACAGCGCTCGATCTCGGCTTCCTCGATTTCGACACTGCCCCACACTACGGCCTCGGTCTTAGCGAGCTCAGACTCGGGCGAGCGATGGCGGCTCACGCAGACGCGCGCCATGTTCGCATATGGAGCAAAGTTGGCCGCGTTCTGAAGCCCCACGCGGAGGTGGCCTCGCATGAGGCTACTCGGATAGAGCACGGCAATATGCCCGGTCATCCGGGTTGCATTTTTCCTGACTCTCCCGATGACGTGTCCCCGGTTCTCGACTATACCGGTGATGGCGTGCGAAGGTCGCATGCGGACAGTCTCCGACGTCTGAGCGTACCGGCAGTGCATGGTCTGCGTGTGCACGATATGGAAGATGAAGATAGATTTTCGCAGGCGATGGCGCCTGGAGGGGGTGTAGACGCGCTTGTCAAACTCCGCGAGCGTGGGATCATCGCGAGCGTAAGTCTTGGGATGAACGACCCGGTGTTCGTCATGCGTGCTATCCTTGGTAAACCTGAAGGGACTTTCGACTCGGTCATGTCCGCTGGAGCGTGGAATCTCATCGACCAGGATGGTATTGAGCTCATGCTCGAGTGTCAGCGCCGTGGCATTCGGGTGCACAATGCTGGCATCTTCGCCAGCGGACTTCTTGTCGGAGGATCGCACTACAAATACGCACCTGCATCACCGGAGATGATTGGACGGCGGGAGAGATGGCGCGCGCTCGCCGAACAGCACGGTGTGTCGCTCCCAGCGGCGGCGTTGGCGTTTGCGCTGGCGCCTGCCGTTGTCGAGAAAGCCGCTGTAGGGGTCAAATCTGCAAGTGAAGTTCGGGCAAACGCAGAGTGGTTGGAAGTTGCATCACGCGTGCCAGCGACCTTGTGGATGGATGCCAAGGCAGAAGGACTCCTTGCAGAAGATGTGCCCGTGCCGGGGTAGTTCAATACAAGAGATGAAGTGCCACGTTCACAAGCACGGAAAACAGAAAAACGAAGGTATGGGTTATACTTCGGCGCAGAGAGGGTCGACACGTGTGCGTGTTCGTATTGGTGGCGGATGACATCGTGCGCCTGGGGTTAAGGGGCGATTCAAATGCACGTAATTTTGAAGCCCTATTTCTTTCAAGCGCGGTCAAATTCCGAGCCCCCGCCGGGACGACCACTCGCCGGGACACAACGCCCCGTGACCAGAGTCCCGCACCACCGGGAGAATTCCCACACCTGCTGAAACCCCCTACTAGCTAGGCGAGTTCGAGATTCCCCTCCCCTCCCGTCGGGGCGTTGCATAGTCTATTTTGTTTGTTACTTTCGAAAGTACGTACCTGATACTTCATTCGTTCATATTCGTTCGGTGTATCATATTCCGCGATTTGGGTTTAATAAGGTCACGCACCCCTAATTCGAAAAAAAAATCGTCGAATAGGGGTCGATCGAAAAATAGTGGGTTGATGACTCAAGAGTGAGGGTTTAAAGTTTTGAACCTGAGTTCAGAATTTGGAGCTTGTTCTGTCTTGTGTGGCCTACTTGCTTGTAATCATGAACGAAGGTAGGGACTACGGACATCCTAGCTAGTCTAGTCTATATAAATATTTCGACTTCCACCGACATCAATTGTTACCGATTCGGAAGATATCAAATAATTCTTTCGAATTACTTTCGTATTAATACTTTATTACGAAAGTAGTACGATATTAATACTACCTTTTAGACTTTTGATGAATCATACATGATTGCCTTCTACGTACATTACTTTCGTATTATCATTGAAGCAAGCAAGCGAGTTCTTTCTGGATTATTGTTTACGAGCACTGGTTAACAACAGCTCGAAATGGAAAGAGACCACGTACCTTCGGAGGTATTCTAAATCAGAAAAAGTGACTTCCGCGTCTCGAAAGGATCATCAACTCCATGAAGTGTGGCGAGTGTCAAGCTACAGTTCCAAGTACTTCCAGTTGGGATGAGGAATTCCGGGTGTACACTTGGTGTCCAGCTGTCATCACCACCGACTCCCATGTGTAAATGATCCACGTGAACATGCACGGAACCATCTCCTGCACCTGTGGCTGCCTCCAGTTCATGTGTATGGGCTGCTGCTTCAAGATCCTCGAGCGAGTGTCTCTGCACAGAAAATTGTGCAGTCTCACCCTCTGGCAATGAAATCAGGAGGCCCGGGCCAACTTCCGCGTGAATATCTGAAGCGATAATCCGTGATGATTCAGGATCACACTCCCTTCGCGGAACATTTTTGATTGGTTCTGGGTGGGCAATGCGCTGGAGTGCTAGCCAGCTCACATCAGCCCGTCCACCGTTCTCACTGGGCACAATATACGGGACATGCATGCTGTGGATGCTGGACACATAACGACCCAGAGTCGCAGAAGCCTTTCGGTCTGGATAACACTCATGAGGGCCACGACCGAACCATTCCACCGTTTGCATGTCACTGGGACAACGCATTCGAAAACCCACGCGAGGCAAAGGAGGAAGCGTTTTCGATGCAGTGGCGAGCATTGAGACAAACACCGTGCCGTCGGTTCGCACCTCATGGGTCATGGTCACATCGACACCAGCTGCAACTTTTACATTCTTGGCTTGGAAAGTATATCGGCAGGTAACTGAGATTCGGATTGCGCCCTCTGGTCCTAGGTCATGTGACACTGCTGCAAGGTTGTCACTAGCCTTTGAGCAATGATCCAAAGAAATCAAGTACTTGAGTCAACATAAAGGTAAAAGACACTGATCTAAAAGAAAGAGATGAAACACGGGATTTAATCGCTTTGTATCGTGGAGAGGGAAGGAAATTTCCAGGGAAATCTTACCGTTTGCAAGCGATCGATGCCCGCATTTCGCCACCGTGCACAGTATGAAATTCCTTCTCCGCCGCGATCGTTGTCGGTTGGGGCGCGCCAAAAGCAGGGGGTCGGTCCACCCGTCAGAACAGGGACTCCCTCGACACTCATATTTGCCACTGTACCGGCAAGTACTCCTGACAGATGAAATGTCACGTGCACACCACGTGAACACTGAACTTGGAGTAAGTCATCGCCTGCGTCAAGCACACGAAGTGTCGTCTTCTCGCGCAAAGGATTCGCCAATGACAGGCTCATAAAGCATCCATCAGGGACAGGAAGTGGAATTTGAGTCCGTGCGACTTCGTGCCCAGCGTCACACCACCGCGTTGAGGCGACACACGTGCTCTGGAGCTCGAGGTACCAGGCATACATCGGGGCAAAACGTGCCGCAGAGGTGGAGGCGACTGCCATCGCGGCAAGCTTCCCCAGTTCTGGAAGCTGTGAGCTCCACTTAATTTCTCGCTCACATCCCGGGGGAACAGAGGGTAACACGAGGTCACCCGAGTCTAGTGTGGCACCGCTGTCAGCTACAATTGCCCAGCGCGTTTTGAAACCGTCAAGTGACGAGAAATGCAACCAATTCCGAACTAAGAGTCGAGGGACTTCAACAGATTTGGTGTCAAGAGAAAAAGTGATAGGCCTCATCAAATATTTCAGCTCCTCTAATGCAGGATGTGGTGTCCGATCAGGAAACACGACACCGTTGATACAAAACTGGGCATCGTTCGGTTTGTCACCAAAATCTCCGCCGTATGCCCAGTACTTGCGTCCGCTGGGTGCTATAGCTTCTAATCCTTGGTCGACCCAATCCCATATGAAACCGCCCTGTACAGCTCCTTCCTTGCGAAAACAGCTCCAATACTTATCCAGACTGCCATTGCTGTTACCCATCGCATGACTGTACTCACATAGAATCACGGGGCGTTGATCTCTCGGGTCTTCTATTGCCATCAGTTCACACGTGCTCACTCGGGCATACATAGGGCAGATGATATCTGTGCACGAGGTGCGAGAGCCACCAGACTCGTAGTGCAACGGCCGAGTCGGCTCATTCACTCTTGCCCACTCTGCCATAGCCTTGTGACCTCCTCCACAGCCGGCCTCGTTCCCCAGTGACCACATGATGATGCAAACATGATTTCGATCGCGTTGAATCATTCGTGCAATGCGTGCTACATGAGCTGATCTCCAACGAGGGTCGTTCGAGAGAAACGGCGTCGGATGCATACCAGCATGGAATCCATGCGTCTCTAGATTGGCTTCATCGCACACGTACAGTCCATACTCATCGCAGAGATCATAGAAACGAGGATGATTTGGATAATGACTGGTGCGTACGGCGTTGAAGTTGTACTTTTTCATCAGCAGCACGTCTTCCAGCATCGATTCTTCAGTCACAGCTTTACCTCTCTTTGGGCAGTGATCGTGACGATTTACACCTTGGATTATTACGGGCACACCATTTACTCGCAGTCGCTTGTCCGAAACACAGACGGATCGGATACCCAACCTACACGCCTCAACATCTTGCACTATATTAAGCTGATCATCGTGCTTGCACGAACGATCCTCTGAAGACACGGCACGGATTACCAAGGTGTACAGGTAAGGAATTTCAGCTGACCATAGTCGCGCTGCGGGAATAGTCAGCGACAGGGACACCCTGCGTGTGAAATATGGTTGCTCAGACTCGAGAGGCTGACCATGCACCTCACTTGGATCACATAGAAGTAGATCCCCGGGAGAAGAAGATACTCCTGCAACTTGATTACCACCGGCATCAAATATTAGCGCCTGCACGACAACGTCTCGAGGAAGTGCGACATCCTGTGTCACCACCTCGTGCACGGAGACATCAACATGGATGGAAGCGGATCCACCAGATTCCACTGGAATGTCAGTCGTGACTGTGTAATCAGCAACAAAGACAGGATCCTTGACATACAGAAACACATCACGATGAATACCACTAAGCCACCAATGATCCTGATCCTCAAGATAGCTACCATCACTCCACCGCATCACTTGTGCCGCTACTACATTCCTTCCTGGCACAACAAGCTCCGAAATATCAAACTCAGCAGGTAAGCAGGAGTCTTGCGAGTATCCGACACATTTGCCGTTGATCCAACAATAAAACGCTGAACTCACTCCCTCAAAGATAATGAAAATTCGACGACCCTTCTTGTTCCATGCGTGCGGAAGATCAAATACCCTACGATAGCATCCTGTTGGATTTTCAAGCTCTCTTGGATCACGTTTGTTGGGATCCCAGTTCCAACCTCCCACTAAACTGTTATCCCCACCACTGCTTTCGGCCGAATGAGAGCTGCGTGAAGACCAAACGCCACGCCGAAGTGCACGTGGTGGGTCAAGCGGAAACGGATAAAACATGTTGGTGTATATCGGACGGTCGTACCCCTCGCATTCCCAGTTTGAGGGCACGTCTATCGAATTCCAACCCTTGTCATCAAAACCCGAAGAGAAGAATTCACGAGGCACGTCCCGTGGCGTGGCTGCGAGTATAAAACTCCATTTTCCATTGAGCAGTAATACGTTGGGAAGCTTCGAACGGGATTTCCAGCAGCCACCTTCGGACCAGAACCGCACAGCACTCGGGATATCAGGAAACGCGTATAGAGGTACATGACCGGCACTGGCAGAGAAGTGGGAGAAGAGTGTTAGCTTGCACTTCGTCGAATTACACCAAATATGATACTCAGCACAACCCTGTCGAGCGAGCTTCATCATTGAGAAGGGATTCTTTCTCGGTCATCTTACCGTTTGCGGCGCCCGACGACTTCTGGGTTCTCCCAGTCGTTGATCTCCTTCATCTTAAATGCTCTCTGCACAAACCCGGAAACGGGACGAAGTGAGAAGGAGCCCACAGAACTGGACGAGTTGGAAAAGTGAAGGGATCCAGGAGCTCTCACCGGGAAGGATAAGGTATTATCAAAGAAGAGTCGCCAAAAGAACGACCCGGTGGGCTTCAAGACATGGGGGTCACTAGACCAGACTCGAGTGCACGCATCAAAGGTGAAGTCGTACAGCCAGTCAGCCCAGGGGACGACCGACGAGGCGCCGTTCACGCGAAACATCCACGAGATATGCAACAAGCTAACCAGAGGGAGCAGCGCCCTGATGATGCCCTCCCACACTAGCCTCAGGAAGCTAAACATCCTTAACGAAGATTTTTGGCGATAGCTTAGGATTTCAGACGGAGGTCTTCACCCGCGCGCAACTGATGATGCTTGAACTCTATAGTCGTACGCGATGTCCAAGTACAGGTGCGAGAACAACGAAGGTACTTTGAAAGTAGACTACTTTCGAAAGCTAACAAGTCTATGGATAACCTTCACAGCCAAATTATCATGCCATATTAATACTTTCGAAAGTAATAGGATATATGGAATCATAAATTGATAGCTAGCTAGCATACATGGGATTTATTATCATCTATCATCATCGCATCGATTTAGTAGACTATTGATCTAGAGCTAGCTAGCTAGTAGCTAGCTAGCTAGCTCTAAGTAGACTAGCTAGCTAGATTATGGAATTAGTATGCAGTAGAATACGTCAGCCGCTCATGGTGTCAAGCAAGAAAAACATTGCATATTCCACTTCTGAAAAAGCAGTCACAGTACCTTCAAAGGTACGATGACGGTGGATGTTTGGCTGGCTAGTTTCGAGGAGTGGCCCGTCGTTCGTCGACTCCTAGTGTCCTTGGCTCGTCATGGGGCCCACCAAAGGGCGTGATTCGCTTTTCCTCACTTACGTACTGTTCGTGTCTCTCATTCTTCCGTCGGATCTCGATGCGTACGAGTTGCTCTGCCAGCCTGAAGGTGCATTTCGACCCTTCTGCATACGTTCTCCTTTGTTGCGCAGTTCCTCGATATGTATCTTCCCTGCATCTAACTTCTTTTACTCATTCGCAGGTTTTGTTTCGACTGTATCGGGCTCTGGTATCTCCGGCTATCGGGTAGGAGCCTCACAACAAATATATTTCAACCGAGCGCGACCTACCTCCTTATCTGGGGCATAATGATCACCTTCCGCATTTTGACGGAGTATCTTTCATTTTTCATTTTACACGTGCAGGACGGGCTCAGAGAGAAAGCTTACATGAGTCTACCATCAGGTGTTGCAGTAAGTTCCGAAGGCGGCGTTTACGTTTCAGACTCTGGCAATCATCGCATCCGCTACGTGAGCGCTGTAGGCAAAGTTTCGTCTGTTGCGGGATCTGGAAACGCGGGATTCGCCGACGGAAGCTTATCTCGCTCTAAATTTAATGATCCCCAGGCAATTGTGTTAACTAGCGACGGAAACCTCTTCATCGCCGACTCAAAGAACCACAGGATTCGTTTGATTGACTTCGAGAAAGGACTTGTCCATACATATGCTGGAGCCGGCATCGGTGACTACAGGGATGCGCCTGACGCGACGCAGGCTTACATTCGGAGTCCTCTAGGCCTCGCTTATCAAGAACAAACTCGTGATTTGTTCTTCACCGATGGCGATAATCGTGTTCGCGTTGTTCGTGCACTCGGTGGAGTAGAGACGCTGTTAAACGGTGCTGGGAAGACAGGATACGTTGATGCAGCAGGATTGGCCGCAGTCTTCAACTCCCCAAGTCATATGACATTCAACGACGACGAGAGCGTGCTTTACATTGCTGATCGTCGAAACAACCGTATCAGATCTGTCGACATGTTGTCTCTTGCTGTGACAACCGTCGCTGGGACTGAGGCGGCGCCAGATGGACTTGGTACTCTCTCTTCTGATGGCTCTGTGTTGGGAAATCCTCTCCCGGGATCCCCAGATGAAGTTCGCTTCAATCATCCTTTTGGAATTGCGTTTTACCGAGAGCCACGGGATGTAGGAGACCCATTTGGAAATTCATCACTCGCTGGCAGGTCCGCTCTTCTCGTCACTGAGCTGAGGTCGCATAGGCTGCGACGAATTATTTTGGATGGTAACGTGAGTGGATCACCTGACTTTTCTGTAGCATCGTTTCCATATGCTGGGTCATATGCGTCTGCATCCGGACATGCAGATGATCTTGGGCCTGCGTGTCTCTTTGATGTTCCATCGGGAGTTGCAGTGTTTCCGAACACTGGGGGGCAAATAGCATTCGTTGCGGACGCTAAAAATCACGCTCTCCGGCGTGTGTCAAGAGAAATGCCAACGAAACTACGAATCAGTGTTAGCGCACTTGATAGTTCCTTACTGGAAAGTAGAAATGAAGCGGGATACGCGCGAGATGCCGTTCTTGATAGCTACGGGTATTACAGCATAAATGGAGCACCAAATAATGAAACTACTCATGCGCATGGTTCACTTTCGTATTCTGACGAAAGCCACGATCTTGCTATGTGTGCATATCCTAGAGCTGAATATTTCTTTCACTTCAAGGGTGCTATCCAAGCTGCTGTTTCTGAAGAAGAGAAGGAAACTGGCTCAGGACGCATCTTTGGTTCATACACTTACATAGCATGGACAGGACGGTCCGCTACAGACGAACGCTCTGAAAATCTACGGTTACGTGGCGGTGGCTGCACTGATCCCAACTCCCCAAACTTCAACGCCTGGGCTATTTATGACGACGGATCGTGCGTTTCCGGAGTGGCGATTGAGGTCTTGGTGAAAGCCCGAGGCAAATGGGGTGCGTATCAAATTGAAGGACCTGGAATGTACTATTACGATGAGCTGGTGCCTCTTTCGACCGAGTTCGACGAAGATGACGTACATTTAGTAAAGCTCGTGACATGGCCACAAGCAATCTATACAGTGCAAGTACATGGTGCAGTCAGTGTACTCATGGCAGATTCAGTTGGTCAAACTACTTTATTTACATACTTGAACTATACAAGTGACGAAGATGACGCTCATCACATCGATGCAATACGACCAGCTGGCGCGGGATGCACGCAAAGCGCGTTTGTCAATTACTCCCCGTTTGCAACCAGAGAGGATGACTCCTGCATTGAAGGGAGTCAAATCCAAATCGAATCTACACCAGCAGTAGGTGGTGGTCTTGCTGACTGGTATGGCAACGGCCTCATCGCTATCCTCCAACCTTTGCTGCTTGGAGGGCATACTCTCTTAAACCCAGCTCTTTTCTCAAGTTCAAACGGAATACTGATACAGAGAGCATATGTCGCGCCAGGGAAATATCCTATCCACGTGTTCGGGCGCGCGTCTTCCCAGGTGCTGCTTGGAGAAGGTGGTGACATCTTGGTCAACGTCGATGGGTCTAACGAGGCACAACATATAGACACTCATGGATTTTCGTCTACCCTAGGCGATGCAATGATGCATTTCACTGTGCCTGAGAGCACCACTCAGCAACAAGTTGTGAGCAATACCGGTGGTGTCGTTGGGAGCTCCCAATCGGGCACTATAACTCTTGGTTCAGGTGCGCTACAGTCACCAACTGTGATTGGTATTTCAGTATCAGACATGGTCGGATCAAATTTACGCAACGACGGTAGCAGTCAAGGTACATGGGATGTCATTAGTAAAACTTTCCAAGTCAATCCGCTGAGGCTCCAGCTGGTTTCTCCTGCATCTATATCTATTCCATTCGACGATGCTAATCAGCCGACATTGTATGGTAATTCAGAAAAAGCAGTTCTAAGTGCTTCTGACGAGCGCGGTTTGGATTGGAAAGTTGTGCCCGGAGCAACATTTACATCAGACAACGCCTTTTTTGAGATTGATCACTTCTCGATGCTTACGGTCATCGCGCGAGCCGAAGTCAGATCGGTGTCTCCAGTGAATAGTCGCATATGCGGCGGTTCTTCGATTACATTAGACGGTGTCAATCTGAGAGCAGTTCCAATCCCTTCTGCTTCAGCCTCAGGGAGTCTGTTTTGCAAATTCGGTGAACTTTATCAAAAGGCGGAGTTTATCGAGAGTCGAGAGCTCAGGGGCTTCGGTGAAGCTGTTTTGTGTACAACACCGTGTGTTACCAAAGCCGGTTTTACATCCGTGGAAGTGCACGATGCAAGTACGCTGTTGAGCAGCGCTTCTGGGCTCCGAATTCTGCTCTCTGCGCCCGCAAGTGTGAACGCTATAGCGCCTCCTTCTGGTCCTGGTAATAGTCTTGCGGTAATCTTTGGCAACCGGTTGAGTGCAGCCGTAACAAACCTTGTCATCAGTCGTGTCGGGGATTCAGGAGGTTGCAGTACGCGTCTATACGACGAAGTATTTTGCAACTATGGTGACTCAAGCTTGGCTTCAAACGGCTATGCTATTTCGTCGGCGGTTGGTATATGTGAAGTTCCAGATCAGAACGTGCTCCTATCGATCGATGATGAGGTATTCGTCACTCTTTCTGCCGATGCTCACTCTCATCCGTTGTCTGCCGCCGTTTACAAATACCGTGCTGCACTGCCAGATTCTCCATTGGCAACAAGTGCTCATCTTCACGAGGGAGAACGCATTTCAGGCTCCTTTTATGGGGGCACTGTCGTCAGCATTGATTTCATGACATCACGACATAATGTACCGGAGAGTACCACTGATCAATATCCTTCGAGTCTGCTTGATTTACGTTGTATTTTTGGAACGGTGTCAGTGAAGTCAAGGGCATCCGTTCGACCAGGATTGGGTCTTCACTGCGTGTCACCGGCGATTTCCTCAATTGAAAGCGTTAATGGGTCTCTGAATCATTCAACGAGCATATCTACTCTCTTCGTGGCTGGGGCTCCCGGTGAACCGGCTGTTCATGTTGCGAATGTTGAGCACCTCCCTGATGCAAGGTCTCTTGCCGTTTCACCCGTCAGTGTCACACTCAAGGATAACGATAGCACAGCCGTGCACTTATTCACCTACAACGACGCCCCGATCAGCATTTCGCTTTGGAATCGCACGTCTTTTGCATGTGCGACATCATATGGATCCTCCTTCTCAACTGAGCACCAAATTGGTGCATCCCACGTGCGGCTGTCTGTTCAGTGCCTTCCCACAGCTGTTAAACACGGAGGTTTCACCGTTATCAGTGTTCATTTCGACCGTCTTGACTCGCATATACTTACCGACATTACTCCAGTTGACCAACTCCTCTCACGTGGTGAGAGTGAATCTGCTTTCGTCGCTTCAGTTGCCGGAGGCACAACTGTGAGCGATGGAACTGGAGGTATTATTCGAATGTCGGGAAGAAATATGTTGCCTACCGGAGTTGGCGGTTCCTGGAGCAGTGATGATGTTTTGGGTTTTGGATGGGGCACTGAGAGTCGTTTATCGTGCAGGTATTTGACATCGCTTGGTGACGATGTTCTGCAGCGAGATCATATTTTGACTTCCGCAACAGACGGGTATTTTGTCTCATCTGCCTTGGTGATCTGCGAGCCCCCCTCACAAGTTTTCTCCAGAGATTCTTCTTTGAATGGAATCGCAAGGTATGCATATTCTGACTTGGGACTTGAGGTGATGGCAACGATCACTTCAGGTTTAACCTTTCAGACAACAGATGCGTTATACATCGCTCTGAATTTGATCCCGGAGCCTATACTAACGTCAGTATCTCCTCAGAGTGGGCTTCCGCCTGATGGCGGTGGCATTGTTCAAATTGCCTGGCAATACTCTACTTTCGAAAGTGGACGAGAAAGAGACTGGCGCGCAATATTGCGACCCTCCTGCGCATTTGGCAGCATCGCGCCTGTTTCAATGTCGATAGATGGTCGTGATATCAAATCTGGGAGGTGCGTGACACCTGCAGAAACAATCGCTGTTCGGTATGGTACTTCTTTTGTGGACCAGCAGAGTCCGCTTGACATTTCTCTGCACCTGCCCAACACTGGCAGACTCAGTGCTGGCACTCGAACTAGATTCGTCACGAACAAGACGGTTCGGGCAGTGTCGACATCTATCATCATGCCATCGACTTCCGCGTCGATGGGGGCACCGAAATCTCTCTTTGTTATGTTCAGTGTGTCATCACAAGTGGCCAAGAACTGCAACTTTGTTGGCTATGAGTCAGCGACTGTGCTCCACCCATTTTCCAGGAATTTTGCAGCTTGCGTTTCACCGGTCCTGCCGGGTGGTTTTGTTGTAGTCGAACTGACTGACTGGGTTGTACCTGACTATGTGACTGGAGCGAAGCAACAAATAGAGATATACAGCTCGCCGTTTGCGACTTCCCTGATGCCTTCAAATGCTCCCTCAGGCGGTGGCACTATTATCTCCGTGGTGGGTGTGGATTTGCTTCCATCATGCGGTGATGGTGTTAACAGCCTACCGGATTTGCAATGTTTGTTTGGTGCGCATTCTACCAAGGCAGCTACGATCGTATCTTCGGTACTAGCTCGTTGTGAGGTGCCACCGCAAGCTCGCACAACTCATGTGTGGCCTGAGACTGAAAGTTTACAAAGCACGCAGACCATGGAGAGCATCGTGGACTATCCTTTCGCGGCAGCACGCGAAGGTGACACACTCGCTCGAATGGGTCTCTCTCTGCAGTACATGACTCCACCCACAGCGATCGAAGTTTTCCCGAGTGTCGTTTCTGCAGATAGAGGCGGCACAGTAGTCGCAGTGTATGGTCGCAACTTCCGTGAGGAGGTTCACCTCGGACGTTGTGTGTTTGGAACCATCCAAGTCACAGCCACAGTTCGTAACAGTACACAACTTGAGTGCTCTTCGCCCACGCATGTTGCATCGACTGTACCACTTGCGGTCGTCTACAATGGTGTTTGGGGACTCTATGACCTAGCATTTGACTTTATTTGATTGTGATACTGACGTCGTGCCGTGACGTCGATGAAGAGTACCTTTAGCAAAGTTTCCTGCACTGCAAGTAGCTAGGCATTCTTGGCTAGTCTAATCATTGTACTATCACGAAGGTACAAAGTACTTTCGAAAGTATTTCGAAAATAATCGTTTTGCGTGTGTCGCTCGTGTGTTTGAATTGAAATAAGCGGTCTTATAAATTGTGTGTGATGAGAAGAACATATTTGAAGGTAAAATTCGCGATATCCTTTACGAAAGTAAACGAAGGTAATATTATTGTTTATTTGGTTGGTCGGGCGTATCTTGTTGCTTGGGTCTATCTTTCACCTGACCTATCATCGCATCAGAGTTGCAGGTACGAAGGTACAAGTTTTGAAGCTCAGCAGATCTTTCCGCGATGCTCTTCACTCGTGTGACTTGGATCCTGCCCATGAGAGGATTTTGTCATTTTGGCATTTTTTAGACTGGCATTCAGGGTTCGTGAAACTGGAATTTGGAGCACGCCAAAACTAAAATTTCAGTTTGCCAAAACCGAAATTTCAGATTTGCTTTGAGCGATTTGCATACCAGTAGTCTATTATTAATATGTCGTATAACTGATATCCCGTGGTATCGCTGGTCTATGTTCGTTTTTCTTCCCTTTCGCCCGAGGCGCCGCCTCACGCTCATCGTGAGACCTCGATCGCCCTCATCCACCGCCTCGACTCGCCTCGACCTTTCTCCCCCCTCCCTAACCTCCGGCTTCGCCTGTCCGCCGTGTCGTTCGTGCCGCCCCTCCGAAAACCGTCGGGGTAGGATTGTTCCTGGGGGCCGTTTTCACTTCACCGACGTACAGCGCGCGAGCACATGCACAGAAAATCGGCCGACGGCTCGAGAGGACGTGGGTAGAGGCCGTGTGCGACTTTGCATAGCTATCGGGGAGGCGTTGGGTGCCGTTCGGGCGCCGTACACGCCCGCTGGTAGCGAAACTAAGCCCGAAGCACTAAATGCCATACGACGTGATCTTTCAAGCTGAAAGTTCACGAGTTTGCCGCAGCCACCTGCCATTAAAATAAGGTCGCACGCAAAGGAAGGTCGCAGGGTGGTGTGAAGAAAAAAACGCGTTGCTGAGGCTAGTCTAGCTAGTCTACGGATAGTCCACCTTCGAAATAAAGTATACTAGCTAGACTAGCTAGACTAGCTAGCTAGCTAGCTAGACTACTTTCGAAAGTAGACTAGCTAGAGCTAGCTAGCTCTAGCTAGAGCTAGATAGCTACTCTAGCTCTACTAGCTAGACTAACTAATACTTTCGAAAGTAGTCTAGCTAGCTAGTCTATTTTCGACGAAAGTATGGTAGCTACCAATAGCTCTAGCTAGAGCTATCTATCTATCTAGCCTAGCTAGCTAGCTATCTCGTAGCTATCTACCAGCAGTAGTCTATTATGTACGCAGTCGACTTTCGAAAGTAGACTAAACTAGCTAGACCACTTTCGAAAGTACGATAGATCACAGCGTAAACCGAAAGTATTTTTTGACTTCGACTCGGCACACTAGACTATTGAAACATATTGTCGCGCTCAAACGTCAGCAGGCAAGCTACCTATGATACTCCGTACTCTCTCCAGATGCGGTAGAATCGGTCGGCAGGTTACTGAGCAACGAAGTGTGTCGCTCCTTCATCAGCAAACAATTTTCTGTGCTCGTGAGGCAGAGTCTGTTTTACTGTACAAGTATTCATTCGCGGCGCGCCAAGCTTTTCGGGCAACTGCTTCACCTTCTGTAGTCGCTTCGTTGGGAGAAGCTCACAGACGTGGAGCGAATTCGCCTTCGTTCCGACTCGCAGACGGATTCACAGTAGTGAGCAGCGGTCGGTTCAGGTTTCGTCGTTCTTCAGGGACCGCGTTCTTGGCGCGTCGGCTGCTTGCGGAGCCTCAAGAAAGTAAAATCTTCGTACCAAGGCAACATGGGGCACATCTGCTCGACAGGGGTGCATCCGTCATAGAGATTAAGCATTGCAGGGGCATCAAAACGAAGATCAAACCATACAGCAGCTGGAAAAAACGATTTCGGATTACCGCTTCGGGGGAGTTTCAGAGGAAGCAGAAGGGTAGGCGACACAAGTCTTTCTCCAAGTCGCCGAAGCAGAGGATGCGACTGCGAGCAGTCAGACTGGTGCACACAACACTGGTGACGCCCATGCGAAAGCTTGGATACAAACTTCGATGACGCTAACTTTCTACTATATATAAGAAACGAGCACAAATGCAAGGATAGGCTTACGTTCGAAACGGCCTTTCATCGAGGAGAAACAACTAGCTCTAGGAGAACAGTTTGTCCAATGTCTGCACTATCACACTCACGTAGCTTCCGAGCATCAGTTCCAGCTTGACGTACCTGTAACCTTCCGTAAAGGTCACGGTGACGATTTCCTGAGATTCCGGCCAAGAAAATCACCTCGCATGAGCATGTAGTCAGTCGACCGTATATCTCAGTTTCGCCACCAGTGGTTATATACGCTGCTCTGAAAACTCGCACACGGCATACGGTCGAGTGACTAAACGCTCATATCTCGTACGAGACGATTTTCTGGGCCGAAATGTCACGACTTTGCCCACCGTGATCACTACAAATACTATCGGGCATATATCACTATACTGTCGGGCATGTGATAGTTGCGGTGACGTCATCTTGGGCAGGAGAGTATTTCAGTGTAATTTGTTTTGCGCTACAGCTCGATGCTATGCTCTGATCGGAGTAGGGGCATCAGAGGTTTAGCTCCCTTCTCCAAATGTTTCACGCGATAATTGAGAATCAGCTTCTCTCGACATTGGAGCCATGCACAGCTCCAGAACGTTCGCTTTTGACGAAACTTTGATCGAGACATCGATGACTCATGACCTTATCATGCTTTCGCGCATCGAACGACCCCTGTGGATGTCCATCGTATGAGTTAC
>JACLAA010005763.1_pt1 | contig 27621 bp, 11 predicted proteins | sample 8027891 | NCBI WGS metagenome assembly JACLAA01 (sample SAMN15724900, study PRJNA655200) | protist metagenome | isolation source: fluorescence activated cell sorting (FACS) single amplified genomes of... | place: Spain: Blaines Bay Microbial Observatory, Mediterranean Sea | collected 2016-01-19 | reverse complement strand
CAGGCTCTTTGCTTTTCTTAGTCCTTCTTTGGGACTCTTGGAGAGTTTCGCGACGTCCATCTATCCTTCTTCTAGTATCATGATTGCAAACTCGTATCTCGCGCCGCCGACACATATTGTGACACAAAACCGTCATGGATCCTGGGGTCCACAGCATTGGCATCCCACAAGATCGGTTCGATGCCTCAAGGTTGCAAATTGAGGGTGCAATAGGAAATCTATCCTCAACAAATCAACAGAAGATCGCTTGCTCGCGAGCGGTGCGGGCGTTCGTGGATGCAAAAGAATCTTCACGTAGTTCAAGCGTGGCCGCCTCCCTTTTCAGAGAGGTGGAGGCAGTCCGTAAAAAGGGCTTGGATGCACATCACCTGACACTACAGAATTTGAGATACCGCGAAAGCCGTTTGAAGGAAGAGGTGAAGCTGTGCCAGAATTATCAGTGCCTGGGATTGGTGAAACTGACCGATGAATCGCATTTTATCTTTGAATCCTCGTCAGCGGGAACCAAACCACATAATCATTCGCAGCAGCTTGATATGCTAAAAGAAGAACTAGAGAAGCGCCGATGGCTTGATGCACAAAAGAGTGCGCTACAGGAAAAACTACGCAAGATCGAAGCGGAAATGAAGAACCGGCACTCAATTCTCAGACAGCTACCGACATACCTTAATGCAGCTCAGCAAGCGTGTAGCCCATTATCGCAGCTGATCCTTAACACAGATTGGATGCAAAGGACCAACGCAAATCATGGGCAGCTGCCCCGGGCCCTCTCATTGATCTATTGGCAATTTCGTAGCCTCGTATCTGCAGGGGTCCTTAGTCCGTCGACAGAACTCTTCTTCGGACAGGAGTCTCCTGCGAGAGCAAGGTACGGGGATCTGGTGATTGAGAGGAGCATAGCTTCTTTGAAAGTCAGTTTCCACGGTACTCTTGTTGTTTTCCGCACATTGCCGTCCATGGGCAATATTGTGGTTGTTGAACCATCAGATGGAACCTTAGTAAACTTGTTTCCGGGTGATAGTGGAGATAAACTTTACACCACGGCTATGGCATGGCGCCACGAGACAGTAGGCGTGGGCAAAAATGCATTGTTCCCTCACAACGTACTTGGCCGCCCTTTTAGCTGGGCACAGTGGCTCGGCGGTGGGGTGACTGGGACCATAGCATGTGGCACGCTAGAGCCTTCATGTCGCTTAGTGGCCCTGCGACTCCAAGACAGGCTTGCTAGTACCACTGCGCTCCATGAGCAACTTGATACCTTGTCAAGGAAACCCTGTCCTATAAAGCATCCCTGCAGAATAAATCATCTTCAAACTGCAGACGTACCACCGGGGCTGAACTACTCCTGGGCTGGCCCTGCACCAAACATTTATCGGTCTACATCGGAGTCGTATTGCTCCACGTGTAGATGTACATTACAGACCCCGAGAAAGGAGTTTGTCGCTAGCATTGAGTTGTCTCCTGAGTACCCCTACCGCGCCCCGCGTTTCTTTTTGCAGCCTCGCGATGGCAGCGCAGAACCCCATGACCCCCGATTGAAGCATATAGAAGCCGAGCTAAATGCAAGATACGACAAATTTGCTGACCACAATGACAATCCCGAGGGCTCTCTACTTGAGCACCAACTAAGAGGTTTTGAAGTGATGATAGTGGCCCCATGTGGCGCGATGATAGCCGAGAGTTTATTCAAACGCACAGTTTTGGGCAGAGCGCGCAATCAGCACCTTTCTATCTAGATAGAACTTTGACATTCGATATTCCCGGGCCTTACAACTGATCCTTACGACTTCGCTTCATGAGCCTCATAATTTACAAGCAGATGCTTGGCGGGTCGCGGTTAGTAAACCTAGCGGATGATACAAAAAACACATACATAATCCAAGATATTGATTTCCGATATGAAAACCACCCCTTTCTTCGAGTCACGGTTAGTACCGGGCAGTGACCGTGACAACTTGCAACCGTGACCGTGAAACTTGAAAATACTACAAGTACAAAAAATACTTTCAAGCCTGAGCCTGGGTTATCCGCTGGGAGCGATAGTACCATACTAGGAAGCTTTGGACCCGGGCCGCCAAAATCCCCGGGCTGTGTCGGTTTCAACCTCAAGACCACCACCGTGACTCGGACAGCGTGGTTCACTTAGGCTGCCCGGGCCAGTGGCAACTCAGGCTTGAAGTTGTAGCAACTTGAACTGGACGAGTAGGAACCTCGGCTTTCTTGTCAGTCTTGATAGCAACTTGAAGGGCACGAACATATCATGATTACCCTGACCGCCCAGGTGGCTTTAAAATTTTGGTACCGTGACCGTCACAATATACAATACACAATACATCTTGGGTCATTAAGACCTCAGGCTGGATAAATAGATGAGAGCGTCTCCGGCCCGGAATGGGATGGCCGAATTACCTCTCGCACCCCATAAGGGAACTGTATAAAGCGGAAAGACGAGTTGCTCAGCGATCACAGTCTCTGAACAAAAAACAAACTCGATTAAGGATGTGAACGGCCTCGCTGACAGCCGCAGCCCTCCTGGGATACCCTGAATTCTGCCATTTTTTTTTGCTCAAAACCCCTTGAGCGATGCGGATGCTCCGATAGTTAAGCTAATCGGTCAAAACCCGTTTAGCTGGCAACTAGTTAGTTAACTAGCTGCGTCTAAACGGGCTGATCCGTGCCCGGCGTCCTAACCCGTCCGAAAGGTATCAGCCGCGGGTCACTAAGCCTGGCTAGCCGCCCACCCTGGTAACCTGTCCGAAAGGCATCTGATTCGAAGCACCTGACTAACTACCCAGGGTGGCAACGCGTCGTCTGCGAGCAGCTTCAGGACACGCTTGCAAAGTCCGCCAAGACAAGGACGTCCACTTGGGGCCGAGCTCAAGTCCACCCCAAAGTGGCCGAAGGGGCACCGGACGCTTCAAAGGGGTCTACGCGGCCTTATTCCGTCCGACGAAGTTACCCGCCATCTGGTGAACTTGTCCTTGTGTACAGAGGCAGGATATATTAGAATTAGACTAGGGTTAGGGTTGGGTTGGGCGAGAGTCGGGTTAGAGCGGATCCGAAATGGTCCTAGCGTCGGCGGCAGTTTCGCGGCAACATGGGCTCGGATGGTTTTGAAAAGGTGCTCATCGGAACGCGGGGAGCGAGAGAAATGTTTTAGACGGGCGGAAAGGGCGAGCGGCGAAGAATAGCGTTCTGACAGCGGCGCAAAACAGCTTGAATGCTAGTGGCGAAAAACTCACTAGGGCCTGTGTGCCCCGTGCCGTTAATGAGAGAAAATTTTTCGCGGGGAGCCTCACGGGGCGCGTCGAACGGCCGAACTTCAGGCCAGCTTTTCTTGGCCGCATCACGTGCCCAACTGCCAACACAACGTGCGCTGGATAGCCCTGTCTATGGGCTTTCCAGCGCACCATCCCGTGGCAGTTGGGCACGCAATGGCGCTCAGGCTGAGCACAGAACGTGTCACGGTTTGGCGCCAGTGGCCGCAGCTCTAGGTCTGCACTGCAGAGGCCGGGGTTCCTTCCATAAGACTACGCACAACAGGAGCGGGATACGCAGCGTGTGCATGGCTACGCCGCGTGCGAGACGGGGCGGCTAAGCGTGCGACACCCATCGAACCAAACTGAGTACAAACACGGGGACCGCTCCGACCGAATCGTTCCTCCTACGCGTATACGGGGGGTCGAAGGACCGGGCGGCGTGCGGGTTGGGGGGGTCGAAGGACCTGCGCGACTGTTATTTGTCCCAGTCCGTAGATTGGTCCTGTCGCAACCCCCTGACGTGACGCACTCGTTGAGTCGACGTTGCGTTGTTCGCGGTTACCCGCGGGAGTCACGCAAAGCACAGAACGTGTCACGGTTTGGCGCCAGTGGCCGCAGCTCTAGGTCTGCACTGCAGAGGCCGGGGTTCCTTCCATAAGACTACGCACAACAGGAGCGGGATACGCAGCGTGTGCATGGCTACGCCGCGTGCGAGACGGGGCGGCTAAGCGTGCGACACCCATCGAACCAAACTGAGTACAAACACGGGGACCGCTCCGACCGAATCGTTCCTCCTACGCGTATACGGGGGGTCGAAGGACCGGGCGGCGTGCGGGTTGGGGGGGTCGAAGGACCTGCGCGACTGTTATTTGTCCCAGTCCGTAGATTGGTCCTGTCGCAACCCCCTGACGTGACGCACTCGTTGAGTCGACGTTGCGTTGTTCGCGGTTACCCGCGGGAGTCACGCAAAGGGGTCGGTCAAGTGGGGATTTTTAATCGAGACATGGAGGCAAGCGTACGGTACTAGCTCTAGTCTGGGTTTAGAACGTATGAACGCTGCTCGTAGTCTTGGAGGCCCAAGATGCAAGCTGGACATGAACGCTGAGACTAAATGAGTATGGCTAACTCGTCAGATCTCATTTTCAGTCCTCGAGACACATTGACGATTCGAGTGTCAGAGAGTGAGCCAGCGGAGACCGCCCTGAAAATATCGAATCCCACGTCTGAGCACATCGCTTTCAAGGTCAAGACCACGTCCCCAGAGCGTTATCTTGTAAAGCCAAACCATGGATTAATTAGATACGGGCGCCAAACTGAAGTAACAATCATCATAGTGCATACGAAAAAGAAAGATATCCTCACCGAGGCACTAACCAGTCCTGCAAATTGCAGGGACAAGTTTCTGGTACAAAGTTTGGGGATTGATGCCATACTCGCTGATGAACTTGAGTCTAAAACGTCACTTGAGCTCGCAGATGCAATAACTCAGCTCTTTGTAAAGAAAGACAAATTCAAATTGCAAGCGAAGAAGCTGCCTGTTGAACTACTACTTGACGACCCCCCTAGAAAGGATGGCTCTGGGGTGGAAAAAGGCCACATCTCCGTGGGTAAATCACCTGAATTGACAAACTCAAGATTGATGCCTGGGACCCCTGAGGCCATGTTTGCGGAAATAGTGGCTCTACGCAAAAAGTATGATGATCTTGTGGCTTTTACAGTAAATCTAACAGCCGAACGTGACAGTATATCTCTGGACTTACCGAACTCTCATACTTGCCCCGAGGGAGTGCCGCAAGATAAAACTGCATCCTTTGGTGGCTCATCCTTGAACGCTGAGAGACGCGGTATGGATAGTGATATGCCTCCAGCCTCTTCAATGACATCAGTCATCTCCATTTCACTTATTTCATGTCTATTCGGCTGGTGCTCTTCGCAATTGGTCCGTCAGTGTGGATCATAGTTCGCAAAGCTCTTATCTACCTTCCTCCGGCCACAAACATCTGCTTGGGCAACAGTCCTGCACTCTCGGGACTGCATCGCAGCAAAGTAGGCCCCGCTAATAGACGATATTTGGAGTTGAGCGACTAGATGTCGCCCGGAAGCTGGGGACTAGACCCTTGGTCGCTACTCAATCAGTTTCAGACCGAGTCTGTTTAGTATGGAGATGGTAGGTCGGTCTGTGAAAATTGGAGGAGTAAGCATTCGTACTTTAGAACTTGCCGGCAGTAAGTTTAGTGCAGATTGGTAAGTTAGGAAGCATCTACCCAATGCCACATATGGGCTGTAACGCGATGACTAAGTGTCTAGTGGGGGTTAGAGTTGGGGGCCAATTCAAGTTTAGCCCAATGGCCCGGGCCCTCTCCGACTCGGAGTCTGAGTCACCGTGACCGAGCCTGAGTCTCAGGCTTACGCAGTAAAACTCTAAAAGCCTGAGGGCTGCCAGTGCGGCTAACGGAACCCTCTAGGACGCGACCGATTCCATTGAATGGGCCGGTACTAGTAGTTCAAGTTGTGTTCGTTATTTGACCTCACCGTGACTGGCCACAGTCATACCACGGCGGGATTTTTTAATTTCTTTTTGGCATCCGCCAGGCAGGACATAAATAATAATCATCATCATGACTCGGATAAATAATCATGATAAATATAATATAATTAGATTAGAGCCTGAGTAGTATACTACTTAGTATTTAACGGACAATAGCCAGTTTCTTGGGAGGAAGTGAATCCCCGAGCGCCAACTATAGCTATTGATTAAATTGCTATGCCCGTGTACTCATCAGGAACTTACTAGTAGTATACTACCGTCACGGCCGGGTAGGCTAGGTTCCACTTACCGGTAACCGGCAATTTACCTATTATTACCCCTCTGGGGGGTTCTGGGGTGAATAACCCGGTCAATAACCTGATCACTAAACGGGTTTTCAAACCAAAAACCCGTTTAGTGTGATTAGCGAAAATGACCCACCGAAGGGGGCGGACACCACAATGAGGACGGGTTCTAGCTCAAAACCTCGATGAGCCTTGCGCGGGCAACTCCGGTTCGAGGACCGGTGGGGTCTAAGGGACACGTACATACAAGTTTTTACTGGAGGCGTCGGGATCTCGGGTTGTGGCGAAACATGCCGAAACGAGGTCGAAATGTCAATTTGAAGCGAGTAGAGGCCCGCCTGGGCGTTTCGAAGGCAGCAGCACCGAGTCGTGTACCGTACGTGGGCCTCGACAACTTGCACTCAAGTGTGGGGAGTGACCGCGGTGGCCCCGTCGAGGTCGCTCTCGGCACGCGCCGCGGGGCCGCTGGCGGCGCATACCGCTGGCCATAGCTAAAAAAGGAGCATGCTCCGCGGCTCGTATCATCATCGCGTACGTCCGGGTGCCTTTTGAGGTCACGAGGGCGCGCCCGCGAAGCGTTATGCCTGCGGACCAGTTCCGCTGTGGTAACCGCTTCACGCGCGCCAAGGATTGAATGAGCGCTCGCCTGGGTCCCTTGGGCCACGTCCCGCCCGGTTTTGGAGCCCAGCGGGTGCGCCACGGCCCGCTAGAGGGCTGCAATTGGGTCGCTAAGCCTTAGCGCACGGGTTTAGACCGATTTTTTGTCTATCCAATCTTCTTCCTAACCTAAGGGTCCCAAAACGGCGTCCCTCCGGACGGGTCCCCGGAGTTGCCTGCCTAAGGGTCATCGAAAACCCGAGCTCGATTTTGGTGTCCGCCCCCGTCCCCACCGGTAGCGAAATGATCCCTCCGGGCGAGCAAGCAGCCCGTTGAGCCTTTGGATACGTGCAACCTAGACCGTAGGTACCGTACCTACGGTACCGCGGTGACATAACTCTTCCGAGTCATGAGTGAGTCTTAATCGATCCGAAATTACTGGCTTTTTCGCATGAAGTCTCCGAGAGGGGTCGGTAGCCCCCCTCTAGGTCAGGGGTCTGTACGGAGGACTTCACCACGCGCCCGGGCACCGTGACGGCGACGACGACGCACGCTTCTATGACCGGCAGCAAGCTTACGTACACGCTCGCGGGGGATAGCTCCCCCGTTACCCCTCCCTAGGCGCGCGCCCCCCCGCAACCCGAATTGACTATAGCTATTTCAGCGCCGGCTGCAGCTGCATGCGTTCAGCACGGCGGCTACAACAGCCTTCAAGGGTGCTGAAGCAAGGTGATGACTTAGTGGCGGCTCTGGACGCCGTTCGGGCCGAAGAAGACCGCTTAGGAGCGAGCCGAATCACATCGTGCGGGTACTTTTTGCAGTCATCGGTCTGCCAAAACGCCAAACCCCGACGACCCCACCCCCATTTTTGTTAGGGGGCGGGAATCGACTTGTGTGACCTTCGTTTTAGAAAATCCTGCGCAAAGGACTGCGTTTATATTCGCTATGGAGCTATCCTAGTCTGGCTTCCCCCCCATCCCCCATGTGGCACGCCTGGGCAGCTACTGACATGTACTCCTCTTTCGAACTTCAAGTTCTATTGAGTTCTATCGAGGGTGGAGGACTCGGATGAAGCAAAATCTTCAAGTTGACGCGATGTTACAACAGTTACACTCGCCGAGGCGCCCAGATGTTGCCCTGCTACATCATATGCTACTAGTCCAAGCGGGTCTAGTTGCCGTTAGCGTGGGTGTGCAATAGTCACCGTTGGCGTCGAAAGAACGGAATGTTCGAGGCGTTTCTCGCAAAACATGTTGACGGAGCTAGTAGACGATATACAACGCTGTGGGGCTACGGCCAATAATCGGGGCGGGGAAGACCGTCGAACGCCACTGATGCTCGCTGGCACTCCAGGAGATCGCGATGGCCATGATTCCTATCGATCTCTGACCCGCGTGCTTTTGTCAAACTTCCTCAGCTCGGAATTATTGTAGTCTGAATGTAATACTCGGCTCTTCAAGACCAGACCTTCTTAGGTTGATGATACCAATCATTCTTTCCAATAGTTCACTATTCATCCAGTTGATGTGCTTGCGCAGTCAAGCGGGGTTTTGAAAAGCAGTTGTAATTGCAGCAGGAATTCCTGTTGAATGAACGACCTTACTGCGTGCCAAACCAATACCGTTTGCAAAGCTTGCGCTAATTAAACGATTCCGCGTGGTCGATCCTGATGAGATGGATGACGAAGAGAATTTGCATATAAATGATGACGATGAGATGATGAGTTGTGTAGAGAAAAGAGTTCGGAACACATGCCTATATCTGTCGAGTCATCTCAGATCATCTGGACTAGTCACTAGTCACTGCAGCAGCAGCCTAGAACTTGAAGATGGTACCTGGATTTCGGTTTGGGTTCCCAATCACGGTGCGTCGTCTACTTGTTGTGGAGCACTTGTAGTGACGCAAGACTAGCCGCATTTTCATTGCAGTCAAGCCCATAGACGCAGAAGCCATCACATAGTACTAGAAGATTATAAGTCATGCTTTGGTGTCGCTTGGGCTAGATAAGGAGCCAAAAAAGTTCCACACGCAGATGCACGAGTCGATGCCGATGGAAACAAGTTGACGCTCATCTGGGGACCACTGAACGGAACTTACGACAGCAGAGTGGGCCCAGCCGTCAGCAATGCACTTTGGTGGGGCTGTTGCTAACACGTTGAGCTCAAACACAGTCACCATTTCGTCACGGCAGAGAGCAAAGTATTTTCCTGATGGGGAAACAGCAACGCATGTGACGGACTGCCCATTATTATTAATGGAAAGAACAGGCTCAGGCGCATCGCAGTCCCAGAAGAGAACACGTCCACTGGCATCGCAAGTGACTAATTCTTGCTCGCTGTCAATGCGCTGTGTCAGACCAGTGAAAGCGCCCTCACGCATCATATGACCAACTGTGCGTTTCCCTTTGGAAATATCGTGTGTGAACGCAGCACAATCGGAACCGGCGCTATGAAATAAATGCGGATTGATAGCATCAATAAGTAGGCCAGTGACTCCCTTGAGATGCTCAGCAAACTGCATCATCATCTCACGTGTGCTCAGGTTCCAGACACGTACTGAACCGTCAAGGGAACCTGTGACAAGATAGGCAAGCTTGGTCTCAACCCAGCATGTTATTGCCGAGACAGGTTTACGATGAGCTGTTGGAATAGTCCATTCAAGGTCACCACTCCCTGAGTTGAAGCACCTTACATGGCAGTCGCCATAGCCAACAATGACAGCAACATCGGCTACCCAGCATAGGCATCGCGCGCCACCGCCAAACTTTGCATCACGTTGAACTGAGTTTGGTGCTGACTCGGTTAGCCGCTTAGTTGTTGCTATTGCGGAGTAGTCTGAGAGGTCCCATATGATGACCTCGCCATCAGCAGCAGCCGTTGCAAAGACGTCAGGGCGCACGCCGAAGGCGAGAGCAGTTGGCTTCTCAACGTGCGATACTGTCAACAACACCCCTGGCAGTGCAAGATTGTCCGCAAGTAAGCGATATGTTTGACCATTACTTGTGCCTGCGAGCAATTCGGCACCTCCATCGACACAAGACAGGGCAATAATGGGACCGTCAAGTTGCGCCTGCGAGTGAAGCTTCCAGCGCATATCGTAGCCGGTGATCTTGCGCACAATGCCATCGCCACCACCCGCAAAGACAGCAGGTCGGTCAACACCATGTGTCACGGGCGCTAAGACCATAGCAAGCATACCCCCTGAGCACACCGGCACAGATGCACGGTATGCGCCACCTGGGCGTGTTGTGTCTAGTCGGGCCTCGCCCCTTGACCCTGCAAGGCGCAAAACAAGAAGATCACCCTCCATGGTGCCAGCTAGCAAGTACTTTGCGGGCTCCTCTTCAGGGGCCTCCGCCGCGTATGTTGCCAGCGTCGAGCACCGATAGTTCCGAGCCATGCCTGCAGCCGGCATGACCACAGGCACTGTAGCTAACTGCCACTGCTGGCGTGTTGCATCGAAAGAGAGCTCACCATGATATACTTCGGCAATGCCACGCATAGCGGTTGCGAGACGATAGACGCGGCGGCGGCCGCAGTCACGCGCACCAACCCACTGGAAGAGACTGAGCTGCTTGATGTACCGCTTGCCAAAAACAACCTCACCTGAGGCAGTATCCCAGATGTACAACACACAGTCTTCTCCAGCCGCCGCCAGGAAACGCATATCGTCCGAAAATTCCAAAATTACAACACGCTGCGTGAGACCACGCAGCCTGAAGGCTACAGTTTGTGTCAAAGTGTCCCAAATAACGACAAGTGCAGCGTAGCCTGGGACGCGCGTCGACCCGAGCTGGCCAGAGGCTAATAAACTTCCGTCCCGCGACGTAGCGAGCGCCGAAATTGGCTCGTCGTGTGCTCGAAGGAGCTTTTGTTTGTGTGGGTCAGTTAGATCACCAATGACAGCAATTGATCCCATTGCTTTGAAAAAATTGCTCCCGCCCCCGGGCAACGCTAGGAATGTCCGGGGTGAGTTGCCAGTGTACCCTATCACATGCTCAAGGTCCAGTGGACCCTCGCCGACCTCTCCTGCTCCCCTGTTGTTAACCTTGATACATTTTTCATACACGTCATCAGAGCCCCCCGCCGCCTCTTCTAGTCGTGCTTCGTGCATCTGTTTATGTACGACGAGACAATTGCGTTAACTCCCAGGCATACCTGCTATGATATGGAACGACGATTTTTGCTTTGGTTTCAATTTTCACTTCAATTATATCTGGAATACCTGGATAGAGAAGGCATAGTGAATACGGTAGCCATGGCTTGCAGCGGCCTGTACGCTGAGGGTAGAGCTGCGGCCACTGGCGCCAAACCGTGACACGTTGTGTGCTCATCAGCCTGAGCGCCATCGCGTGCCCAACTGCCACGGGATGGTGCGCTGGAAAGCCCATAGACAGGGCTATCCAGCGCACGTTGTGTTGGCAGTTGGGCACGTGATGCGGCCAAGAAAAGCTGGCCTGAAGTTCGGCCGTTCGACGCGCCCCGTGAGGCTCCCCGCGAAAAAATTTCGCCGAGCCGAGGCTGCCCGAGAAACGCGCGTACTCACCACATTTTCGAGCTCTAAACGCGCGTACTCACCACATCAGGCATCAGGCTGTACGAGCTTGTAGTGCTAAGCAAGGGGGGGGGGATAGAAAATCGGTACCATACACCACCCTGGAAACCGGAAATCTGCCAGGCAGATCTACCTACCTACCTTTCTCAGCCGGAAGTCGTCCAACGCGTCTCAAAAAGGGCGGAAATGAACGGCACAGCCCGTGGGAGGGCGCCCATTGGCTTTAATTGCTTTAAAAGTAATTAATTTTTTGGCATTTTTGGCAAAACGCGAAAATAATTTCGACGTTCCAGGCGTCGCTTGTGGCGCCCCTACGACCCCAAACCTCCTCCATTCACTGGCGCATCACATCACACGTTTCATGCGCGCTGTGCCGTACCGCGGCGGTCAGCCGCGCGCGCGGAAACGCAAAGCCTCTATTGGTAAAAACAGAATCTCAGCAGTGATCTACCTACCTACCCCTCTAGTAGGTTCGGGGTGGTGTCTAGTAGGCAAAATTATCGGCCCCCTGGTGCTAAGACAAAGCAAACATAAATCAATCAATCCCTGAGCTCGCGCGGGTCACGTACAACTGTGCGCTTAGACCCGCCAAACTTTTGCGTGTCGCGTGTCGTGAAATAGTGGGCGGAACACGCGACGAGGAGACGCCGTGGGCTTACCATACGAGCACATTTGGCTGCACTAAAGATAAATCAACTAGCGACGAGCCGGGGCCTAGCTCGCGGGTTTCCAGCTACCCTCCGTTCCCGTCCGCCATACAGTCGGCTCAGGGGCTTAGAAAGCTACATTCTTGTCTGGCTCCGCTCATGCTAATCGCCGACGGTTTTTGATGAAGCTGGGATCGAGGTCAGCTTCACCGTTCTATACTTTGCGAAACAAACTCTTAATTAATGAAGACGCAGATTTGCAGCCATTGGAAGGCCAGGAAGCTTCTGTATTTTGGGAAGATCTTCAAAGGGAGACCAGCTCGCGGAAACGCATATATGGTATTGCAAACGCGCACAGGATCGAACGCGAGCTTGTGGAACGCTTTGGTGTTTTCAAAGCATTTGTGGCACATCCATATTCGTAAGGTGGCGACGTCGTTCTTTTTCTTCTATTATCCATTAAAATTCATTATGATTATACAGGCGGAGATTGGTGCAGTGCACAGAGTCCGTGCTCAAGGACCAACTAATAGGGGATCCGATCCTGCCTCAGCATACCTGCCTGGTATTGCTATTCATGGCTTATCGGGGTAAAATGCCGATAATTAAATTTGTTTTACTGGCGTGCCTGTTGTTTGCAGTACATCCAGTGTTGATACTCACAGGCCTGGTAATGCTTCAGTGCCTGCACAGACAAATGAAGGCACCAAAAGGCAAGTTTACTCGTGGATCCTTATCCAAGGTCTCAACAATTGATGCAGTAGTCTATGGCGGTGGATTGAGGGGCCTTTACACTGCCGCACTGCTGGCACGTGCAGGGGGGAAGGTGACAGTGCTAATACCACAGTCCCGTTGTGAAGGTGGGGCCACTGCTTGTCTGGATGGTGCTCCATGCGATTTTATTCTGGATCGATGCGAATTTGGACAGGTGTCGCGCTATGAGACGCTGCTCTCAGTGTGTTTGCATGCAAGTAAGCCAGTGATTTTCGAGCCTATCGGTGATCAACGGACGGGTTGGGCACACGGAGTCCTCGTTGTTGGTGATCACTGTCATCCTGTTCCGCTGCGCAGTGGTGCAAAGGCATGGGTTAATGACCTCTCTCGCGCATCTGGCGCCGACAGACGCATGCTGACAATTGCGCTAACACAGGCCATTGCGGTGTATAATGAATTGCTCCCTTTTGTGCTAACCAAGATACCCTACAGCGCCACCCTTCTATGCTGGCTTGGAGTAGGTTGCCAGCGAAACGAGACAATACCCGGCTTCACCGCTGCTGCGTGTATAACAGTTTCTGAGGCTGCCAGTCACATCACGCACATCACCAATAATTCTTCATCACCCACAAATAGTCATTTTGTGCGCTCCTGCACAGTCTATGGCCTCCTCAGAGAAGAACATGCTCCAATATGCGAAGTATCGTTCGCGGCCTGGTCTGCATCTGTAGTCCATGGAATCAACGGATATCATATTCCCAAAGGAGGAATCTCTCAGCTCTGTGCCTCCCTCCAAGCTACCGTTCAAGCAAATGGCGGCCAGGTCCTAACCAATGCATGCGTTCGCGCTATCAGACTTCGAGACCATTCACGCAACTTGATCCACATCGCCTCGACTATAGGAGAGTTCACCGCAGATAAGCTAGTGCTTGCTGTGGATGCTATAGAGTGCTTTCGGCTTATTGACCGCACCAAAGATGTTGCCGGAATCTGTCCTCGAAGAAACAGCAAGACCGTGTCACCGTCCAACCTAAAAGGGCCCAGCATCCGTCAGGTTGTGCGAACCCTAATTGCTTTTCCTGGGACTTGTAAGGATCTTGATGCTCCCAAAGATTTGCCCATCTTCTGGCGAAAGCAAAGTGCAACCTGCAATGACCCTAAGGTCCTAGATTGCAAGACAATTACCCTCCGGGACTCGCCAAATGGTGTCGCTTCTTGTGTTGTGGAGGGCCCCGTATCGTCGCTGTGGGTCAATGCCTTTGGTGGAAATGATACTGCCACGGATACTCGTAACAGACTCCACAATGACATCCTCAGTACAATTGCTCACCTCTTCCCTCTCACTCGAGGCAGAGCCTTGTACATCAATACATTGGCGCCGTCACCACGAGGCTTCTCTCACACCCCAGCAAGATACTTGGTCGGAAAGGATGCGTTGGGACCCGTCATTAATGGGCTGAGTGACATTTTCCTTGCGCTCGATGACTTTGCTGTATCGAACTCTGCTGGATCCGTGATAGCGGGGTATCTAGCCGCCCATACAGCGCTTGGCTACACAAGAGCCGCAATAATATCCCAGCTTAATCAGGACCTAACCTAGAGGAATGTTCGATTGAAACAGACCACCATTGCCTTTTTGGGGGAGGAAGACGACTCCTGACGCTGACAGCGTCACAATCAATACATTTATTCCCTGCAAATTACCCCAAAGGCTGTCATACGATGGCAACAGAGTCACCTGTGGCTCTGATACTACTATCAGGGAGGTTCATATGGCAGGTGACGACTCAAAAAACAACATTTCGCTTGGGGTCTGAGTCATGCCAGACACTATTTTGCGGTGCCGGTTGGCGGTTGACTTGAAATCGCGCTTCAAGTTCACTATCCAGAGAGCGAAAATATAGTGCCAGCGGCCAGGCCCGGGCGTCCTTGGCGCGGCTGCCGGGCAGCGCTGTGGAGTTAAATGATTCCTGCCCCCACCACCGCCACGGACCAAGGTCACGGTAGCGTCAGCATGACTACCACGGCGGTGAGTCGGTGAGCCAGTGTATTACTTGTGCACCGTGACTACGCCGTCTACGGTACTTAGTATACATACCTCAATTTGCGCTGGCCCGGGGGCATGCTTCTAACTGGATTTGTAGTAGATAACTTGAACCTATAATTACTTACAAGCATGTATGTAGTATGTAGTGTAGTGTAGTGTAGTGTAGTATGTAGTATAATACTTTATCATAGTATGTCCCGTCCTGAGTCCTGACTGATAAAACATACTCAGGCTCAGGCTAGTAATAACTTGAAGACCATTAAAAATCCGACCGTGACTCCGAGGCTCGGTCACGGTATTCAGTTCTTGAACTTGAAATCCGAGATAAACTTTGAAAGCCGTTCCCCTTTTTCGCCAATTATGAATGCTGCTAAAATCTTATGAAAACTTAAAAATCATGATCGCCGAATACTTCGTCCGTTGGAGAAACCGTGACAGTATAGACGAAACATATAAATCTAGTTCAAGTTCCCGGGCCCCGCCTCGGGCTAACGGCGTGGCACCGTGACTATTTTATACGTTTCGTGGGATCAGAGCGAAGTCGCCACGGCAACGCAGGGCGATGTTGGCGTAGCCCCCGCCGACCGAGTGAGGGATGGTGGCGACGTAGAGCGAAGCTTAAGCGACCTGGCTCGCGTGCCACGCAGGACCCCGGAGGCCCTAGTCGCGTCACCGACGTGGCCACGATGGTTATTATCAGTACCGCGTCACGGTGGGGCCACTGCGACGAGTTTCGGCCTAAATGGGGCTTTGACGACCACGAGAATGGGACTTGGCGGCGGAGAATAGTGAATATGATTAGGGCGTCATAGGCCAGTCTAAGCCTGCATGTGAACCGGGCGGGGGGCGATATCGCAGTTGCAGCGTATAGCCGCGATGTTGCAATGTGTGGCCCCCATGCGGGTATTATCCGCTAATCGCGATTTTGGGGCGCTAGCACTTTGGGGTAGACTCGAAAGTGAACCCAGCCAATAGGGGTGGGGCTCAACACCGGGGCGTGGTCGTCCGGTGGGTGGCCAGCCTGAGACTCTGAGTCAACCGGGCCGTCACGGTCACGGTCACGGTGACCGTGACCGTGACTGGGCACTGGCAGCCGGCTCAGGCTCCCGGGCCGGACCGTGTAGCGCTGGCCACTGGCACGGCCTCAATTTGGGGAGCTTGAAGGCCCTGGCCCGGGCCGGCGGTGGCCTTAGAGCAAGACATCGATTTCGGTGATCTTCAACTTCAACTTCAACTTGAAGTATGTTGCAATTTCATTCAGTCCTATCTTGAATTCGTCGCGCAAGGGGTCGAAGTCACGTCGACGGGCCAATCAACCCTCCTTATTTAGCTAGTGCCTACCGTGGTGTTGCATAATATTATGGTGTGTACCGTAGGTACTAACCAAAACCTACAGTACCTACCGTAGGTACCGCAGTACCTACGGTACGGTACCGTAGGTATTCAACGCGGCTCATAATAGTAGGATGCAACGCTGATATTATGGATTCCGGTAGCAACTTGGTCGCAGACGATAGACTCGTTTTTGCGCTAGATCCTCAAACTGTATATCAGTATGATTTGCGTACGGCGCGGGCAACTATGCGCCTTCGGGGATACAAAGTTTTGTCTGTTTTGCCGACCTTAAAGAGTAATGAACGTCTGCATGCACCATTACGAGCCCGATTGCGTCCATTGCTAGCAGAATCTACATCAGGGCAGCACAACGAGACAAGACCGGTGTCCCTCAAGCATTGCAGTACCAGGGTAGAAACAAAGTTACCAATTCATGAGTCGCGGCAGCTAGCTGAGCTATCGGATGACGAAGACTTTAAGATTGCACAGCTGGGTCTGACGACAGGAGAAGACGCGGTAAATTATTTCACTACCGCAAGCAAGGACTCGCACGTCAAGTTCGTGCATCTTGTTCCAGCGGCCGACGGTTTAGAGCTCAACCCTTATCTGTTGGTAGTAGTTCCTTTCAGTGCTGCCCTTTCGCGTGGCGAATACTTCACCATGTCCCAAACTGGTCTCGTTCGTTGTGTCCAGAGCAACGGTGTAAGCGAGACAGAATGTGTATCAATGAACGAATGGGTACGACATTCCACATTTTTTAACGTTCTACGAAGTATACCGTATTTCAAGTTGTTTGTTCGGCTAAAGATATTCCGCCAATGGCACGCTAATGTGCGCCGGAAACTTTTTGTACGGCAACAGCGCTATTTGAGAAGCAGACTGCTCTTGGCTCGTGCCATTCTTTGCCAACCAATAATTGAGCTAAAGACGAAGATCTATGAGCTCAGGAAGGCATCCTTCATCGCACCATTATCCCACAATCGTCTTCAAAGCAAAACACTCTTGATATTTATAGAACAACAGTTGGTCGCAAAAAAGGAGGCAATGTTTACGTGTGAAAGGATAATGAAACGGGTAATAGATATTACAGGCGTAGCTTGCGAATCAGTAAAATCACTCCAATACACCAAAGACAAATCTGCTAGTTCCCCTAAAGAGCTATGTACTCTTTTGTTATCTAAACTGGAGGAGGGCGGGACTAGAGGCCCGTCCATTAACAGCGAAATTGAGGAAAGACGAGCCCATAGGCGATTGGTTGCCAGTGCTTCGAAAGATCGAGGGCTGCTCACTAATTTTGTGCGCCTAGTAGATTGCATTATGGTGGAAACCGTCATATCTAATGTAATGCTCAGCTTCACCGAAACCTTGCTGGCTAATCTCGTGGATACTCGACACAAGGTTGGGTTGTTTGAGGTCATGCTTGGATTTGAGCTTACAGGAACGACGTTCTCCCCAATGCTCTCTGATTTTCTGGACATGTCACAGCGCGTCACTGACGATGTCATAGCCGATTTATGTCGCATTCCACGTGTCCTAGACTCTCGAAGTTGTGTCGAGCATTGTCCCTGGACTTCCTTTGCGTCGAAATTCGATGAAGTTATTCATTCTCTCCCTCTTTTTCGTCGCTTCGTGGACGCGTTGCGCAACAAGTTTCGTTTAGATTTCAAGCTTGCAATGCACAAAGCGGCGGTTTTTGATTCAGTGAGGCCAATCTACGAAGAATCGAGGAATTTCATTCCGCGCGTGTATCGGTCAAAAGCAAGAACATTTTCTGAGCTGCAAGTTGAATTCGAGCAGATCTGTGCCTGGCAGCAGGAGCTAGACAGGATGCGAGCTCGCGAATCTTCTGGGACAATCGAAGCTACGTCGCGGCATCTCAAGCAGACGCTGCTACCCTTTGTCGAAGCAAAGCAGGGTCTGCTTAAGAGTATAATCAGAGATGAGGCACGTGTTCAGTGTTCAAATTTGCGGACGATGCTAATGATGCGTGTTGAAGTTCTTGAGGCAATTCCAAAAAATCTCGATGACTTTGCTAGCTATCTTGAACAGACAGGAGCATACGACGAACAAGAGATTAGCCGCATTAGAGGACCTGTGGACCGAATGTACTCACTACTTCAAATAAATGAAGTTAAGGTCCCGCCTGATGATCTTGTTGCATTGGATGAAATGCACAGCCTCGCGGCTCGATACAGCAAGCAGCTTGTCGCTGCTCAGACCTTCAAGGAGAACGAGCATGCAAATCAGAACGAACAACTTGATAAGGACATTGTAGCTCTAAACTCTGACCTGTCGGTGGTTACGACTGAAATCATGTCAGGCAATTTTGTCGATGTCATGCATTTTGATGATCCAGAGATGCCCGTTATCAAAAGGGAGCTAGCAGCGATGCACTACCGTTTGGAACAGCTCGCCACGCGCGCTCAAACATATGCCAGCTACAAAGAGTTGTTTGGACTTCACGCAGATGAATTCCCCCAATTAAACAAAGCAACAGACCGGCTGAGACTTGTCGACAGGCTCTGGACTTCAATCGCTGACTGGCACGCTTCCTATTCTATTTGGATGCGTGGAGATCTGACGACGCTTGACGCGGAAGAAGTTGACAGTAAAATGCAGGTCCTCCAGGCCGACGCATTTTCGCTCAATCGCAAGGTGAACTCTCCCGTGACAGAGAAATTTGTGCTGGTTATTGACGAGTTCAAGCCAGTCATGCCCCTAATCGTGGACCTCGGGAATCCGGCCATGCAGTCAAGGCACTGGGAGCAGCTATGCAAGGCGATGGGAAAGAATTTTGATCCTAGCACAACATTCAGTCTCGAGGACTTCCTCGCATGGGGCATCACCAGCCACGCGGAACTAGCGAGCGATGTAAGCAGTACTGCGTCCGGAGAGTTCCAATTGGAGAAGGGTTTAGCAAAAATGGAGACTGCCTGGGAAACACTTGCTTTTGTTACCAAAGAATGGCGGACGAGCTACATTCTGGTCAGCACGGATGAAATCCAGCAGGAGCTTGATGACCAGATTGTAAAAACACAGGCCATGCGGGGCTCTAGCGCATCTCAGCGTCCTAAACATCTTGCGAGGCCGCCCAAGGCGACGGTCTGATCAGAAACTCCGCACGCGTGTGTGCGTTGAGTTTCTCGATGTATAGCACACTCACGCCACCGTCCTCTCGCAGGATTTGTGAAACCCTTTCTAAATAGAACGACGGCCTATGAGTCAACTCTCGTCCTATTGCAGGATATTATTGACAACTGGTTGAAAGTGCAAGCCGCCTGGCTTTACCTAGAGCCCATCTTCTCCTCGGACGACATAATGAAGCAGATTCCTACCGAAGGTCGCTTGTTCAAGACGGTGGATGCGACTTGGATCGATTCGATGGCGCAAACAGCACAAGAGCCCGCCTTGTTATCCGTGGTACGGCGACCGAACCTGCTTGAAAGTCTGATTGATGCAAATGTCAAGCTGGAGATCATCCAAAAAGGACTCTCTGACTACCTGGAGACTAAAAGACTGGCGTTCCCGAGATTCTTTTTCTTGTCGCTGCCTGCGCGAAAATCACCGTTCTTTCTCTGTCCGGAGAGTAGGCGGAATGACCGCGTTCTGTCGGTATCGACGCGACGTTTTACTCTCCACGGTGGCATCGTCGAGCCCCACGCCATCGACGCAACACGGTCGCGTGTCACTGTTTGATTTATACGCAGGTCGAACGACGAACTCCTCGAGATCCTGGCTGAAACAAAAGACCCGACAAAAGTCCAACCGCATTTGAAGAAGTGTGCGGACTCAGCGTCCCTGAAGCTGCCGTCAACTTGGGAACAGTGCATGAATCACACACGCCATCGAGGTGGCTTCCTCCAAACTTCATGCCAAAAAAGAGATCACCGTGGACTCTCGGGACAGTGCCCACGCAGGCTTCGACGGCGTCGCTGCACTCGAATTCACCGACCGCCTGGACATTTTGTCGTGTTACGACGGCCCCGTAGATCGGAGTGAACGTCTAGAGTTCTCGTACGGTCCGTGCCATCACAGACCAATTAATCCGCGAGACAGCGGAGGTAACGTCGAGAAGTGGCTCGTAGAAGTGGAAAGCATAATGAAAAAGTCTCTCGCGTTTGCAATAGACGAGTCTTTAGTTGACTACGCAAGGGCCAAGAGATCGGACTGGCTTCAGAGCTGGCAAGGTCAGACCGTGCTCACGGTGAATCAGATTACGTGGGTTGTTGCTGTTGAGGCGGCTATCATCCAAGGTGGAAATGCGATGGAGGTCCTTTATGAACAACGGCGCGGCGAGCTCCTTGACGTCGTTAAGTCTGTCCGCGGCAATATATCCAAGATGCTTCGGAACACCCTCGGTGCATTAGTAGTGATGGACGTACACAATCGCGACATCACCGAATGGTTGTCAGAAACATCAATCTGTGCCGTGTCCGAATTTGACTGGCAGGCGCAGCTGCGGTACTACTGGGCCGATGCTGGCGCGTCGTCGCAAACGGGCAGGCCAGAGACCATTTCTTGCCGCATGATCAACGCCATGATCTTATATGCATATGAGTACATAGGGAACTGCGGAAGGCTTGTGATTACACCCTTGACAGATAGATGCTACCGCACGCTGATGGGCGCTATTCATCTCAACTTAGGTGGAGCTCCTGAAGGTCCCGCGGGCACCGGTAAAACGGAGACCACCAAAGATTTGGGCAAAGCCATCGCTATTCAATGTGTGGTGACGAACTGCTCGGACGGGCTGGACTATAAAGCGATGGCCAAGTTCTTCAAGGGGCTAGCCGCCTCTGGTGCCTGGGCCTGTTTCGATGAGTTCAACCGTATTATCCTAGAAGTTTTGTCTGTCGTGGCGCAGCAAGTGCTGACCATTCAGCAAGCAAAAGCGAGGCAGGCGGAGCGGTTCATGTTCGAGGGCACGGACCTCCCTCTGCGAATGACTTGTTGTCCTTTCATCACGATGAACCCTGGCTATGCCGGTCGAGCGGAACTCCCAGACAACCTCAAAGTACTCTTTAGGACTGTGGCGATGATGGTGCCGGACTACGCGATGATCGGCGAGATCATTCTATACTCCATGGGGTATACCGATGCGAAAGCCATGGCCGTCAAGATCGTTACGACCTACAAATTGTGCAGCGAGCAGCTCAGTGCGCAGTCGCACTACGACTATGGCATGCGCGCCGTCATCGCGGTTCTCAGGGCTTCGGGCAATTTGAAACGAAGCGAGGGCCACCTTCCGGAGGACATCTTGGTTTTGAGAGCCATTATTGATGTCAATGCGCCGAAGTTTTTAGCACCGGACGTGCCCCTGTTCAACGGCATCACGTCTGACTTGTTCCCGGGCGTCAAATTGCCGGAGCCGGACCGCCAGGCCATGCAGTCGAAGTCAAACGAAAGTTGCGTCGAGCGCAACCTGCAACTCACGGACTACTTCTGGGGCAAGATTGTGCAGATCTACGACATGATGGTCGTGCGGCACGGCTTCATGATCGTCGGGGCGCCGTTCTCGGGCAAGACGTCCGCTTATAGAGTCTTAGCCGACGCCTTAAGTAAGCTACATGCAGAATTCCCGGAAGACGGCAGATGGACCGATGTGGTACCTTTTGTGATGAATCCCAAGAGCGTCACGATGGGCCAGCTCTACGGGTGTTTTGATCCAGTCTCGCACGAGTGGACGGATGGCATCCTCGCGATCCAGTACCGCAACGCGGCCCAATCAAAAGTGGGCAAACCGGAAGATCGCAAGTGGGTCCTGCTGGACGGGCCCGTCGACGCGATCTGGATCGAGAACATGAACACGGTCCTGGATGATAATAAGAAGTTGTGCCTGATGTCCGGTGAAATTATTGCGATGTCCGACGTCATGAGCATGATCTTTGAACCGATGGACTTATTAGTAGCATCCCCAGCAACTGTCAGTAGATGCGGCATGGTCTACATGGAGCCCGAGCAATTAGGGCTACGGCCGCTGTGGGAGTCCTGGGTCGTCGGGTGGACGGTTGGCGGTTACTATCACCAAGAACGCGGAGACGAACCGCCGCCCTTTGAACTGAAGGAGGAGGAACAAGTCCATTTGACGGCGTTATACGACTGGCTCGTCGAGCCGTCCATGGCCTTCCTGCGAAGGACCTGCAAAGAGATGTCTCCTACGGTGGATTCGGCGCTGCTTACCTCGCTCTTGGGTTTGCTGCGATGTCTACTAGCAGCAGCGATCCCGGGCCCGCACGACGCCAACACGGAGGAGGGGGGCAATTCTCGGAAAAAACAGCTCGAGTGTTGCTTCCTGTTCGCGCTGTTCTGGTCTACCGGTGTCACCTCGGACGCTGCCGGGAGAGAAAAATACTCGCTCTTTGTGCGCGAGGTCATGAAGGACGTCGATGTCATTGATGAAAAGTATGGTGGTGTCGCAACTGCACTAGCTGTCCGCAAGTGGCGGAAGCCGGACTACAAGAATTGCGAGGACAAGACGGCCTTTTTAGTCCAGACGGACGAGGGGAATTTGCAGGACTGGTGTTATGATCCAAGGAAGGGCAAGTGGGTCAGCTGGGTCCAGACCCTAGCTAAGTTTACGATCCCAGATGACGCTGAATTCAGCACAATTATGGTGCCCACTGCTTGCACTGCCCAGCTATCGTACATGTGTCGCACTTTGCTCACCCATGGGTTAAGACCGCTGGTCTGCGGCCCGACCGGAACGGGCAAATCTGTATCCGTCATCAAGTGCGTCACGGAGGAGTTGGATCAATCCAAGTACAAGCCCATTCAGTTAGGATTCTCTGCAAAAACCTCCGCAACAATGACCCAAGACATCATCGACGGCCAGCTAGGTAAAAGGCGAAAAGGCGTTTTTGGCCCGCCCATGGGGCAAACGGCCATAGTCTTCGTGGACGACATGAACATGCCTGAAGTTGAAACTTATGGGGCACAACCACCGATAGAATTGCTGCGGCAGCTCGTGGACTGCGGCGGCTACTACGACCTGAAAGAAAAGTCGTGGGTGGACATCGTGGACACGCAGGTCTGCTGCGCAATGGGCCCGCCCGGTGGGGGAAGGAACGGTACTACTCCTCGCTTCTTGAGGCATTTTTCCCTACTCTGTGTGGATTCATTTGACGACGATACTCTCACATTAATTTTCAGCACGATTGTGAAGGCCTACTTCATGCGCGGCTACTCCGGCGACGTGTGCCAGCAGGCGGGCAATGTCGTAGACGCGACAATGCGAACTTACAGGGAAGCCATGAAGGGTCTACTCCCTACACCTTCTAAATCTCACTACACATTCAATTTGCGGGACTTCTCGCGCGTGGTCCAGGGTGTGTTACTCCAAGCCCCGTCGGGCGAGTTCGCCAACAAGTCCAGCGTGATGAGATTGTGGACCCACGAAGCTTTGAGAGTCTTTGGGGATCGTTTAACAGACGATAACGATCGGAAGTGGATGTGCGCCCACGCTGCGACCATGTGCAAGGAGATCTTCAGGTGCGACTTCCAATCGGAGTTCGAGCATATTCGACCCGCGGACGAGACGGAGACGGGCTACGGCACGCTCCGAAGACTGTTCTGGGGTGACTACATGACTCCGGCTGACGAGGACGATAGGCCGTATGTGGAGGTTCGCGATCTCCAGTTACTACAAAACCGGACCGAGGACTCGCTCGCGGAGTTCAACCAAACGTCCAAGAAGCCCATGGAGCTCGTCATGTTCATGTTCGCCATTGAGCACGTTTCGAGGATCGCTCGTGTTCTGAGGATGCCGGGCGGCAACGCTCTACTTGTTGGTGTGGGCGGTTCGGGCAGACAAAGTCTCAGTATCTTAGCGACAGAGATGGCTGGCTACGCCCTGTTCCGCATAGAAATCACGAAATCCTACGGCATGGCCGAGTGGAGAGACGATCTTAAAAAAGTACTTATTGAGGCGGGGTCTGGCGATCGGCCCTTAGTGTTCTTGTTCTCGGACACGCAAATTGCTACGGAAGGGTTTGTCGAGGACATTAACAACATGCTGAACGCGGGCGAGGTGCCCAACATCTTTGCAAGTGATGAAAAGGTCGCCATCTGCGAGAAAGTCGGGCCTTTTGCCAAAGAGCAATTTGGCCGAGCTGCCGGCGACATGACGCCTCTTCAGCTCTATGCGTATTTCATTCAGCGGGTCAAGCAGTACCTGCACATCATCCTGGCGTTTTCGCCCATCGGCTCCGCCTTCCGAGATCGACTGCGATTGTTCCCTTCCTTAGTAAACTGCTGCGCCATCGACTGGTTCACGGCCTGGCCCGGGGACGCGCTCCTAGCCGTAGCGGAGAAGTTCCTCAAGGAAGTCAAGTTGGATGACGAAGTAAGGCCGGCCATCGTCGACATGTGTATGACCTTCCACACGAACGCGCATGCCCTGGCGGCGGAATTCCTCACAGAACAAGGGCGGATCACCTACGTCACTCCTACATCGTACCTAGAGTTGATTGTGGCGTTCAAGCTTGCTCTAGCCGAGCAACGGGAAAAAATAACAGCGGGCAAGGACCGCTACCAGAACGGTCTCAAACAATTGGCGGGAGCCGAGGAGAACGTCGCGACAATGCAGGTCGAACTCACGGACCTCCAGCCGGTGCTGGCGGAGGCCCAGGTCGCGACCGACGCGTTGATGGAGGAGATCGAGGCGAAGCTGCCGGGGGTGCGAGAGCAGGAGGAAGTCGTCGGCGCGGAGGCGGCGGTCGCGCAGAAAGAGGCCGATGCCGTCCAGATCGAAGTGGACGCGGTGCAAGCTGACTTAGATGAAGCGTTGCCGGCGTTAGAAAGTGCGGTCCAGGCCTTGAATACGATCAACGACAAGGACATCGACGCCGTGCGGAAATTGTCGAAGCCGCCAGCCACGGTCAAGTTGGTAGCAGAAGGTGTTTGTGTGATGCTCGGCGAGAAGCCGGTCAAGATCCCGGACCCCGAGGATAGTTCGAAGAAGATCATGGACTACTGGGCGCCGTCCCAGAAGATGATGGGCGACAAGGGCTTCATTCCCCGGCTCAAGGAATATGATAAGGATAACATCAGCCCGAAGATCATGAAGACAATACGGACGACCTACATGCCCAACGAGAAGTTCAACGCTGAGAGTGCGGCCAAAGCGTCAAGTGCCGCAGCCGGGCTCTGCAAATGGGTCCTGGCCATGGAATGTTTTTATCTGTGCGGGAGATCAGGTTTTTGTGGTTCCTTCGATTTGTGATTTCAGTGGTAGTCGATCGCTTTCTCGTACCGATCATCGGTGGTTGTTGATTTCTACACAGGTTATGATCGAGTTGCAAAAGTGGTTGCTCCCAAGAAAGAAGCCCTGGAGAAGACGCAGGCTGCTTTAGCTATCACGATGGGCGAGCTTAACGAGAAGAAGGCTTCTCTAAAGGTCGTCCAGGACGACCTTGCATCGCTACAGGCCAATTTAGCTGGGGCTGAGCAGAAAAAGGCGGAACTATTGAATCAAGTCGACCTGTGCGGGAAGAAGTTGGTGCGTGCGAAGCAATTAATTGAATCACTGGGCGGAGAAAAGACGAAGTGGGGCATCTTCGTCGAGGAGCTGGACGCGGCCTATGTTAACTTGACGGGCGATGTGCTGGTGAGCGCCGGTTTGATGGCTTATTTAGGACCATTTACGTCCATCTTCCGACAAAGACAAATGGGCGAGTGGATCGCCACATGCAAGAAATTAAATATACCTTCATCCGAGAAACCGACGCTGATCAACACGCTTGGGGACGCTGTGAAGATAAGACAGTGGAACATTGAAAACTTACCCACGGACGACTTTTCGGTGGAGAACGCCATTACTATTTTCGCGGCGCGCAGATGGCCGCTCATGATCGACCCGCAGGCGCCGACTCGACGTGAAAAGTGAGCTTCAACTTGAGGCGGTCGTTGTGATGGTGTCATCATGAAGCCACCGTGACATCGTCTTCATGATCGCGAGAGAGTTCACGTGTCGCGAGGGAGCTGCGGCACTTTCGCGAAGGCGTCGTTCCACGCAGGGCCAAGCTAATAAATGGATCCGGCAGATGGAAGCCCCAAACAAACTTAACGTACTCAAAATGTCTGGGGAATATATGAGAAATATGGAGACGGCCATCCAGTACGGCTTTCCCGTGCTGTTGGAGGACGTCGGGGAAGTCCTCGACGCCACGCTCGAACCCTTGCTCCTCAAACAAATATTCAAGCAGGGCGGCATGGATTGTATTCGGTTGGGTGATGCGACAATCGAATACTCGGAAATGTTCCGCTTCTACATTTGCACTAAGTTAAGAAACCCCCACTACGTGCCGGAGATTAGTGTCAAGGTCGCGCTCCTAAACTTCATGATCACGCCACAGGGCCTACAAGATCAACTGTTGGGTGTTGTCGTAGCTAGAGAACGCGCCGATTTAGAAGAAAAGAAGAACGAATTGGTGTTGGAGGGCGCGGAGAATAAACGAAAGCTCAAGGAGATCGAGGACCAAATTCTCGAAATTCTTTCCGGGGAAGGAAACATCCTGGAAAATGAGACGGCTATCGTCACCTTAAATCAGTCAAAAGTGACCAGTGACGACATTAAGGCGAAGCAGGCAGTCGCGGAAAAGACGGAGATCGAGATCGACAACGCATGAGTCAGTGTCCATGTTGCACTTCAGCTTGAATCGGTGTCCCCACTCGACGTCGTCTACCGCGGCGATGGCGTGCCGGTGGCTTATGCGTGTTCTCTTCCACGCATCCCACAGCGAGTCCTCAAATTGAGTTGTCTCTCAACACGCGAGATCCTGTCACTTCTACACTACCTCCACCACGCCATCGACGTGAAGCCTGTGGCGAGCGGACGACAAAGTACTCACCCTCATTCAACACAGGTGCGCAAGGGCTACACGTCCGTCGCCTACTCGACGCAAGTCTTGTTTTTCTGCATCGCGTGCTTGGAGAACATTGAGCCCGTCTACTCTTACTCTTTAGTTTGGTTTATCAACCTCTTCGTCGCGTCCATCAAGAACTCAGAAAAGGCTTCTGATGTTCCCACAAGACTAGATAATTTGTACAACCACTTCATTTATTCGTTATATAAAAATATCTGCCGAAGCTTACTGGAGAAAGACAAATTATTGTTCTCCTTTGTGCTCACGATTAGGATCCTACAGGGGAAGAATGAACTTGATGACGCCGAGTGGCTATTTTTCTTGACCAGTGGGGTGTCGCTAGACAACCCTCATAAAAATCCAGCCCAGGACTGGCTCGCTCCTAAATTGTGGAATGAGATCTGTTTGTTGGACGCCATTCCGGCGTTCAGAGGTCTCCGAGAACACGTGGATCGCTGTCCCCACCAGTGGCGAACTTTGTACGATAGCACGGACCCTCAGGAAGAACCGCTACCGGACACGTGGGACAAGCTGACCGGCCTGAAGAGGTTGTGCGTATTGCGTTGCGTCCGGCCGGACAAAGTTGTGTTGGGCGTGCAGAAGTTCGTCATCAGCGAGATGGGCGAAAAGTTCGTGCGGCCGCCGCCGTTCGACCTGCAGGCTTGTTATGATGAATCGTCGTGCATCCAGCCTTTGGTGTTCGTGCTAGCTCCGGGGAGCGATCCGATGGCGTCTGTGTTGGAAGCAGCGGAAGCGATTGGGCGGGAGGTGGA
>JACLAA010005847.1_pt1 | contig 27624 bp, 21 predicted proteins | sample 8027891 | NCBI WGS metagenome assembly JACLAA01 (sample SAMN15724900, study PRJNA655200) | protist metagenome | isolation source: fluorescence activated cell sorting (FACS) single amplified genomes of... | place: Spain: Blaines Bay Microbial Observatory, Mediterranean Sea | collected 2016-01-19 | reverse complement strand
GGCTTCCAGGGCTCCGCGCGGGAAATCGTGCTAGCGTCCCGTAAGACACTAGCAGGCACTGGGTAACCTTGCTCGAGTTTTCACGCTAAGTGGCTCGTCTATAATCGCTTAAGCGGACGTCAGAACGTTCTGCGTCGCCGCGCGTCGCCCGGTGTGAACGCGACACAGCGAAACCGTGAGCCCAAAGCCAGCAAAAAAAAGTTATCTCAGGGCCGACCCATAGGACATTGGGATCTACCAGTCCATCTTCGAGATGTTAAACGTGGTCGGCGCGGTGTCGACGACGGCCATCGTCGTCTACCGGTCGCCCATCGTCGGCAAGAGCTCGCAGGCGTCGCAGGACGCGATCTTCATTGGTCCACGCGGTGTCCTTAAGCTCGTCGTCGACGTCGGACGCGGTGTGGAAATGGACCTTCAGCGTGACGCCGTCGGCGCGAGACCGCCGCGACGCTTTCGCACAGGTGCGCGACAAGGACGACCTCGAGCTCTACTACAAGACGATCCCCGACTACTTCGAGCAGGACGACGGCCGCAAGCTCACCGAGGTCCCGGACCGCACGTCGACGGACATGATCGAGGGACACTACTAGGACGTGAACTCCCTTCCCCCGCGTAAACGCTCTATCTCTTACGGGCGACGAGCGGCGCCGGCGTCGAGACCCTAGGCCGCAGCGCGAACGTCGCCACGACCGGCCGATGGTCGGAAGACCGCGTGTCCACCGAATCATACGACGCGAGCGTCAGCTCCGGCGACTTTCTACGGGAGGACCGGGGAATGTACAAAACCCGGTCCGTCCACGACGGTACCCTCATCTTCTTCGACGAGTCGTACGTGGATGAACGCTGGTCGAACTTGAACGTGGGCGCGAACTGTATTTCAACTTCGAAGAAGTCCGCGAAGGCCGAACCAGAAGCCTTCCTCCGCTTGAGCTGATCGTAGTCGAGCAAAGACGCATAGTCACCACTCAAAGCGCCTCGTTCCGCCTCCGCCCGAGGTAGGTCCAAGCGGTAGTTCAGGTCGCCGGCGAAGAGACAACAATCTAAACAATCGAGCAAATCATGGGCGCCCCATTCGTGAGGCATCTGCGGGAGTAGTTCGCGGCAGATTCTGTGAAAATCCGCATCCCTATCGTTCGCCTTGTGCGCATGTGCGGCTAAATGGGCGCTGATCACGAGGAACTTCGCACTACCTGTCATCTTATCATACCGCACTTTCAAATCCAGAAACGCCGCAGCACACCCTTTGTTCCGCAGCACGTTCCCGATGCCGCAGGCCACGTCACCGGTAGCGCACGCTTCGACCTTGATAAGTTTCGACCGCTTCCTCTGGAGGATCGTCAGTCTCACGGGCCCGGCGCTCTGGTCCGCAACCACAGTATGCGTTTTCGCAGGGAACTTCTCGGCTAATAGCTGAGTCCAGGCCTCGGCGCGGTGGCCCGGCTGCCTTCGAGGCTTCAGGTCCTGCGTGGAACATATACAATCGCGAAATCGCCTCCGTGCACTCACGAGCGGCGTGGACTCTCATGTGATCATGAAGACGCCATCGAGTGGCATCGCGACGACGCCGTCGCCGCGACCGCGTCACGTTGAAGCTCATTTTTCACGCTGAGTCAGCACCTCTAGTTCTTGGACGCAGATGCACACGAGGTCGTGCCTTCTTAGCCTTTCCAAGAACTTGGCATCCTTCGAACTGGGGCTCGTCGCGGCCAGGTTCCAGGTGACGCAGGCGACGGTCGCGCAGGGCGGCGCGAGCGGTGGGAGTGTCGTGTTTGTTGTGTTGACTGTCGCGTTCTCGACTGCTGACGAGGCGAAGATCGTTTTGATCCGGTTCGCGGCGGATCCATTATTCTTGTTCGACACAAACCCGTGCAGGCCCGTCAGGTTGGCGAGCTTCTTGCGCACGGGGCGCAGGGAGGGCCGCAGGGAGATGTTTGGCGCACTCAGGGCCGCGAAACGGTCCCGGAGGCCGTGGAGGCGGCCCGCGGTGGCGTTCGGCGCCGTCGCGTTGGCGTTCGTCGCCGTCGCGTTGGCGGCGTCGGGCGGTCGGGTCGCGTTCGTGGTCGCTGCAGCTGGCGCGGCACCGGTCGCTGTCGCTGCCACTGCAGCAGCGCTGCTCGGCGTGCTGCCTGCCAGCGGCGCATCGCTGGACGACGTTGCACCAGCAGCGGCGAGCCAACACAGTATCAATAAGCGCTTCATTTGCAGCACTCTTGCCGCCGTGATGATTGATACGCGCCTCTGCGCTGCGATTGCACCATGCCTCCCAAAACTAGTATGTGTGTACACTAGCCCGGTGTGCGGGCCAGGCCAAAAAAACGCCATCCAGAGCCGTCCACTTGGTTCTCAGGCTCACCGCAGTCGCATTGCTCGAAACGCAACAGCAACTGGCCAGCTGCGGGGTCGCCGCGACCGTACAGGCGCCCCACAGGGTGCTGCCAGGAATCTCTGCAAAAGCCGCCCGCTGCCGCACTGCAAAACTGGCCCGCCCGCTCGTCGCCCTGGTTCTAGCCGGCGCCGCGGCCATAGCCGCCTACGACAAGCCGACGCTCGTCTACTTCGACATTTTGGGGCGAGGCGAACCCGTCCGCATGACCTTCGCGGCCTGCGGTGTTCAATATGATGAGCAGTCCGTGCCGTACGGGGACATGAAGGGCCAGGCCGGCTCGAAGGACTGGCCCTTCGGGCAAGCCCCTGTGCTCCGTACGGGAGGGACATCACTGACCCAAATGACCGCAATAATGAGGTACGTCGCGGCCAAGTTTAAACCGGACTTTCTCGGCACTTCATTGGAGGACCGCGCGACCGTCGACGCCTTGCTCGAGGGTATTGATGATCTGTACCTGAAGTACATCGAGTGTGTGTACACAAATCAACTCTCGCCGCCGGCGCGCGACGCGTTGTGGGCGAAGCACTTCAATCCCATGACCGCTCAAGAGAGAAATGGCGGCGGGCACCTGCGCTTTATCGACGGGTTTTTGGAGCGGTCGGGCGGCCCGTTTTTGCTCGGTGAGCGTTGTACCATAGCGGACCTGTTCCTGTATTTTGCCTTGGAGGCGTTCTCGCGGGACGTGTGCTTTGGATCGAGACCGGTGCAGATCTATCCGAGGTTGGGTGTGTTCCAGGAGGCCGTCTCCAACTTAGACGGCTTGAAGGAGCGGCTCGCGTCGTCGGCGCGCGCTTCATTGTCTTTCAACGGGAACGGGGTCGGGTGAGGGTCGTCTAAGAGAGCATTTGTCAAATCTCTTGCACCCAACAGATGCGACCCGCACCAAAATCCACGCGTTTCCACGCTGGCGGCGCTGCTGCCATCCTCGCTGCCCGTCCGCCTCGTAGCATAAGTGCTAGGGCAGTCCGACTTTACCAATGGACCAAGCTCCGGCAGCCGCGGTCGCCGAGCCGCTTCTCACCGGCGGGGAGGCAGTAGTTTTGGCTCATAGCGACTCCATTGTCGGCACCTACGACGGCCCCGGGGGGCTCCACAGCATCATAACAGCTACGGCGGATCCCAATGTTGTCCAAGCACACGGCTCTTGGGGCAGCGGCCGACCCTCGTTGGTGTGCGAGATGGTCCGGAGCTCGACGTCGCCGCTGGTGTGGAACGGCGTCCTGCCGCCCCAATTATTCGGTGGCGCCCCGATTCGCTGGGAGTTCGAGCCCGGATTGGGCGCGTTCACCTCGACCGCGGGAGGCAAGCCAACGACCCGCTACGTGAAGCGAGTGGCTTATAGGGACTCCACAATTGCCGGCACCTACGACGGCCCCGGTGAGCTCCACTGCGTCATAGTCGCTACGGCGGATCCCAATGTTGTCCAGGCGCGAGGCTCTTGGGGCAACCGCTCAAATCTCATGGTGTACGAGATGTGTAGGAGCTCTACATCGCAGATGGTGTGGAACGGTGTCCTGCCGCCCCGAGCTCGGTGGCGCCCCGATTCGTTGGGACTTCGAGCCCGGTCTGAACGCATTCACTTCGACCGCGGGCGGCAAGCCAACTACTCACTACGTGAAGCGCGGCAGCTGGAACGCCGCCACGCATAGTCAGCCGACCGCGTCAGGAGGCTTTGACATCGAGGACGGTAACCAGGACCCGGCGCTCCGCAACGGTCAGAACTGGGCGCGGATCTGCTGCCCCCTCGGGGGCGACGTCGGGGCCTTCAACGGCCACAAGGGAGTAGGCGCGGCCTACCACGAGCCCATCGGCTGCTGTTGCTTCACGAAGCCGCCCTACAAGGACAAGCCAGATCTCCGCGAGACTTGTAGCTACTGCCTCTTTTGGCTCGTGGTTTTCTGTATTGGCCAAATTCCTTTGGGATTTATTTATTTGGTGAGTTATGGTGAAGAGTGGGACCAATCGGTCCAAAATGTCGGTTACATTCAGACAACCCTGGGTGCTTTATTTTTGATGTCCAAGTATCTCTTACCAGGCTGGCTGTTGATCGCCATTTTAATCGTATGGTGCCGTATAGCGGAACGAGTTTTCTGTATGCCCTATTGCACAAATACCAGCATGTGCCCCTGCACCGTGCACCGCGTGACGCCCTACTTCGTCAGAAAGTACCCCCAGCTCGTGACGAGGGGGCCCGCGGCGCAGCGCTAGAACGCGCCATGCCATCGCCGCGACGATCCTTCCGCTGGTTCCTACCTCTACCCCGCTCCTTTCTAAGCACACTAGTATTACTAAAACTACGCCGAAGCCTCGAGCACGTCCGCCGCGCCCGTGATTGCACCAACCCTTTCCTCCTTCGCGGCCCACTCGCACGTTGCAGCATTAACGCGCGCCGCCACCGATCTCAATAAGAGCGCCGTCGACGCGCGCTCCTTCGCCGTCGCCGCGTCCATCGATTGCGATAAAGCCAGTGCCGCGTTTGATAAACCTTCGAGGAGCTTCGGCTCCCGCTCCAGCCCCTCCGCGTTCAGGTACGCGCGCACCGCCTTGGCGCGCCGGACCCGACACGTAACGACGTCCTCGGCTCGCTCGGCTAACGCGCTCCACAGCGTCGCCGAGGCTCGATCGGCTCCGGCCGGCGCCTCCGTATCTAGTCTCAAACAAAGCTCATCTAGTACTTCTCGAGCGCGTTGCGAGTTGAAGGACTCATCAGACTCCTCATCCACGAGCTCCATGACCCGCAGAATCACATCCAAAATGGCACCGACCGGTCTTTTGGACACCATCGACAGATCAAGTAAACGATTGATAGAAACCATGGCCTCCTGGGTCCGCCGCAGCATGCAGCAGCACCTCGAGAGATTTTCCCATAACCGCCAATCTTCCGGTCGCGTGGCTACTGCTCTGTCTAACGCATTTTTGGCCATGGCCGCCTGGCCGCTCCGCAGCCGACACGCCGCCAAATTGGCCCACGCATCTCCACACTCGGGCTCGTGCTGCACGCATCGAGAAAAAGCTCTAGCTGCTTTTCCCAACTGCGCCTTTTCATCACTCACATCGGCGAGACGCATCCTACAACACCCGAGGTCGAACCAGCTCTGCGACGCCTGCGGCCGTATTTTCACCTGCGTCGAACGACGGCGTCGCGACACGGCCGCGGCTCCCTCACGAGACGCGTAGATTCTCATGTGATCATGAAGACGCCATCGATGCGACGTGGCATCGCGATCGCCGCGACCACATCAAGTTGAAGCTCATTCTTCACGCTGAGTCAGCACAGTCTCGTCGAACCACGCGCACGCTTCGGACCACCTCCCCTTGTTCATGTGCCTTCTAGCTAAGGATCGAGCCGCGCGCCAGTCCCTACACTCGCTCTTCGTCCAGGCCCTCTCATGGAGCGTCGCGTCGTCCCGCAAATCGCCCAACGCGCACAACAGTCGAGGATGGTCCGGTTTCTGCTCCAGTTCGCGATTCAACACTTTCAACGCGTCTTCCCTTCTCCCAGCAGCAGCATACAATTCGATCACCAGGTCCCACTCGTGAATTTTTTTAAACCGCTCCGCGGCCGAGACGAAGGCCCCGAGCCGCGCCATCGCGTGCGCCACCTCCCCATCTAGTTCCCACCGCGACGGGTAGTCTACGGTTGAAGCGAAGGCGATCCTATCTTGTGGAGACGCGTCGCCCGGCTTCTGGCTGACATGCTGGTCCGCGAGGACTTCGAGTTGTAGCGCGGCCCGATCCGCGGAATAGACGCTGTGGGCCTCGATCCTACACCGTTGGAGTAACGCCGCGGAGTGGACGAGCCAGTCCACCGGACTTGCTAGAGCGAAGGCCACATACGGGCGCATCTGGTCGTTGGTCAAGCCGTCGTCGGGATTTGTGTTCTTTACGTCTAGACATAAAGCCAGCGCGACGCAGGACGTTAAAGCAGCTCTTCGCGGATCTTGAACGTTCACTCTTCGCTTCTGATCATCAAAAGCCACGTCCTCCAATAATACGGAGTCCTCATTTAGTGAGGAGGACTCGGGCACCGGTACTTTCGTAGTGGTCCCTTCTGATGAAGTAGCCTCGGCTACTCGCAGCTGCGGCTTGGAATCGACTTGGAACTTCGTGCGTTTACCCATTGAACCTTCGAGGGTCAGGTTCAACTGGGCGATCTCCGCCGCGGTCCGGAAGGCGGCGCGGCCTGCGCGGACGACGCGTCGATGGCGTGGACGCGATGCGGACGACAGATCTCGAACCGCGACTCGATGCGATATCCCAGCCGCACGCCATCGCCGCGGTCGTCGCGTCGATTCGTTATCGCCGCGGCCAGCGACGGCGTCGACGCGTGAAGAATGACGCCGGTACCGAACCGCGCCCCGGCTCGTCCAAAAAGTGCTCCGCGAGGCCTATTTCCAACTCCAGCAAGGCGCGCGTATCTGACGAAGCCCCCTCGAGCCAGCGCCGCGCGGCCGCGGCATGCTTGTTTACACTTTCGATAAAGGTCCCGCAGACGCGGTGCGAGCCCGTGACCAGACACCGCGCGTGCAGCGTCTTCGCGCGGACGAGCCACCACGACGCCGCGCCCGTCTCGGCCGCCTCGAGCAATGCCAACGCTAATGTGAGCGCGCCCGGCGCCGCGACGAAGGGCGACGGCGCGTCTCCACCAACATCTAATAATTTGGGGACGAAGCCCGCGACCAGCTGCAGCGTCTCGTCTGAAGGTAAGGGCCCGGAGTAGTTGGCCTGCTGATAGAGCCTCAGACAGGCGGCGCCCGCCGCGGTCAATTCCGCGCGAGCTCGTGCCTGGCCGCCGCGTCGTGTGTAGAGCGCTTGGCACCGGTCGGCGATAGCCGACACCTTCAAAGGGGGCCGCTCGACGACGGCTTTCAGTAAAGCGTCTCGGATCACCGCGCCGTAGGCGCCTTCACTTATTTGCGCGTACCAGCCGCTCGCGATTGACAGGGCGGCGCCCGCTTCAGTAGTGATGCGTCGGCCTTCGAGGCACGCCAGCTCGACAGCTTTAAACGCCTCCAGTTCTGTCGAGGACGGCTCGGCGACGCTCGCGGCGCTGTCGTCGTCGACGGCGACCGAGAGGTCGCCTAATCCGACTCCGAACAACTCGTCGTCGGAGGAGGAGTCCTGCATCGCTTTTTGGGGCTCGGGTTCGTATCGCTGCGTCGCGCCGGCGGCGTTTTGCAGGGTGCTACACTGCAGGGTGCTTGCACGGGCAGCACGGACGCTGGCAGCGAGGCAGCAGTCCCGCAAGAGGTATGCACTTGCTGTGCAGGCTTCCCTGGCTTCTTAATATCGTTGAACTATTACTTCTCGCAGAGCTTTGCGTCGCGGAGCTGCAAAAATCGCCTGTCACTAGTATCTTACTGTACGCTAGCTAATTAGCGACAGGCCGACGCTCGTCGACGAGCCAACGGTGTGGCCACGAAGGGACTCGGAGCTTCAGAGTAAATATATCCCAACGACTCGCGGCCGCTGCCACGCGACCTGTGCTGTCCCGACCATTAAGTTTCATTGATTGCCACTGATTGGCCTAAAGTTAGGCAATTAGCCTAAGGATGAGCAAATACGTGCCATTCATCACTTGGCAATGCCTCCTCGCCGTCGCCGCGGCGGCGAGGAACGTCGGCTACTGGAACGTCCAGGACCCCGACCAATTGTACGGCCCGCTCCGCGCCGAGCCGTTCGAGGCCCTCAGTATATCGGCGCTCGCGGCCTAGGGGCCGTCCCGGCGTCGTCCGCGCGCCGCCGCGGGGCAGGGCCCGCGCCCCGGCCAGAACCATTCCGCGCATCTCCGGGCACGGCCTCGGGGCCTTCATGACGGCCATGAACGTGACGCTCGACGGCTTCGCCGACGTCATCGACGAGACGCAGCTGTCGCTCGAGCTCTACTTCTACGCCCGCGAGCTCAACCGCGCCGACCATATGACGATAGGCCTCGCGTCGCCGGGGACCGGCCTGCTGCCGCCGGGCGAGGCCGATGTCTTCGCGACGCGGGGCGAGGCGCGCTGATGTGCCTCGGGTGGCGCGAACGGCCGCTCGACGACCTCGCCCAAGACACCCACGCATTCACGCACGAGCGAGTCCGCGCAGTAGGACCACGGGCGGCACCATGGGGTGCTTTAGGTCATAACACTTAGTACATATCTAAACCCGCTCAGAAGAGCACGACCGTCGCCACGGAGAGCGTCGCCGCGCGGTCGTCCACATTTGACATCGCGCAGCTCCCGTCCGGGCCCGCGCTGCAGCCCAAGTCATAGGCCGCCCAGTTTCCCGATTCTTTGCAGGCGCCGCGCGCGGGGGCGCAGTCCTTGCACGCGCCCTTCATCGGTCTAGAAAGAGCACCACAAGCATGCGCGGGAATCTTCGCAGGAACCACCCTCAAGTCCACATGGATCGGATTCAGGACCCAGCACGAGTCCCGATCTTCGAGCTTGTCCACTTTCCTCAAATCGACGACTAACCTAGATCCGGCTCCGGGTATGGTGGTCACAGAGCAGGCCGGCGCCTTACAGACTTCACCCTCGACCTTAACCTCCAGCTCCGAGTGCCAGTTCGCCTGATTTGCGGTCTTGGTAACGACGGGCGCTTCCGCGATGACGGCGACGCAGTTCGAATGCTTCCGGAACTGCAGATCTAGTTGCAAATCACCAGAACCTTGTTCTCCGACAAAACCCCGTTGTTGTTGTTTATGCGAGTCGCTCCTCCGAAAGTCGTAGCAGGCCCGCGACGCTTCGTCCCCCGCGCAAGGATCACTCCCTTCCGTCGTACCCTGGTTCGCCCACCTTGTTTTTTGTGTGGCGTTCGACACGAGGTCCCCGACGTCCAAGGACGACGAAGCTTTTGGTAGCGACGACACGGCGCAGACCGGGCGGGGGTAGTGGCGGCAGTCTCCCTCTCGACATAGCGTGTGGGCGCACGGTGCGCCACTACAAAGTACTGGAGGAGGCAGCGACGCGTGAGACCTCATTTGCAAAGCCGTGCGGCGCCGCTCTCTATGTCTGAGTAACCGCTCCACATCTGAACGAGGCGTCTCGGAGCTGATGAAGTGCGTTAACGACTCGTTGGCGTACGTCAACAATCGATACGCGACTTGATGGCCGACCAACTCGTGTCCTAATGGAGAGTAGCCATGCTCATACAAGGGCCTCGTTTCCTTCCAGAAGCCTCGGAACGTTTGCGGCGAGCCCTCGAAGTCCGGCATTTCCCTCGGAAATGAATGAATGCCATCTGAACTTCTAGGCCCCTCCTCCTCCGGCACTGCTTCGACGACCTTCTGCCGCTGCAAGCGAGCCTTCTTCTTCGCCTCCGTGCGCTTGTTGAGGAGGCGCCTATGTTCAGTGTGCTTTTTCCTCTTGCGTTTCCATGCTCTCTCTTTCTCGAAAGTCGAGCCAAAAGCACTGAGAAAGGTGGAAGAGAACTTGTGGTAGGCGTCGCCGAAGACGCCGCCCTTTTCGAGGGCCGTTCGTAGTGTGGACGCGTCGTCGCCTCCATCCATATCAGGTACGATATAGACTAATGCCGGCCGTTGCCGCATGTTCCAGACCGACCGCATCTGCACCTCGTGGGAAGCGAGTTCCCTTGGCGAGACTAAGCGCGCGCTCCTTAGCAGATGTTTTCGGCCCGTCGCGTTCGCGTTCCACATGAGTTTTGCCTGTTTCGAGGGTAGACTGTCGAGACCTTCGGCGAAGGCGCCTGAACGCCCCCATAACGGGCTCCACTCCCTGACTACAACGTCGACGTCGTCTCCCAGTAATTGATCCAAGCAGAACGCGTCTTCGACCGATCGCGAGTCGCGCCACCACGCCGTGGAAGAGCGTACCTCAAACTGCGAACTTACGGCCGCTAAACGTTTCTGCAGCACGTGGGGCCACGCCTCCGTCTTCCAAGAATTCGTGTCGCCGCCCACGACGCCGATAACGAACGGGGTATTGCCAACAAGGGCCTCGGCGAGGCGCTCCCTTAATAGGAGGTCGTTGTTCGGCCGTTTGCTCCGCTTGGCCCGCTCCAGCACGCCGGCATCGCCGTTGTAGTAGGCGACGAGGCTTTGTAATTCCTTGGAGACTGCTGTGAGCGTTTTTCGCAGCTGCGGGAGGACGGCGTTCTCTTCTGCGGCCGTGTACTGCGGGAGCGCCAGCGGCGGCGGCGGCGCGACGGCGGTGGCGTTCCTTTTTCGCAAATATGCGGGCGGTCGCGGCCGGTAGTTGCGGTCGCGGTTGCGGTCGCCCCATGGGAGACGGAAGCCAAACAGTGCGGCCGCGCGGCTGCAGGCGAGCAGCCCGAGGAGGAGTTGCATTATATATATATGCTGCCCGCGCGTGGCCAAGCCTGCTGCTGCGTCTCACCTCGCACGATTCGTGCGTCGCGGCATCGCGCCGTTGCACGCACCAGCGCGTCGCCTGTGCGTCTCACACATCAAAGGGGTGAATACTTGGGTGAATTTTTATGGCGTGACGGGTTTTGCGCTCCAGGCGCTGTGGAGCCCGCCACGGTTGCGCGAGGCACCCGTGCACCCGAGATTCCTGCGACGCAGAGCTCGGGAAATGCTGTGGCGGCTAGCTGTAAGACACTAGATTTTGCTGGCTGGTGGGCTGCCCAAACGAACTCATCACGGCGCCTCCCGCCGTCGACGCGCCACGACTCGTTGACAGCAGGGCAACGACGATGCGGGCGACCCGCGCCCTGCGCAACGGCACGGAGACGGCGCGGCTCCAGCGCGACACGCGCCAGCAGCAGGAGTCCCTGGATGCTCTAAGGCTTCAGATGGCACGGGAAAAGGAGCGGCGCGACGCGGCGCCGAGAGGTGGCACGCGCTGGGGCTCGGCTTCTGTGAAAAAAGGCGCCCTCGGGAGATCATATGGGAAGGACGTGCGTAAACGGCTGGAGCGGACGGCTAGTGGACAGGGCCGCGCGGCCGCGTCCCGAAGGGACGGGCGCTTCTGGGATTTACCGGTTTCGAAGTGGAGCGTTGCTGATTGTGGTGATTGGCTTGTGAGTCTGGACCTCGCGCAGTACCGCGAGACCTTCTCGAGCAATGAAATCAGTGGGAGGGAACTGCTCGACCTGGGTCTGGACGACCTCGACTACATGGGCGTTTCGGTTCTAGCGCATCGTAAAAGATTACTGAAGGGCGTCGCAGAACTTTGTGCGGCGCACCGACGCGGGTGTGCGGCACCGCCCGATCCCACCTTTGGGCGCGCTCCTCCAGCGCCTCCATCGAGCAAGGTGCACTGGTCCGCCGTGCCCACTTTACGAGAGCAGAACCCCGACGCCCCGAACCCGGCACCGCATGCGCCGCAGCGGCTCGCGGACGCGGGCGGCCTGTTTTCCTTTGGAAATGCGGAGGCGGAGGTCCTCGACGAGGCGGCGGAGCGGCGGGCCTTCCAGGAGGCCGTGGCGCAGTGGCGGTCGGGGAACGCGCCGCCGTCGCCTCCTTCACCAGTGAAATGCGGCGGTTCCTTGCTGGACGGCGAATACGACGAGGCCGCCGAGCAGGCGGCCTTCCAGGAGGCCGTGGCGGCCTGGCGGACGCGCGGGGCGCCTCCAGAGCCTCGCGAATCAACGTCGTCGCCGAAGAAATTGAATACCGTCGGCCGGACGGCGAACGACGTCGCCGACGAGCTCGCGCGGCAGCTCGACGCCATGAACGCCGAGGCCGAGGCTTCGTTACGACGGCGGCGGCTCGAGGCCGAGGCGTCGCTCGCGGAGGTCGAGCGGCTGCGCGCGGCGAGCGAGCCGCTCGTCCTCGAGGCCGTCGACTCCGACTTGGACGTCGGGGATGCGCCGCAGTCGTGCCGCATTGTGCACGAGACGACGGCGCTCGGGTCCGCCGACGCCGACGAGGCCGCTTATTTTGTAGACGAAGGGAGCGAGACTGGTTCCGACGACGATGATGATATAGATGTAGCCTTTTTTACACCATTTTCGTCCATTTAGAGGTCATTCCGTCCTGTCTTCGCTACGCTCACAGGACAGATGACCTCAATGAACGAAACAGGCGTAAAAAATCCTCATCGATAAAAATTTACGGGTCGCGCGACCCCTAATTATGAAAAAGGGGTGTAAAAAAAATAAAAAATTATAAAACCATGCCACCGCCCTCTCCCCCCTTTTTATACAAAATCGTTTTGGCAACGCTTTTCCAAAAGTGTACTCAGCACACGTCGGTCTTCAGTGGTCTCTAAATGTGGTGCCTGATCAGGTGACATTTCTGCACTTTCAAAACTTGACAAGCTTGAGAATTTGAGCCTTGAAAGCTGTCGAAGCCTCACTGGTACGTCGTCGCGTGTGGTACAAAATGGTGATGGAGCTACCCCAATTGCTACACACACTACTTTTTTTTGTATTAGTACACTTTTGGAAAAGCGTTGCCAAAACGATTTTGTATAAAAAGGGGGGAGAGGGCGGTGGCATGGTTTTATAATTTTTTATTTTTTTACACCCCTTTTTCATAATTAGGGGTCGCGCGACCCGTAAATTTTTATCGATGAGGATTTTTTACGCCTGTTTCGTTCATTGAGGTCATCTGTCCTGTGAGCGTAGCGAAGACAGGACGGAATGACCTCTAAATGGACGAAAATGGTGTAAAAAAGGCTACATCTATATCATCATCGCGGACAATGCGGCCGGTGCGGACGAGGCGGCCTACTTCGTGGATGAGGGGAGCGACTCAGGCTAATTTCTATAACTAATTACCACACGATTCTTCTCCTCCCAGCACGCCATCGCCGCGAGTGACTGCATATTCAGCCCCGCTTGAACTGGAGGAAGACCTCGTTGCAGTTCCACTTCTCCTCGTTCGAACCGATGGCGTCCACGACCGTGTCGAAGTCCATCTTCGTCGCGTCGTACATGTTGCGCTCGAACTTCGCACCGACGAAGCGCACGGCCGAGACGCCGACCAACAGGTCCTCGGCCTGGACGGCGCCGCTCTTTTGGGCATTCCCGCCTTCCACCAACTCGAGCACCTTGACGCCCCGCGCGAAGTTCGGGTCGAGTTCTTCAAAGACAATACCACACGGCTTCGGGAGGGCGACCTCGTACACTCCATCCGGTAGCTTTGCGCCGAGGCCGTTCGGTGGCTCATATCTATACCCCATGTAGAATACTTGACCGAAATTGCCTCCGTTATTGAGCATGTGTCGCCGCGTCGTCCGTTCGTGCGTCTGCGGCGCCTGGAAGGCATCTGTTAAGGCTGCGAGCGCTACGACGAGTGCTGCTGCCTTGTGCATTGTGCTATTACTCTGTGCTTTCAATGAGTGATGCAACGTAGCTGACGGCTGCGTGACGGCTGCGTGCAGTCCTGCAGTAGTAGTACGTACTCGTGTGTGTCGTGCAATACAGCCTAAACTGCTCGAATGCAGAAGCCGGCTGTCGCACGAGGAGTTCGTGTGCAGTCCCTGCAGTGCCTCTCTCCCAAGCTGGGCCTGTAGCGCTGAGCTCTGCGAGATGAACACGTGAGAGCATAATAATAACTAGCGGTTGAAAGGCACTAGCAAACTCCGACAGCCGAGAATCGGGGTCCTGTACCCGCAGCGCTGCGTATAAGAGCCAAGTTCACGCGCCTCAGATATATTGCGCAGCCCTCGCGCCGAACTAGCCGCTCTGCGACCTCCTATCGCGCCCAAAAAAGGCGTCCCCACACCAGGGGCCACTCAGAGCACCCGGCTAAAAAACGCCGCCGCGGTCGCACCGCTCGGCCTCGCTGCGCACAACGCCAAGTAAAGTAAGCTACGAGGAAACGCCGCCGCGCGAGCCGCAGCGTTCACCGAAAATGCGACTCCTCCTCGTATTAACCTCGCTGGCGCTCAGTACCGCAGCGCTCTTCAAAAAGCATGATAAAGTCGACGCCAGCGAGCTGCACTACGAGCGGCAGCCGAAGTACCACGTCCGGCCGCAGCAAGGGTGGCTCAACGACCCCAACGGGCCGATCTTCCACAATGGAAAATATCATCTGTACTTCCAGCACAACGAACACGACGCGTCCTGGGGTCATATTGTGTGGGGCCACGCCACGTCCGCTGATCTGGTCCACTGGGAACTTGTGAGTCCAATTCTGACCAAACCGCCGGCCTACGAGAGAGGTGGGGCCTGGAGCGGATCGATGTTCAAGCGCGGTAATGATGTTGTCGCTCTGTATACGTGCACCGACGGCAAGTTTCGGAACGCGCAGTGCGAAGCCGTTGCTGACGACGCGTCCCTGTCGTCCTTCACGCGGAGCGAGCAGAACCCGATCATCCGGGATCCGCCGGAAGGCGTCCCTCCGTACTATTTTCGCGACCCGACGGAGCCCTTTCACTGGAAAGGACGGGACTACACGTTTATTGGAGCGACGGACGCCCAGGGTCCTAGAGGTGTTGTGCTGGCCTACGATCTAGATGGCTATTCTTTCAAGGGTCACTTCTACGACGCGCCGCCCCTTCAAAGTTGTTTGGGCTGGCGCGACGGGCCGAGGTGTGCTTCTATGATGTTGGAGTGCCCCGACGTCTTCGACGCGAACGGCGCCACAATCCTCAAGCTGTCGCTCGGCGCGGCGCTCCGCAAGGACGTTGTATTGGTTGGAGCCGTCCAGGACCTGAACGGCAACGCCGAAAGCAGGGGCCCGTCATTTAGAGCGAATGAACACCGGACGCAGCACCGCTGCGACGGTCCCGAGTATTTGCCTGGTGCCGTTGTTTTGGATTGTGGGAGCGCGTATGCCTCAAAATCCTTCACGGATCAGAAGGGGCGACGCGTCTCGTGGAGCTGGCTGCCCGACTACGGCGGCCCGGCGACGCCCCAAGTTTTAAGGTACAACGGCACGCTGACGCTGCCTAGGGTGTTGACGTTGGAAAACCACGAGCTACGGTCGCGGTTCCTCCCGGAGTTGAAAGAGCTACGGATGGCCAGGGAGAGCTATCACTTGGGAGACGGTCGAGAAACGACATTACGGGACCTGGCGGACCAGTCCGAGTTACGGTTGTGGATTCCCCAGTCACCGCAAGCAGGGACGGTGTCCCTCAAGCGCTACGGCCACGAGTTAAGGGCCAACGTCGCCTGCTCCCATATGATCTGCCGCGTCTCTATTATTACAATAGCCGACGGCGAGGAACACCACCCTTGCCAGGCCATGACCTTCGGATGGCCGGGCCTCACCGTGCCTCTGATCATATACCTCGACGGAAGTAGTGTTGAGTGGGACGCGGGGGACGGCCGGAGCTCGTGCGCGCACCGCTGGTACGGCGTTACGCCGAGTGAGCACCACGGCGACCTCGCGGTGACCGTGCGCTTCGCCACGTTTGATGTGAAGCTGGAGGCGTGGCGCTTGAAATCGGCGTGCGAGCCGGCGGAGCTGAAGTGAAACGCCGCGTTCTAAGTAAGTGTGCGTGTTGATAGGTTCGGGTTCGGGTTTTTCTCGCGCGTGCAAATTTAATTAAAGCGGGCGTTTAACCCGGCGCGCTGCCCGCCTACGCGGCGTAATAGACCCAGACAGACGCTATGCACCGGCTGTGCGACCGCTGCGATCGGACGCGCGTGTCTCCGGCAGCCACCGCAGCTTGGGCTGCCGCCTCCATGCTGCCCCCACGCCGTCGGTGCGTCGTCACGACGCCGTAGCGATGGGCGGGGGCACCCGTGTGGTGACCGGGGCGGCCCTGCTCTGGGCCGCCGCCGCGGACAACGCGACGCATGCACTGGTCGCGACGGTCCTCAACGCGAAGTACGTGCCACTCTTCGAGCTCTGGCATCCGCGCTTCGCGGCGGCGACGGACGCCTCGGTGGAGCTGGTCGTGGCCTGCCTCGACGACGAAGCCGTGGCCGCGGTGCGCCGCGTCGACCGACGCGCGCGGACAATCGACGTCGCGGCTCGTGAAGGGCACGACGTCGCGGCGGCGCGCTTGGCCAAGGTTACGACGGTGTTGCGCCTCGTCCGCGAGGAGGCCGCGGGCGCGCGCCGGCCCGTGGTCTACAGCGACGTCGACGCGTTCTGGTTGACATCGCCGCTCCCACGCCTCCGCCGCATCGACGCCGCTCTGGCGTTCAGCCGCGACGGCGTGGCGACGGCGGCGGGCTTCGACGCGTCGCGCGGCTTCGCGCTCTGTGCTGGTTTTTTTGTGGCCAGGCCGACGGAAGAGGCGGCGTCGCTCCTCGACGCGTGGCGCCAGCGCGGCCGGGGCGGACGAGCCTCGGACCAGGTCGCCGCGAACGATCTTTATGGCGAGGGCGTCGGGATCATCGCGGACGAGGTCGTCGACCGGTGCCCGCGCGGCGCGGCGCCGCTCGTGTGGCACCCGTACTCGCCGGCGCGCGTCTCGGGGAAAGTTACGTTTTGGAGCAGGGTACTGGCGAAGATTGCGAGCGGCGACGGGGACGCGTTCGCCGGGGTCCGGTGCTCGTGGGGCGGGAGGCATAAAGGACGCAACCGGCGCGCGGGCGGCGGCGGTGCTTGACGGCTCTCAGCGGTCGCGACCTTGCGGGACCTTTCCCTTCTGTTCATTCCTATATGAGGAATGGGCTAGCGCCTGAAAGACACTAGCAAGGCAAGCCTCCGCACGAGCCGTGCCTCGACCAAAACGTCGCGAGGTTTAATCTTAAAACATCCGTGGGTTAGCCTCCGCACGAGCCGTGCCTCGACCAAAACGTCGCGAGGTTTAATCTGAAAACATCCGTGGGTTAGCCTCCGCACGAGCCGTGCCTCGACCAAAACGTCGCGAGGTTTAATCTTAAAACATCCGTGGGCTAGCCTCCGCACGAGCCGTGCCTCGACCAAAACGTCGCGAGGTTTAATCTTAAAACATCCGTGGGTTAACAACACCGGCACTTGTGAGAACGCCGGCGCTTTTCGATCGCCGCGTGCGTGCGACCACTGATGGACGCCTCTATTGATGAAACCTCAAACGCTGCACCGCTGGGCAGCGCCGGCGATGCGGCGCCCTCGCCCAAAAGTGAGGCGTCGGTTAAGTCGCGCGACGGTGGCGACTCGCCTTTAGAAGACGAGCCCGGCCGCGCAACGTCGTCGCAGCGGAGCCGCGCGCCCGCCCGGACGCTCGTGCTGAAAGGCGGGCATTCGGAATGTGTCCGGTGCCTGGCTGGTGTCGATCTGCCGACGGGCGGCTGGCTCGCGTCGTCGAGCATCGACGAAATGGATCGGGTGACCATCATAATCTGGAACCTCGCGGACGGCAAACAGATCGCCAAGCTGGGGAGTCATATGCACAAGCACTGGCCTAAATACCTGGTCGCGCTCGACGGCTGTCGGCTTGCGTCGGGAAGCGAACATGGCGGGACGATCATCTGGAACTTCGCGGACGAAAAACAAATCGCCAATTTTGTGGGACCTGTGACGGGCGTTGTCGAGGTACGGACGGGCGTTGTAACGTGTCTGGCCGCGCTCGACAGCGACCGGCTCGCGTCGGCGGGAGGCTTTGGCGAGATAATCCCCATCTTCAGCGTCGCGGACGGTAAAAAGCTCGCCGAGCTCAAGGGGCACACGGACGAGGTCTGGAATCTGGCGGCGCTCGACGGCGATCGGCTCGCGTCGAGCGGTGGCGAAGAAATCATCATCTGGAATCATGTTGACGGCACGCAGCTTACCAAGCTGGACGGGGGTGGAGACCTGGCCGTGTTCGACGGCGACCGGCTCGTGTCGAACGGTGGCGACGGACTCATCTTCTGGAACCTGGCGGACGGGACGCAGCTCGCCAAGCTCGAGGGGCACGCGTCTTTAGGTTCAGCCATGTTTGACGGCGGCCGGTCCGCGGATATCGACCGCGCCGGCATCACCATCCGCAGCGTAGCGGACGGCAAACAGCTCGCCACGTTCAGGGGGCATGGGGCCTACGGTGGGGAATGGTGCCTGGCCGCGCTCGACGGTTACCGGCTCGCGTCGGGCGACGAAGACGGGACAATACGCGTTCGCCCTGTGCTGCACTCTTCCGCCTACAAGTTTGCTGCGGGTGGCTCGGCGCTCGAGTTCGAGGAGATCGCTCGGGAGTGTCGCGGGAATTTCTGCCTCGGCGACCTCGTCGACGTGACCGTGCAGCAATCTGACGAGAAGCTTGTGAAGTTATCTGTTGATAATGAGATCACGACGCAAGCCCAGGTCTTCGATGCGATTGCCAAGGTCGTCAACGAGGAAGAAGACGCGCCTCGCAAGAAGTCGATCGACAGCCTCGCGCCAAGCGTCCTCGGCCTCGTCCACGATGGCGACCTGCTGCCCATAATGAATCGCCGTGGTATCAAGAACAAGGCGATCGAGCAAGTCGCATCGACTGCACTCTTCCGCGTCATCCTCGACGCCAAGTTTGCTGCCGGTCCACGTCTCGTGCTCTATTGTGAAGTCTTCTTATACCTGGCGCTCATGTTCTGCTTTGCGCGGGTGGCTGGCTACGAGATTCTGGGATGGCCGAAGTGGTACCCTACTGAGAAGATCGTCTTACTTTTCTTCGGCTTCGCGATACTCGCGTGGTTCTCCGCGCGCGAGGTCGGCCAGATGGCATCCGCGCGCGCGATCGAGCTGGCTGAGCCGGAGGATCCTCTCGATGAAGCGAGAGGTCTCGCTGGCTGGGCCCTCTTGGTCCCGCGGCTCCTCGTGGGCTTCGTGGTGGGGTTGCTGTTGCTTCCGTTGCTTCTGGCCTGTTGCTGTTGCTGCTTTTGTGGGCGGCCCGAATACGGCGAAGTGATTTGTGGCGACGAACGCAAGAGCAATAACGACGGCAGCTGGTTCGGCAGAAACATCTTCAAACCCATCCTTCACGACCCGCTTACCTTCCTCGGAGTGCCGCGCGCGTGGCGCACAGATTATTGGAATGCGATAGACGTGGCGGCGATCGCCTGCACGTTGGCGTCCTTCGTGCTCGCTGCAATGCCGAACCGGCGTTTGTATCCAAACCTCGCCGCGTTTACTGCGCTCCTTCTGTGGATCCGGCTCTGCGGTTTCCTTAAACTGGCGGATGTGAAGCTCGCGGCCTTCGTCCTCATGTTCGAAAAAATTATGTACGACATCAGAGTATTCATGTTCTTCCTGTTGGTGATCCTGCTCATGTTCGCGAGTGCCCTATTATTTATACTTGGACCGCGCGAGAGACATGGTTTTACCTTTCCGAAGACCTTGTATGAGTTGTACCTCCTCGTCATCACGGGCGACTCGCAGCTCGACTTCGACAGTGCTGCGCTTAGGGTCCTATTGTTCCTAATCCTCTTTGTTGTCGTCATCGTGCTGCTGAACGTGCTCATTACTATTGTCGGTAATTCGCACGAGGAGTCAGAGAAGACTGCCGCCGGGCTCTTCTACCGGTCGCGCCTTGATTATATTGTGGAGACGGCTCCTTTCGGTACTCCTATCGTAAAACACCTGAAACAAAAGGCTCGCGGACGGCCGGACGTATATTCTGACGTATTATTTCGCTTGTCGATCAAGAAAAGACTCGCGGACGCACTCAAGCAGCATGAGGAAGACGCGTCCGAGGCAGACACCGACGCCCAGCTCAACACGAAGCGCGCACTCCGCGAGTCGGCGGAGAAGATCGCGGCGATCGAGGAGAAGTTGAACGCCATCCTCGAGAAGCTGAAGTAGAGAAGAGTCCCACGATCGCGGCGGCCACCGCCGCGCACGGACTATGCACATCGAACCCCATCGACCCCCATCGACTCACCCCCTGCAGCACCGCGGCGCCGACGACTGCCTTCCCCCGAGTAAATAACCAAAAACAAACTTAGACTACGAGGCAGCACGCGCCCCCTCCCGCTCCAACAACCGAGCCGCCCGCCCATAGTCCGGCACGCGCGGCGCGCTCCGCTCGACGGAGGCCTTGTGGCGCGCCGCCGCCGTCGACGCGGACGCGTCCCGAGAGCGAGCGATGGCGACCAACAGCCGCGCGACGGTGCCCAGCGCGGACCCGCCCGCCTTTTTAACACATTCGTCGGCAGCCTCCGTCGCTTCGTCACCGACGCGCCGCCAGAAATCATATGAAGACGCCGGCGACCGCTCGCCGGCGCGCACTGTTGTAACCCAGGCCCGCGCCACTCGACCGTCGCTCGTTTGCAGTCGCAGCGTCGCGGTGAACGAGTCGCGGGGACATTCCACGCGGTAGGCCCCCAACGCATCCTGGGAAATGGCGCCCACACAAGCGCCTAACCTTGCTCTTAAAGCGCCGGCCACATCAGTTGTGCCAACGTCGCACCACGACTCGACTGAAGCCTCCCCAATGGAGGAAGGCGCCCACTGCGGCGCTAATTTATCCAAGTGCGCTTCTAAGGCCGCCTTCGACTCTTTCAGCTTCGTACAGTAGCCGGGCAATTCACTCAGGTTCCCACTTCGGGCCTCCAATTGCTTTAACAGAGAAGTAGCGGCCTTCTCGAGCTTCTCGACCTTTTGTAGAGCGGCCGCGGCCCACGTTCTAGCTTCGTCTCCGACCGATCCAGCTTGAGTCGCGGCATCAACAATCGCGCGCAACCGTCGTCCAATAACATCAGAGCTCCGCCACCACTCTAAGGTAGCGCCGTGCTCCCGCAACAAATCCCGCGCGGAATCAGAACTGCGCGGCCGCTTCGCTTCTTGCGTACTCTCGTCCTCCCTGCTTCTCTTTCTAGCCAACGCTGGCTTCTTCTCGAGGGGCGCCGTGTCTGACGGTTCGGACGTGGACGGCCGTTGGGAGGCTTCCAACGCCTTCGCCGCCTTCGCGAGGCGCTTCTCGACTTTTCTCTCGTAGTCTGTCGCGTCTTTCGCGCTGTCGTAGCACTTCGCTTCGATCTGGCGGGCCGCGTCAATCATATTCTGGCCGACCTGCATCGCCGTGAGGCGCTGGGCTATTTTATTGGTCATGGCTTCCCTTGCGGGCTGGTCGACGCCCTTGGGGGGCATGGCTGCGCGACGGCGTGCTGCTTGTGCAGCGACGGTGGGGCTGTGTATTGCAGCGTGTCAAGCGCTGCGGCGGCTGCTGTAATTGGTCGAAAGGAGTACGCGCCAGGTGCAGCGGTAGAGCAGGGAGCGCTTAACGCGCCGCGCTTTGCAATTGCACAAATGGCCAAGCTTGCGGCCTGTAAGACACTAGCACGATAAGGGACGCGTCTTGCGGTGGTCGGAAAAATCAAAGGGGTCAAGGATCGGTCCAGAGTCGACCTCTCCCTTGCTTGGTCCGGGCCTCGCAACAACAAAAGCTTGTGCTTAGCCTGCGCTTTTTGCCCAAACGCCGTACCCGCCTGTCGGCACAAGTACGTAGTACAGGAATCGTGACGATACATCAACCATTCGGACCGCAAGCTCGCGAACGACACCGCCCGTGAAACTCCACTGTGAGCTGCTTTCCCAGCTGCAAAGCTTGAGCCCAGGCGCCGCAATACCAAGGGACACGAAGGAGAACGTGCGGCGGCGGTCGTCGCGGCGGTCGAGCGTCGACGTCGAGGCGCCGAGCGGCGGCGGCGATGTCGTGTAAGACGACGAACAGTCTATTCGCGTCGGAGACGTCAAGGCAGTCCGTTTAGTGCTTGGTCCTAGATCTCTAGCGGGCCGGTAAGACACTAGCAAGCTCTCCCATTTTGGCAGAAGAAACAGTGCTTGAGATCGCAGCGGCTTCGCAGCGGTTTCGCCTCAAACGTTCGCAGGAGTCTAATATCATAGCGCATAGCTAGGTCACTGCAGCGCAGCGGTCCTCGTGCAGTATATCCGGAGATCCAGCTGCCACCATGATGCTTAAGCTCTCACTGCTCATTGCCACCGCCGCGGCGTTCCAGCCTCGTGCGCCCGTAAAGGCGCCCACGGTCGCGCGCCAATTCGGCATGCTCGACGGCCTCTTCAAGAAATCGGAGGCCGACGTGACGGAGACGGTCTACTTCGACATTTCCATCGGCGGCGGCGCGCCGCAGCGCGTGAAGCTGGGCCTCTACGGCGACACGCGGTGCACAAATCATGACTGCGCGCCATCGACGCGACGCCTGCTCGACGGCGTGGCGGTGCGGTGCTCTGACCCGACCTGTTGATGTGCGCACAGGCGACACGACGCCCAAGACCTGCGAGAACTTCAAGCAGCTCTGCACGGGCGCCAAGGGCTTCGGCTACAAGGGGTCGCCCTTCCACCGCGTCATCCCCGGCTTCATGTGCCAGGGCGGCGACTTTACGAACGAGAACGGCACGGGCGGCAAGTCCATCTACGGCGAGAAGTTCGCGGATGAGAATTTTGACTTAGTACATGGAGGCTTCGGCACGCTGTCCATGGCGAACGCGGGCCCGAACACGAACGGCTCGCAGTTCTTCATCTGCCTCGACGACACGCCCTGGCTCAACGGCAAGCACGTCGTCTTCGGCAAGGTCGTCTCAGGCGCGGAGACTATTAGAGCGATGGCCGCCGTCGGGAGCCAGTCCGGCGCCACGAGCCAGCCCGTGCGCATCGTCGACTCGGGGTCGTGCTAGGGAGAGATGCTAACTAGGCTTATCATCGTCTCCCCCCTCGCTCCACAGGCCTGACAGCGGGTCGTCCGGATTCGTCGGCGCGTCGAGCTTCGGCACATTTCGTTGCCGCCCGGCCTCCCTGCGGACGAGACACCGTCGTAAACGAGGCGATCCCCCAACAACACGCCATCGACGCGACCCCGGTAAAAATGACGCTGGGCCGCACTCGTCCTCGTCGGGAAGCGTCGACTTGACGCCCCCTAACAGAGAAGTGGCCTTCGACTCCGCGAGGGGATCCGCGAGCGCCTTCTGCGCATTTTCTGCGGCGCCCGCGACGATCTCCACGAAGTCCGGGAGAAAGCTCCCGAAGAACCGCTCGGAGAGCAGCAACACCAAATCCAGGACCCGCAAAATCACATCTCCCGCCGTCGCGTTCTCGGCGATGGCCTCGGACTCCGATTCGACGGCGATGGCGTCGCCCTCGCTGTCGAGTTTGGAGGCAGCGGTGCCGTTGATGACGCTTCCCGAGTCGTCGACGACGGTGTCGTCAACTACGGCCTCCTCCTCCTCTTCCTCGACCTCGACCTCGAACGGCGTCGTCTCCTCGACGAGCACCTCGACCTCGCCGACGACGACCTCCACCGCAATCTCCTCCTCGTCCTCGTCGTCGGCGGTCATTTCCAGAATAGCGTCAAGGCTCAGAGTCTCGGGCTCGGGCTCGGGCTCCGACGCCGGCTCGACGACGGAGGGCTCCGGCTCCGCCTCGACGACGACCGGCGCCTCGACAGCCTCCCCAACAACCGCGCGCCGCGCCGCCGCGACCTCGGCCCGCGCCGCCGCCACCTCGGCCTCGGCGGCGGCGACTTCCGCCGCGACCACGTCAGCAACCTCCGCGTCCGCCCTGGCAAGCTTCTCCGCCTCCAAACGCGCGCGCTCGGCCTCCTCCGCCTGTAAACGCGCGGCCTTCTCCCGGGCGGCCCGTTCTAAAGCCGCGGCGGCCTCCGCCTGGCGCCGCGCCTCCTCCTCGGCGCGCCTTGCTTCCACTTCAGCCGCGGCCTCCGCATCCGCCTTTCGGCGACGTTCAGCCTCCTCTTGCCTCGCCTCCTCTGCGAGCCTGAGAGCCTCCTCCTCGGCGGCCTTTTTAGCTTCGGCCGCCGCCTGTAGAGCGTCGGCGTCCGCCTGGCGCTCTGCGAGCAGTTCCTTGTCCTCGGCCGACAGCGGTCTTTCTTCCCTTGAGACACCAGCCTCAGCTAAAGCGGCATCCAACGCCGCCTCCCTTTTCAAAAGCTCCTCCAGCGCCAGGACCTCCCGTAAAGCGTCGGCGAACGTCGCCGCAGCCTCGGGCGTGACGATGGAGACGACGTCCGCAAAAGCACCTGCTAAAGCCAAGCGCCTATTCCTCAAGACGTCACTTCCGTCGCTCATAAAGTTCTCGGAGAAGGTCAGCGCGTCGTCGGCGAGGAACGTGGCCACAGCGTCGAGCTGGTAGCGCAGTTGATTGGCTCGCGAGTCGTCGATGAGGTTCCAGGCTTCTAAGCATTTGGAGACGGCGTCGGCCGCCGTATCCACACTTCGCGCGACGCCCGGCCTCAAGTTGCGCTCGCGCGGCTTCGGGGGCTCCTCGACCTCAGGCTCCGGCAATGCGATGAGCTCTACTTCCTCGGGCTCGGGCAGCGCATTCACAGCACGGCCCTGCTCGAGGCGTTTCGGTGCGAGCTTGTCCAGAGCCGGTCCGATGCCAGGTAATTTCTCTTCAATACGCGCGCCCGGTCGTCGCTCCGTGAGCTCCCGCCTAGCCTCATACGCAACATCTTGCAACGACGAGGCGGCTGTGGTCGGCAGGATCTTCCTAGATTGTTCTTTCCTTCTACGAGCGTCGGCGGCGCGCAGTTGCAGGTTTTCCGGCGTCTCGTCGGGAGGCGCCAATGTTTTTAAAGAACCGGCATCAAACGGGTTGATGCCCTCACTTAGTAAAAGCGCAGCGTCCGTGAGGGACACGTTGGCCTTGAGCACGTCCTCGGCCGCCGTGAGGAGCCTGCGCGGAGCATCGCGGTCCGAACGGCCTCAAAATCGAAAACGAGACCACCCACGTCCACCATTCCTGGAGACGATGCATGGTGTGAAGGCACCGACGTGGGACTCCGAGTTCAGACCGCGAGGACTCGTACTTGATTTTCCGTTTCGCGTACTCGACCAACGCGAGCACGACAGCCTTAGATCTCTCTAACTCCGTCTCAAATCGAACCTGGGCGCCTTCGAGGGCGATCTTCGCCTTGACGGCCACTTCGGAGATGGTCCTCAGTGTTTCCGACTTGTATTCGCCCTCTAACTCGATGCCAAAGGCCTTGAGGACATCATCATCGAGCGCTTCCTTTTGTAATGTTTGCGTTCGTCCAGCATCATCGGTTTCAGACGCTTCGACGAAGGCCGACTCCACAACAGCTTCCGCGACGCGCCGCTGCTCCTCGCTGACGTCCGCGTCGTCGCCTTTCTCGGCGTCTGCTTTCAGCTTCTGCGCCGTTGCGGACGTGTTCGTCGGTGGCTTGGGCGTGAAGAAGCTTTGCATGGAGTCCATGAAGGACTGTGCTGGCTTTGCCGTCGTCGTCGTCGGCGCGTCGTCGTCGTCGGTGGCTCGCAGCGCCGTGCTACGCGGCAGGGCGCCATGCCGGTCGATGGCTCGCGCTGCGCTGCGGCTCGACGGCGTGATGCCGCGCGCGGCCGGCCTCTGCCATGCTGCTGCAGAGCACAGCAGCAGTGCGAGCGGCGCGCTGCGGCTGCGTGCGCCGCCACGCATTGCGGGCTGCAACAGTGATGTCAAAACGGTGTCGTGTTGCAGCGATGGCTTCGATTCATGCAGGGTGCACGCTTTAAACTGCGATTTTGTCAGCAAATCATGCTACCTAGCGGCCTGTAAGACACTAGCAAGCACACGAAGAACCGTCAACGACGTTGTTTTCGCTTCTAGGCAAGCATCGGAGGGCGGAGACGACGTCCCGGCGACCGTTCTCTGCGCCAGAAATCACATGACAGTGATTTTGGAGAGAGGGCTTTTGGCAAAACGAGCGCGCGAGAGCACCTGCACGGCTGCAGGCCATCGCATCGCTCACAGTGCTGCACAGCGACGCCGCCCCCGCAATATCTAGAGCGCTGCGGCACCAGACAGCTCGCTGCACCCCCAAACACTGCAGCTAAGCTAAGCCAACTACTCACGCCGCCGCGCAACTGCGAATGGCCCTCCTCTGGCGCGGCTACTGCGCAGCCCTGCAGCGGCACCCCTTCAAGGTCAAGGCCACGACCTCCGGCTGCACCTTCGCGACGACGGACGCCCTCGCCCAGTCGAGAGACGACAAGCCGTACGACTACATGGCCACATTGAGGAACGCGTCCTTCGGCGTTTTATGGTTGGGCCCGGCGAACCACCTCTTCTGGGGGCGGACCGTCGGCCTCGAGCGGTGGTTCCCCGGCACGTCCTGGGCCAACGTTTTTAAACGCGTGGTGGTCGACCAGGCGACGCTCATGCCGCTGAACATGGCGCTGTTTTTAGCGTGGCCGGCGCTGTGGGCCCGCGACCTCCAGAAGGCGCGGGAAGACGTCGAGGGGAGTTTCGTGGATTCCGTCAGTTTCGCGTTATGCGTGTGGCCGGTCGTGCACCCGTTTTCTTTTAGATATGTGCCCCTCGAGCACCGCTTGCTCGTGCTGAACGCGTGTAGCCTGGTGACGTTTTCGTTTGCCACGTTCGTGAAGGGGTCGCAGCCGTGCGAGGACGACGTCTGTGATGCGAAGGCGTTACAGCGACGGCGGACGATCGCGGCGGCGGCCGCGGCTGCTGGCTAGCTTGTGTAGTAACTTACGTTGTAGTCTTTCTTACGCGTCTTCAGACCCCGAGTCGTCGCCGCGGTCAGATTGAGGGCTGCGGAAGCGGTCGGCCGCGCGGACGACGCGGCGCGTCCGCAGCTTCTCCTCGCTCGCGCGCTGGAACGAGCCGCCGCCGTCGTCTCGGGGCGGATCCGGCGGCGGCGTCGCGTTCGACGCGTCGCCTTCAGACCCCGAGGCGTCGCCGCGGTCCGACCCCGAGTCGTTGTAGCCGCGGTCGAAGTGTGGGCTTAACGCCCGCAGGCCCCTGGCCGTGTCTCGGAGTTCGTCTAGCTCCAGCGTGTCGATATCTTCGGGCTCGGGGGCCATCTCCAGGATCGGTCCCACGGCCCCGAGGCCCCCGAGGCGTTCGGCCCCGCCGGCCGCGACATTCGCCCGGATCTGGCCGATAAACGAGCCCGGGCCGACGAGCGCCCGGCCGGTCGCGCGGAGCGAGTACAGCTCCGCGGCCTCGATGCCCGGCAGGACCGCGTCGAAGGCGCCCGGCGCCGGCGGGGTAGGCTCGGCGGCGGGGGCGGGCGCCTCCTCGTCGCTCCCGGAGTAGGAGGAGGACGAGTAGCCGTCGTCATCATCCCACATATTTCGCTCGGGATTGCCGCCGCGGCAGGGGCATCTGAATCCCGAGAGCCCGGCAAAGTAGTGGCCGCCGCACCGGCCGCAGTGGGCCTCTCTATAATCGCCAATACACTGCCCAAAGTCCGGGCACCGCGTGCAGTGGTTGTGGAACTTTCCGGAGTCGAAGTTCGGCCTGCCGGAGCAGATTCCCGTAACATACATACCGCAGCACTCCTCGCACTGGACGGCGCCGTCCTGGCCGCCGTCTTCGTAATCGTTGCCCCCATACGTTGGCTGGTAGAGGACGTCGCGGATCGTGGCCTCGTGAGGCGCCGAGCAGCAGAGGCATTCTCCCTCGCAGATCACCATGTCCAGGAAGCCGGACGCGTCCGCCGGCATCGGGACGCAGCCGTTCAGCATGCCGGCCTTGAGGCACGGGTTCACGCGCTCCGGG
>JACLAA010002150.1_pt1 | contig 27639 bp, 28 predicted proteins | sample 8027891 | NCBI WGS metagenome assembly JACLAA01 (sample SAMN15724900, study PRJNA655200) | protist metagenome | isolation source: fluorescence activated cell sorting (FACS) single amplified genomes of... | place: Spain: Blaines Bay Microbial Observatory, Mediterranean Sea | collected 2016-01-19 | reverse complement strand
GCTGCCACTAGCAACACGCCATCGCCGCGATCCATTATCAAAAAATTAGGTTATGAACGCAACCCCGGCGGCGCACTCGTCGCGGTGGCCCGCGAGCCAGTGCGCCTTGCGGCACGCGTCCCCGCAATAGCGCGGCCCACCGCAACCGTCGCAGCGCTCGAGCGGCGTGTGCTCCGAGGGCCGCTGGCCGCAGCTGTCGCAGACGCGGCCCCGTTCCAGGCGCGCGGCCGCCGCCCTCCGAGCCCGCTCCTTCAGGGCCGCGAGCTCGGCCTTGCGCCAGGCGAGATCGGCCTCCTTCTGCACGATCTGGGACCGCAGCTCCATCTCTTCCGCGCGGTCCTCGACGAGCGCGACGACGCGGCCGCGAACCTCCTCCGGAAGGCGTGCGACGGCCAGCCGGATCTCCTTTACTTTTTCGGCGACGATGGCGCCACCGTAGCCCGCGTCCCGGAGCCGCTCGAGGGCCTGGAACTCGCTCGCGACGCGCGCTACCGCGGCGGCGGCGTCGTCGGGCGGCGGGAGGTTCGCCGGACTACTTCTCCCGGAGCTCGATTGCGGCGGCGGTACGGAAGGCGGCGGTACTGGAGGTGGTGGCGGGGTATTTGCTGCCGGGGCGGCCCGGGCTTTCCAGTCGTTCATAGCGCATCGCGCTCCTTCTGCGTCGGGAGCAGCCCAAACCGCTTCTTGCAGGCGAGGCGCTGCGCGCTGAACTTGTCGTCGGGGCTGAAGCGCGCGGGGTGCGCGGACAGCGTGGGTTGCTCTTCGTCGCCGTGGGCCTTTTTGAGCGTGTAGACGCGCTCGCCCTTCTCGTTGAGGTAGTACATGAGGTGCATGGTTCGTTGGGGTTGTTTGGGTGCTATTCCTTTGGCGCTGCGAGGTTGTGCGGCGTGCTATCGTTTCGGCGGAGCAAAAGCAAACACAGCTAGCGCGGAGGTAACACACTAGGACGAGCACGGCGGGGGGGGGGGCGGCGTTTCCAGCTGCTGAGACGCGTCATCATGCCCCCCGGAAGGGTCGGCGCGCTTTTGGGCCCAAATAGGCAGTGGTAAAGTGACCCTGTGATTGAGTGCTTACCTTGCCTGTTGCTCCGGTTGAAGCTGCGTGCCTGAAGGATTGCCAGGTGCAGGCGCGGCGGAAAGCCGTAACGAAAAGCGCTGCGCACCCCTTTTGTAACCGTTCTCCGGATTCCACCGCTGCGCTTTATTTTCCTGATTGTCCCAATCTTGACTGAACGGGCGCTGCGAGGCGATGGCCGAGCACCTGCGGGCGGCGGATGCGGACACGGCAGCATTACAGGCGCGGCTCGACGCGCTGGAGAGCGAGACGCACTCGCTGCGCGAGGTCCTCACCGAACGCTTGAAACGAGACTCGCTCGACGAGGCCCTGCCGACTGGGCGCGGGCAGCGGCGGTCGCGCGACAAGCCCCGCGGAAGCAGAAGTTCCCGCGGCTCCTTCCGCCCTCGGTCGCGAAGCCCAGAACCGCCCTCGGGCGGCCGCTTCCGCTGGGTGAGGGGCGACGACGACGCTAAGAGTCTCGCGAGACTAGTTGTCGGCGCCGCGATGCCCGACGCCGTGGTCGGCTTCCCGGTCGATTTACACGCGAAGTACGAGGCGAACGTCAATACCGCGTTGAAAGGAGTAGCTATAGCTGCCAGAAGATGCCTGGAAGATCGGGACCTGCATCTGGCCTGCGCTCCTAGATTCAGAGATAACCGCAACGAGCTCACGGCGTCGGTCTACCCTTTGCTCGAACGGCCGCCGGACCCCGATGCTCCGGACGTCGAAGTGTTGACCGGCGCGCGCGCGACGGACTACCGTGTATTGGCGGGCGCGGTGGCGAAGCGCGCTAGGGATGGCCAGACCTCGAGACTGCGGGCCATCGGCGCGGCCGCCGTGTTCACCGCGGCGCGCGCGGTCGCGACCGCTCGGGAATACTTGGCCGACGACGCGACTAGATCCAGTGTCGCGTGCGTGCCGCGGTTTGCCACCGTGCAATTCGACGGCCGCGCGGAAGAAACCACAATTCTAGAAGTGGTCGTCTTCCGCGTGGCCGTCGCCGCCGACGATTAATCAGAACCGGTCCGCCGCGGGACTCTCTGCGGAGAGTCTAACCCCGCGGCGCGGCGCTCACCCTACTGTGCCTACACGGCGCTCCTCACTGCTGCCACGGCCCCGGCACACGCCGGGGTCCCTCGCTCACTGACTCACTTTCCGGGCCCCGTCGCTACGGCGGCGCCCGACGACCACTCTCTCTTTCCCATTACCACTACCACTCCTCCGTTCGGCGATCGACGCTTCGTCCAACACAGATTGGGGCGACCTCGATTCTAATTAAGAACTGCCATTGCTTGAATCATGATTAGTGTCTCGCCACGATGTGGTGCACGATATCTTTGGGGAGCTGCGGGAACCCTGGGATGGAGATTGTGCCGTGAGTACACGTGTGCCGTACCACGGTACTGCGGTACTGCGTACCGGTACCGGTACTGTAGATAAGATATCGAGATACAGGAGTGCCGGCGCTTGTCCCGGTGCTGGACTCGAGGAGTACCCGCCCCGGGCTAGGTTCCTGCGGTTGCGTAGGTCAGTAGGAAGGAGATACAAGCATCTCGCAAGCTGCTGCTGCTGCTCGTAACGCAAGCATTTGACTGTGCTTGTGCTTAGGACGACGCATTAGGCAGTTCTTCGACCGGCCCAAGTCATGGTCGTTGGTGGCGTTGGTGGTGCTGCGCCTGGGGGGAGAGGGGGAGGAAGAAGGGCGGAGCTGGAGAAGAAGCGGAAGGCGTGGGCGAATCAGGTCGAGCTCGACAAGATCAAGGCGGGCGCCGCCTTCGATGTGATGCCATGGGACGCGGCGGGTTGCCTCCCGACCGCTCAGGTCCCAGCGCTGCTGGCCGAGGTGATGGGCGTCGGTGCGGACACGGTGGATGCGGACGGCGCCGGGCTCGTCGTCAACCACGCCCGGAAGGTGGCGGGCGTCGCCGAGGAGGCCGACGGCCTGCCGCGGGCGGCGCTCCTCGAAAGTGTGAGCAAATTCCGCTACTACCTCGCGCGGAGGGCCACGATCGACAAGATGTTCGCGCAATTCGACCTTGATGAAAACGGCAAGCTCGACCGGCGCGAGCTGCGGAAGGCGGTCCAGAGCAGCGAGGACAACCGCCCCACGCGAGCCGTGCATGACATCGTCGTCGAGCTGCGGGTAATGAAGTCCGACATCGAATCAATCCTTGATGATGCCGACGCGAACAATGATGGATGCATCGAGCGATCCGAGATGCTGCCGGCGCTTGCCGCGTGGTCAATGCTCGCCGATATGAAAATCGAGAAGAAGAAGAGCGCGGCGTGCGCACTCCAATGACTCTCCAGCTTCATTTTCGACTTCAATTTCATTTTCGGCATTATTGCCTTCGGCTACATTTTCGTCCTAAGAATCTACTAGTAGAAAGAAAGAGCACGCTTCTTAATTTCACAAGTGGGCGGTCACCCGTAGATGTCGTCGTCGTCGTCGCCGGCGCCGCCGTCGCCGTCGAGGTGCGCCCACGGGTTCTCGGCGGGCGGCGGCGGCCGCGCGGGGTTCGCCCGCGGCGGCGCGACGCCGCCGCGGAGCACGTCGAACATGTCCGGGACGCCGCCCTGCCCGCCCATGAGCTGGGCCATGAGCTGCGGGTCGAAGGGCATCGGCCCCGGCAATGCGGGAGGCGCCTGCTGTGGTGCCGGAGCCCAGGGGTTCGGCAGCGGCGCGTCCGGGTCCGCATTCACAGAAGGCGCTGCAGCACCGCCGCCCGACACGGCCATCCCTTCAAAGCCCTCCATCAGCGGCTCTTGAACTTCCGAATACATGCGTCTCAAGGCGTTGAAGCCCTCGGGGTGGTTTTCTAATTGAGAGAGAGCTAGATCCTGGTGGCGCATGGCTTCTCTCGCTCTAGCCGGGTTCCTCGCCACTTCCACCGCTTCTCTCAGGAGATTGGGATCTTGTAACGCGTGCCGTAACTGCGGATTCGCGTCCATCGCCCTTCTGAGCTGAGGATTGGCGTTGACCATCTGTCTCAGTAAGTTGGGATCATCTAACAAGGATCTCGTGAACGGGCTATCGAGGATTCTTGCTGTTAACTCAGGGTCGGACATCAATCTTCGTTGCAAGGAAGCGGGGTCCGAAGGCAGCTGCATGCCTCCCAACCCACCTGCTAATAGACCATTCGCGGCCAACTGCGGTTGTTGCGGAGGCGCCTGCGGAGCTCTAGGTGGCGCCCGCAGTAAGTGGATCGTGCATTGATCCGTAACGTCGTATTCGGTGAGCAGATCACCGTCCTGCAGGGCTCTTCCTTTATAGATGAGGCGCTGCTCGTTCGCGGGTACTTCTGCTGGTTCCTGACACTTCTCCTTGAATTCTAGTACTGACGCGGCCCTCGAGACAACCAATTGAAAGTGCTTGCCCGTGGACGTCTTCACCACGAGGGTCATGTCGACGCCCGGGCTTGCGGTGGTCATCGTTGCCATCTTATTCACGGCTGCGGCGACGGCTTGGGGCCGCGGCGCCGGCGTGGGGCTGGTTTTTTTGATAGGAGCTCTCTGAGCTTGATTGGGTTACAGAGAGGCTGCGGGAAGCGGTGCGTCCGGCGGTGGCTCCGTAGCACTGGTGTGGTCGTTTAGGCAAGTGGAGAGACTGCCTGGTCCAGCGAGCGCCGCGTAGCGCAATTTAGACCCGAGCTGCGGCCCGGAGCTCGATGGAGTTTGCTAGTGTGTTACCTTTGCTAGCTAAGTTTACCCTTCATTACGCGCTGTGTCTCCCCCCCAGGGGCTCCGCCCACTAGTCCTAGCACCGTAACATCGACTTCATTACGCCGTCGGAGAAGACGGCGCGCGGCCGAACGACCCACCGAAATCGCGCCACCGAGAGCGAGACCGTCTCCGGAAAATCCGACACAAAACAAAGGCACCAACGCCCACCGCGGCGCCCGTGAGGTGCGCGCCGTGGCCGATATTATCCTGCGCGTCGATGAGGCGCCACTCGTGCGCGAAGTAAAATACCGATGAAACGACGTGCAGCACCGCGTTGGCGTCGCACCGCCTTCCGAGAAACAGCGCCTCGGCGACGGCGCAGGTGTCGATCGCAACGAACGCTGACACTCCGGCGGAAGCGCCTATGGAGCGCACGTTTTCGTTCACCTGCTGGGCGACTGCTCGAACAGCACTCTTGCGCGTCTTGTCGAAAGCGTTCGAGAGCTTGTCCCATACGTTACCCGCCTCGACCGAGCCCGTGACAGAGTCGAGGGCCCGCCGGACGCGCTCGCCGACGCCCCACCTTTCCACAATCCGCTCGAGGCGCTGCGTGCCGAAGTCGAGGGGGTCCAGGGCCGACGCGACGCCCGCGGCGACGTACGTCACCATCGCTCCGTTGACGCCCAAGGTCTCCGTCGCCGCCGGCCCGGCGACGAGGATCGACTGCAGGTTGGACAGCGCGTGCGCCTGGTTCCCGTGCAAGAGCATATAGCTTGCCGTCGTCCACCAGCGGCCCTCCCGCAAGGCCTGGCGGCTGAACATGAAATGCTTTTCCAGAACGTCGAGCGAGAGCGGCAGCGCTATTGACAAACGCGGCTCGCGACCTGATGCTGCTGCGAGTGTCGGGACCAGCGCGTGCAGCGCCAAGAGGGGCGAGAAGTCGCCGGCAAACGCCACGACTCGTTCGAACGAGCGGTTCATCACTTCTTGGACTTGTTCAGGCTCTTCATCACGAGGTAGTTCGACAGCGCACGGACCGCGTCCGCTTTCAGTTTTGAGATTTCGGCCGCGTCCGTCACGCCGGCGTGCTTGCGGAAGCCTTCTTTCACGACTTGCTTGAGCGCGCGGCCCTTCGCCGAGTCGCCTCCAATATGATGCGCCGTGCGCAGGCAGTCCCTGAAGAGCTGCAGCGTCGTGCGCTCGAGCATTGGCCGCTGCTGGCCGTGCACCGCTCGTCTAGAAGGTGCTCCGCAGCAATGCTGAGCTGCAATTACCGCTTTTGCCCACAGCTTTGCGCCCAACAAGTCGATCAGAGAGCATGCTAGTATGTCTATCCATTAGCTAATTCGCGTTTTTGGCTTGTTGCGGCTGCTCAGGCGCGCGCGAGGCACGCAGGAATCGCCCAGCAGTTCTCGGTACTCGCCACAGCGCCTGCTCACGCGCGCGGCTCATAACTGTCGCCACATTTGGCGTACAGGTGCAGTGCTCTGTGAGAGCGCTGTTCAGCAGCGTCACAATCCGTGCGCGCGGCCTCGCCACGGCCATGGCGGCGGCGCTCCAGAAGCGCGCCGTCGTCGAGATCATCAGCGATGTCGTCTGACCCTTCTGCTGGGTCGGCAAGCGCAATTTGGAGACCGCGCTCCGATCCACGGGCGTCCAAGCTAGAGTCCACTGGAAGGCCTTCCAGCTCAACCCCAACGCGTCCGATACACCATCGAACAAGCTCGAGATGTACATGTCGAAGTTCGGTTTCGAAGCGGTGTCCGTGAGCACGCCATCGCGGCAACGGCGGTCGAGAGCACCCATCTCCACGCAGGCATGGGGCGAGAGCAAGTCATGCGCATGACGGCGGGCATGCGCCAGAACTTCGCGAACGTGGGCCTCCCCTACGCGTTCACGGATCAAGGCCTCGTCGCGAACACCATAGACGCGCACCGGGTCTTAGCGTGGTGCGGCTCGCCGGAGGCCCAGGATAAAGCAGTGGAAGTGATCTTCCGTGGATATTTCGCCGAGGAACGCGCGCCGAACGACCGCGCCCTGCTCATTGAGGCGTGCGTCGCCGCGGGCAAGTCTGAAGAAGAAGCAAGAGCTTTCTTGGACGACAAGTCGGCCATGCGCGACCAGGTCCAGCGGGAATTAAGTGAAGCGCGGGGCGTCCGGGGCGTGCCGCACTTCGTCATCCGCCAGCCGGGCAGGGACCCCGTGCAGATCTCGGGCGCCCAGCCGCCGGACGTCTTCGAGCGCGCTCTCCAGTGAAGCGCGTCGGCACCGTGTATGACGGGCCACTACTACTCGTGGTGTTGGCCCCGACAAGAAACGGCCGGCGCGCGGATATAATTGTGTCGTCTTGCTTATTTGGTAGAAGATATACACCGTCGCCCCGGGTGTAGCTCGGAGGCGACGGGGTCGGTGTCACATATCACAAACTTACGGGGGCTTGGGGGCGTTCGGCGGCGGCGGCGGCGGAGGACTGTCAGGGCCGCTGGCCGCCGCGCGCACCGCCCGCTCCACGTCCACCAGCGCCGTCATCGTCCGCCACCACAGCTCCCGCCCGTCCTCGTCGTCGAAGCACAAATCCAAAGACCGGTCCTGGGTCACGAGCGACAGGTATCTATCTGAGTCCTTGACCTTGCCCGTCCTCCGCAATACATCGGTGTCCCTACCACGAGAAATGCGTAGTACCGAAGCTAATTCAACACCTTGTATGGACGTGCGTTTCCCTTTCCAGGTGAGATACATATACAAATACATGTCGCCTTGCACGAGCGATAATTGAAATGTTTTTTTCGAAGGCCTTCCTGATCGGAATGGGTGCTTGGTCACACTGACACCCGTAGTCGTTAAAGCCTCAAACAGAGCGTACTCCTTCTCGGCTAAGGTAGCTCGGATCGTGTACATCGTCGCCGCCATGGCCGTATAGGTCGTACCCGGCGAACACAGTATCCTTTCCGCCGCCTTCCGCCGGTCCTCGTCGGGGTCCTCGTCTTGGACCGGGTGATGTTTGTAATCGGGCAACACCGCCTCCCGCCACCAGAAGGGGCCCCGCAGCCGATACAATTCGTCACTAAACGTGTGGTGGTACCAGGCTTGTAAATCTTCTCTCGCGTTCGCCCTCGCATGCAAGGTCCATTGTTCTTTGTCGAGCGCTTGCCTCTCTTGGTTGGCTTCTCGCACATACGAAACCCAGCGATCTCTCGCGGTGGTTAAACGACTCATGTTCCGTCTTCTAACAAGATTCTGCACTTTGTAACTCCCGTGCTCCACTCTCCTATCGCGAGAAAAGACGCGCAGTCGTTCGCGGACCGAGTCCACTTCCCTTTCCAAGGCTCGCACATGAGCCACGGGGTCCAGCTCCTCGTTGATGTGCGCGAGGCCGTCCTTTTCCTTTTGTGGGGACCGGTCCGCAGCGGCGGCGTTCAACTCATCTTCGTCGAGGCGCGGCGGCGCGGCCGGCTCTTGTTGGGGCTTTGCCATCGGTGCTCCAAATGGGGTGATCGCTGGCACAGCTTCAAAATCTATGGAACATAGCCTCGTCTTGGCCCGCGGGGCAGCCCCTTGCACGCCCGCGGCTGTCCGGCGCACAAAGATGATTTTGCTAGTGTCTTACAGGACGCTAGCCGCGGCGACATGTCGCACAGCCCTATTGCTGCGTCTGCGAGCTTCCGAGCAGCAACATCTCGTTCCGACATCCCATTCTACGCGTTTGAGCCCGCAAGCATCGCAAAAAACGATTACGTAGAGCTACAGCTTGCAAACGCTGCACGCCGCCGCAGCGCAGTACAGATGTCCGGCCCGCGCTCCGAGCCGGCCTTCGGCGTCGGCGCGTGCGCCTCCGTGCAACAAAGGTACGAGAGGAGAGATAGGGTTGGAGAGGGCACGTACGGCGTCATTTATCGGGCCTGGGACCGGCAGCTCCAACGCGTTGTGGCCCTCAAAAGGCTCCTCCCGCACAACGAGGCCCAGGACGGCTTTCCGCTCACTTCATTAAGAGAGGTCTCGACCCTGAGATTGCTAAGGGGCCACGCGAACGTTGTCACATTTTTAGACGTTGCTGTAGGGGCAAGACGAGACGCTGTATTCCTTTCTTTAGAATTTGCCGAACATGGGGATCTCGGCTCGTTACTCGACGACCGAGCCATAAGGAAAGGGCGGAAACGGCTCTTCGACACGGCCCAAACGAAGTGCCTCGCCAGGCAATTGTTGTTAGCATTGAGGCACTGCCACGAGCGCTACGTCTGCCACCGCGACGTAAAAGTGGCCAATCTGTTGTATACGGCGGAAGGGCGCTTGAAACTATGCGACTTCGGCCTGGCTCGCATCATACCTTCGGTCGATCGGCAGCTCACGCAGAACGTCGTGACGCTTTGGTATCGAGCGCCTGAGGTGTTGTTGCGGTCGCCTTCCTACGCCCACCCGATAGACTGCTGGGCGGCGGGGTGTGTCATCGCCGAGATCTTTCGGGACGGGCGGCCTCTCGCGCCGGGTAGCACTCCGCAACAGCAGTGGACGAAGATCCTGGACGCGATCGGCGCGCCTTCGTCCGACGTCTGGCCCGGGTGTACCGAACTACCAGGTTTCGACGGGAGCGTCGCGTCGCTACCTCTGCCGGTTGGTTCGTTTGCAAGGGCATCGAAACTCAATGTTCTCGTCCCGGACGTGTCGTCAAATGCGTTGGATTTATTATCTGGCTTGTTATGTTATGATCCCAGGAGGAGGGACACGGCGTCCGAGGCACTATCGTCGGCGTGGTTCGACGAGGCGCCCCGCAGCGCGCCTCTCCATAGTATGCCGGTCTTTGATGTGAACGAGACGACGGGGAAGAAGCGCGCGCCGCCCGCGAAAGCTCCCGAGGCGTCGGCGAAGCGGCGGCGGGCCTAAGTTCGTGTTGTTGTATCCCTATCCGCGAGGGCGTGGCTTCTACGCCATCACACGCCGTCGATCTACTACCGGCCGTCGATCTGCTACCACACGCTGTCGACGTAGAAACCCGCCATCCTTGCTGAGCGCGCCTGAGGCGCAAGCCGGCCCGCCTACTAGTGCCCACGGCGTACTCACACATACTTTTCACACTCATCACCGCGATCGGTACGACTTTGATTCTTGCTAGTGTCTTACAGCCGCTAGCTAGCTCGATTTGGGATTCGGGTCCGGGCGGCGCTATCTACTCGGTAAAAGGACCCGGCGCAAAGAGACAGCGAAAACTCATCCCCAGGAGACTCGGAGGCCATCGGCCCCTCCGCCGGAGACCGGGGGCAGCTCCCCAACCAAGCTGCTGTGCTAAGGACCAGGGACTAGAGCCCCCGCCGTCGCAAGCAAAATGTCCAGCTTCGCCCTGCCGCGGCGCGCGACGTTGACAAGAAGGCCGCTCGTCGCCGCCGTCGCGGCCGCCGCCTTGTGTCTTGGGTTGGTCGCCGTCGCCGCGACGCGCGACGAGGCGAGCGTGTCAAAACGACCGGAGATGGCAAGGCAGCAGCCGTCCCCGTTTGGCGACGTTTCTCGGACGATCTGGGCCTCGGACAAGTACCGGGGCGACCTCGGGCGGTCCCTCTTCCTGACGGTCTTTGGACCTGGCGTGATAATAGCGGTCCTCGTCGGCGCGCGGTGCCGGGACCCGCCCCGGCGGCGGCGGAAGAACGTGCCCGTCGCGCACGCCACGTACGGTGTATGTGAGACCGAGGCGGTCGTCGCCGATGCTAGCGATGACGACGAGCTCGATTTATTGCCGGCGGCGCGGCCCGTGCACCGGAACCCGTTCGGATCGCCGGGGCGACCACAATCCCGCGAGGTGTAACCCTACTTGTGTCTACTTAGATCGATAGGGCGCTGCCCGCCTTGGCGGCTGTGGAGATGAAGTACTCCCGCGAGAATGTCGACGCCGCGAAGGCGTCGCTCGCGCCGGGCGCGACGCCTACCGCCGTGACGCTCGCCAGGCTCTCGACGGGCGCGTTCGTTTTTATGTGGATGACGTTGTAGTCGCTCTTCGACCCGTCGATTAAAGCGATCTCGACGGCCGGCAGCGTGCCGTGCTCGTAAAAAACTACCGCCGCGTCGAAGGACTTGGCGAGTTTCACGTATTGACATATCCCAGTATAAAAGCGCTTGATGCGCTCGCCGGTGCCGCCGCTCATTTCCCTTATGAGCTCGCTCCTGCCGCCGTTCGATTTGTATTTAAACGCCGGCACGGTTTTGCGCGGCTCGAAAAATGCGAGGGCGCCGGCGACGGGCGTTTCGCTCCAGTGCAGGAATAACGTGCCCTGCGAGGCGTCTGAGAACGTGAGGTAGCATCCCTTTGCCATGTCTGGGTCCTCCTATAGAGGTCAAGAAATCACTGGCTGTGAATTTTCGATTTTTGACGCGTTTTCCCGCGCCGTTTCACCGCCGGTTGGATCTTCAGCCGATTGCTGAATGTCCCAGGTTCGCCTCGTTCAGTTATGCCGCCAGGCGACCTCGAGTTATGAGTCGGCAAAAGCGTGAATGCTAGCGGTAGTAAGACACTAGCAAGCACAAGCCAAGCCAAGCCAAAAACAGATAGTGTGGGCTTTATCACTGCATCTGCGGAGATTCACGGCCACCAGGCATCTCTACGACCGCCCGCGACCGCTGTCTCGAATTCAACAGCGTGCGTGCGTGGAAAAGCGAGCATCTCCAAAGCGCCAGCGAGGCAGCTCTACGCCGTCGCCGCGACAAGCGAGCTCCACAATCCAGCACGCGCCAGACGCCATCGCCGCGACACAGCAGTAATGGCCGCGACGGTAGCCGCCTCCGAAGCAAGACGCGTCGAAGAGACCCGGGAATTGGCCGCGCAGACCGCGGCCGAGTGGATCGCCGCGCAGCCCGACGCCAAATTGATACGAGAGGCCGGCGCCATCAAGTGCGGCAAGAAGGGCACGGTGGAAGTCTTGGAGTTGCAAAAGGAGTACCGGTCGGAGCTCGGCAAGATCACGGACGGTAAAGTGTTAGCCGAATGTTGCGCGCCATTGAGACGTGCCGCCGCGAAGGTTTTAGATGATGGCGGCTGCGTGGTCTTGCGAGGCTTCCCTCTGGACAATGATGCCTCCGTCGCGTGGCGTTGTCTAGCCATTTCTGAAGCCTTAGGTGAAACTTTACCTCAGTTGCCCGACGGGGAAGGGCTGCCGCGGCGGATGGTCTCCTCGTCGCCGTTGGGCAACGAGCACCCGTCTCCCGCTAGCTCGAAGATTGCGAGGATTTTGATCGCGTGTGCGAGACCTCCGAAAAACAAACAAGCTTTGAAAGTTGCGACGGCCGAGTGTTTGCTGCGAGGCACGTCGCTCGAAGCGCGAGGCACGCTGAGGAGGAACTGCGCCTACGCCTGCGAGCAGTTCTGTGACAAGTGGGGCGGCGCCAGAGAAGGTAAAGCGCCCTTATGTGGTCAAGATGCAAATTACCGCAAGACCCTCAAATACTCGGCACAACTGAAGATAAACGTCGACTGGTGCGAGCAGGCGGAAGAGGCGGCCATCGACGCTTGTAGTGAATTGGAGAAGGCCGCGTCATCAGCGTCCTTCCCGTTTGATCTGAGACAAGGCGACGTGTTGGTGATGGACGCGTTGCGGTGGCTCTTTTCCTACGACGCGCCTGATGATGACCACGACGGCCTGTGTTGGGGTCCTAACGGATGGATGCCTGTTCAAGCGCTGCCGCCGCACGAACGGAAGGGCGCGCGTATCGAGCCGTACCTCCTCAAAACGTGGCTCGGGCGGCGCGACTTCGGGGACGTCGTCGCTTCTGCGGACATCGAGGACGACGCGGCGTGGCTGGCTTCCCTCGCGGACCAGACGGCGGGCGTCGCGGTGCAGTAAGTTATCGTAGTTCAGCGTTGTCGCATCGATGGCATAAGGGGGATGGACAGTCTGGCCCCGCTTCCACGTTGGAGTAGGCACCTTTCCTGCATGCGGCGCGGAGACGCGGCGCCGGACCGGCGTTTCTAAAGGCGATTTTCCGTGGACCCGTCGGACTCCGAACACTGCTGAGAGCACTATAAGGACGGCTCGGCCCCCTACGACTCCCTCACTATTATCAGCATTTATGACGTGCAATGATCTGAGTGTCCCCCAAACGGAGACGCACCGCAGCTGCACAGTGACCAAACACGCCGCGCCGCCTACTATAATATAGTACAGCTCACAAACGCGAAAAACTACAGCTTTCAGCGCCCAGCACGCCTAAAATGCGCACCCTCCTCCTTGCAGTGCTCCTCTCCAGCGCGACGGCGCTCGTCCCGAGCGCACCGAACGGGCGACGGCAGCCGCTGACACCGCGCCAAGGCTTCTTCGACAACGCCTTCAAGAACGAGAGCTTCGACAAGAAGCCGCCCGCCGGCGGCGGCCTCTCGACGCAGAAGAAGACCGTCGCCGTGAAGATCGGCAGTAGGACGGTCCAGGCCCTGCCGGGCCAGCGCATGAAGGACGTGGTACGGGCGGCGCGCGCGCCGATCAAGTTCAACTGCGAGGACGGGCAGTGCGGCACGTGCGAGTCGAAGGTCGACGGCCGCGTCACGCGCGTCTGCGTGGCGAAGATCCCGGCGCGCGGGTGCACCATCACGCGGAAGTAGGGTCCTTGACGTCGCGCCGCGGCGAGCGGCGGCGTGGAGTCGGGGCGCGCGGTGCCTCGCTCTCGTAACTAGTATTGTTCTCGAGTCTCTCGTTCCCGCCGCTGCTGGCTACGTGTCTTTCGAGTAGTCGCGGCGGAGGGCCTAGCTCACTGCGACCAGCTGGCCACTGCCCCGCGGGTACGCGGGAGACTCGTCCGGAGACCAGTCCAGCCGTCCACGCGCGAGTACGAAAGCAAGAGGGGGTCTCGACGACGCTTCTAGACTGCGCCGCGCGGGCCTGTAGAGCTGGGCGTGTGCTCCATTTTGGAGGCTCCGGCCAAGTTGTTGACGCAGACTCGGTCCTCGGGCATCGAACAGCCCAGCCAGCTCATTAACAGAACACCCGGAACTACCGCGCCCGCCCAGACCAGTTACACTGCTGTTGCACGCAGCGCCTGGCCGCCAAAGGCGCCTGCCACGACTCAGAGCCTTCAAGCGCAAAACAGCTGGTCTGAGCGCGCCAAAACGGTCGTCCGAGACCCCAGGACGGGTACCACCTACCCGCAGTAGCTCCACGACAAACCCCAGCATGCGTTCCTACGCGATCGTCGCCATGGCAGCGACCGCCGCCGCGCTCGTGCCCCCGAGCGCGCCGCGACGGCCGCTCACCCCGATGCAAGGCTTCTTCGACGCCTTCAAGAACGAGTCCTTCGACAGCGCGCCCAAGGGCGGCCTGTCGAACGCCCCCGCCGCGAAGAAGACGGTCCCCGTGACGATTGGTAGTAGAACCGTCCAGGCGCTCCCGAACCAGCGTTTGAAGGACGTCGTGCGCGCCGCGCGGGCGCCGATCAAATTTAACTGTGAGAACGGCCAGTGCGGCACCTGCGAGAACCGCGTCGACGGGCGGCTCGCGCGCATCTGCACGATGAGCGTGCCGGCGCGCGGCTGCAAGATCACGCGCAAGTAACCTATACCTGTTTTGGTTTTCTTCGACGGCGTCGCGGCGGGGGCGGCCCAGCTCTAGCAGGGCGAACAAATTAAGTTTTAGTTTCCTTCGACGGCGTGTGGGGGGGAGGGACCTGAAGGAGGATTAGCTTGAATTTTGGGGCGGAGACGAATCCCGGGAGTGCTCGCTGGAAACGGGATTCCTCCGCTCGACGGGGAGCGAGCGATGCCGGGTCCGCGGCGGCGGCGGCGGCAGCGTTCGGGGAGGCGGCGCCGCCCACGGGAGGACCACGGGCGGCGACGCGAGGAACTCGGCGTGCCGCCGCAGCATGGCCGGCAGGCCTGGCACGCCCGCGCCGTGCGACGCCACGACGCCGTGGAGTTCCGCGACGGTCGCCTCGTACTGGTCCCGCGGGACGTACAGGTCGAAGCCGAGCGCGTCGAGGAAGACCCGCTCCATCTCGCCGACGCGTTCCACGGAGACCGGCCGCTCGCCCGGGAGGACGTGGCCCCAGGCCGTCGCGAAGTCGACGTTCCTCAGGGGCGCGTCGTCGTGGTTCTTCTGGGCGACCATGACGCCGCACAGTAACAAGCGTTTGCAGTTCCGCGGCGTGATTCGGAGGTGCGGTTGGAACGACAGCAGGCGAAGAATGAACATGAACGCCAGCACCGAACACTCGGGCGTGTACAGGCACGTCGCGAAGAGGCGAAACAGGAAATCGTGCAGCTCCCCGACGTCGGGCGACGGGGCGGCGGCCGGCGCGTCGGGCTCGGCCCAGAACGCGGCCAGGTGCGCGGGCTCCGCGTCCGGCGGAGGGTTCGTCATGATGTGTTGTAGGAGCATGGCGACACCGCAGAGCTCCACGGCCTACGCGAAATGGCAAAAAGGGGCGACGAATGCAATTTTCATGAAAGTCTCTTGGTGTGGCAAAAAGGGGCGATGAATATACAATAAGTTTCAAGAAAGTCTCTTGGGATGGCAAAAAGGGGCAAGTACGATCTTACCCCCTTTTTGCCATCCCATTCTTGTATAAATTCTTGTATAAATTCTTGTATAATTTTTTGTGTGATAAAAAATGTAAAAAATCTGTTTTCCTCTCTCTATATAAATTTTGCTATAATTCTGTCCATTTTTGCATATGCCAAAACCTGATCAATAGTTCCGTTGAAATAATAAAAATATCAAGTGTAAACCTCCCTTCGCGGGCTACCGTTTACCTTCTCCCAGTCGGCGAGGTCAGGTGGGCTACCCAGATCTACATGCCTCGACTCGGCTGGGCTCGGCGGCGACGTCATGCTGGCTGCGGCGGCGCTAGGGTTGGCTTGCCCACATTGTGGGTCTTTCTGCGTTTGCGGCCGTTCCGGTGCAGCAGCAAAGTTTGGAGAGATAACATTTAAAGACGCGGCGCCGGTGCGCAAGAGAACTAATGCTGACTTGTGGGCGATCCAGCCGCGCCGCCGGAGTAGCAATGAAACGGCTTGTCGGCGACCCTACTTTTTTGGGCTGTGTGCGAGCGCCGCAGCTACAACGATTGCAGCGAAGCTGCCATACTATGCGTGAGCGCGCGTTGATGATCTTTTCTGCGCACCACTATCCAGTGGCGTCAACAACTCAGTCTCAACTCGAGTAGGGCCCGACTCAAGAGTTGAGCTGCTGTAGTTGTATGAGCGGGATCGCGGCCACACCCGTTGAGCACTCGACCCGTCTGCGTGAGGCCAATGACTCGTGGTCTGCAATCAAACGGCGCCTAAAGGGCGGGGGTTTCGTGCGCGTGGAGATCGACGGTGGAGCGCGCTAAGCAAGAACAGGGGCTCCGCCCACTAGTTCTAGCACCGTAACCATAAGAAGCAAGAAGCAAAGGAAGGAAACACAAGCAAAAACAACATTAGTCCGCAGCAGCCGCGGCAGCGAGCGCCCGCGCGCACGACGACGCCAGCATGCGTCCCGAAGCACAAGCCTCCTCGAGGAGCGCCTCCCTTTCTATACCGTCGTCGTCGCAGTGGGACCGATCCGTTGATAACGGAGCCCAGGGCCCCAACCGATTCCCGTGCGCGCGGAACGCGCTCCGCGCCTCGGCGTCCGCGGCTTTCGTAGGAGCGCAGTACAGCGGCTCCGCCGCATGCGCGTGGACGTCGACGAGGCGCTGCGTCAATTCAGCGACGGTGTCTTGATTAGAAGCACTCAAATCCACGGCCTCCGAGGGGTCCTCCTCGACGTCGTACAAGTACGTGGCCGCCTCGTCGGCCAGCCAATCTAGAGGGGCGCTCTCGGACGTGCGGTCGTAGACCGGCTCCCGCTTCACGTTCAGTAAAAGCTTCCAGCGCCCTCTTCTTATAGCTCCAGTCATCCCGTAGGACGACGTGTCGACGTGAATAATGACCTCGTCCCGCGGAGGTGTATTCAACCCTTTGATCGCATCCCACTGGTCGACACCGTCTCCCTCTCCATAAGATAGGCCGGCCGCAGATAATATGGTAGGCATCCAGTCAGAAGCGTGAAAGAGGCCCTTGTACGACGACCCCCGCACGTTTTTTGGTATTAACGGCCCACTCACTAACGCCCGCGTGCGCACGCCGCCCTCCCAGACGCCACCCTTGGCGCCTCTCAACGGATAGTTGGAACCGCCGGTGGGCGCCGCGCCGTTGTCCGACAACACGATCATCAGCGTCGAGGGCCACATGGCGTTGTCCTTCAGCGATTTCACCACTGAACCGATCTTGGCGTCCTGGCGGGTCGCGATGGCGCCGAAGGCTCTCCGTCTCCCTTGCAAATGGTCGTCATAGACAGCGGACGGCGGCTGGGATAGGGGTTCGTGGGGCGTCGGCAACGCGTAGTACAGGAACAGCGGCTTCTCGCTTGTTGAAATGATTCTTTTAGCCTCGTGCGTGACGGCGTCGGCGGCGTACGTCCGACTTGGTGAGGACCAGTCCGTCACGCAATCCGACGCGTCGCTTTCGCAGATTGGCGGCGCCTCGGCGTAGTGCGTATAAGGGTCCACGAAGCCGCCGAGGAAGCCGTAGACCGAATCGAAGCCTCGCCGTTCCGGTAGGTACGCTTCGTTCGCATGGCCGAGGTGCCACTTGCCAGCGAGAGCTGTAGTATATCCTTCCTGTCTAAGAACGTCGGCGAGCGTTTTGACGGACGGATCGAGGCCCCAGCGCGACGTCTGAGAGATGACGCCCCGCTGCAGGCCCAATGATGTAGGATGGAGACCGGTCAGCAAAGCGCCTCTGGTAGGTGTACATTCCGACGCGACGTAATGCGACGCGAGATCCACGCCCTCGTTCCTCAAAGCTGTTAAATGAGGTGCCGCCAGGTCCGACGAGGCCCACAGGTCGTCGTAGCCGGCATCATCCAAGACCGTCAGGACGACGTGGGGCTTTCTTGACGCGCGGAGCGTCGTCCCGCCCGCATTTTGGGGCCTCTGGTACGCGACGGCCGCGACCATCAAACAAGCGCAGGCGCAGGCGAGGACCGGCGGCAGGAGCCGGCCGCCCGACGACCGCCCTGGGTTGCGCGCGGGCTGCAGGGGCGTCTGTTCGTCTAATTCCACCAAGTCGAGGTCGCCGTAGCCGAAGGTCGGGCTGGCGGCGCGCATCGTTTCGTCCTGGGACAGCCCTGCTGTGGCGAGGGCAGCCTTTTACTGTGGCGAGGCAGCCCCTCCGCGTTTCCTGCGGTCGAGGATGGTGTGGGTCCTCCTCCGCGTGAGCTTGGACGTCGCTACAAAAGCTCGTATCCCGCTGCGGCGCCGACACCACCTCGATGAAAGCGTAGAAATGTGCGGGTTGCCGAGCCGGGGACGGCTGCTCGCGGCGTGCCGCGAGCGCTGGGGACGCGTCGCGCCGCGTGGAGGGGTGCAGGCTCCCCAAAACCCGGGGCCGCTCGAGCCAGGCTACAGCTTGCAGCCTGCACGAGCATCTTGCTGCGCGGAGCTACGGACACATTGGCAAGCTCACAGCTCGTTGTTTTGCCGCAGCATCTCTCCCAACTTACTCTGTCGCAAGGCCACGATCGCTGTGCACTCGTAAACTAAGCAGAGCTCATTTGCTCTCAGAGAGTGACTGCAGCAACGCGCGCTCCGTACGCTGCTGCAGCATACGCATCGATCGAACCATGGCCAGACGCACACTTTGCACGACCATAGCCCTAGCCATGGCCGCGGCCCTGCGCCCCGCACCACTTTCAAGAAGACGGACCCGCCTCAAAGCCACGGAGACCAATGACAATGCAAGGCGCATCATCCTCTTCGACGTCATGGACACGTTGGTCATCGACCCCTTCTTCACGGGGGTGCACACCGTGCTCGGCTGCGACTCGATGCAGGAGCTTTTCAAAGCTAAAAGACCGGAGACCTATGAGTCGTTCGAGAAGGGTTTAATAACAGAAGATGAATTATGGAAGAAGTACTTCGCCGACGACCGCGCCGTCGACGTATCTGCAGTAAGGAAGCACTTCGTCGACGGCTACGAGTACATAAAAGGTATGCGAAGTCTGCTGGGCGAGATCAAGCGCATTGGTGGCGTGGAGTGCTACGCCTTCTCCAATTATGGTACACTTTACACGGAGATCGAGACCAAACTAGAGTTGTCGAAGTTCCTCGACTGGCGTTTTGTTTCGTCCGAGATGGGGTTGCGGAAGCCGGATCCCGAGGCTTTTGATTATGTGGTGAAGGACCTCGGTTGTGATTTATCAAGGGACGTCGTGTGCTTCGTCGACGACTCCAAAACGAACGTCGCCGCGGGGAACGCCGCGGGTCTGCGCTCCATATTGTTCGAGGGCGACTCGGCGGAGTGCCGGACGGCGCTCATCGCCGAGGGGTTCTGGGAGCTAAGGGTATAGTCTATCTGTTAATCGCTAGCGGCCGGTAAGACACTAGCAAGCAAGCCAAAGGCCCTTTCTCTACGAGTGAGCATTGAGCAGTGCGTGCGACTTGAGCCAGTGCGTGCGGCTGATAGTCATGAAGCTTTTTGCCTACGAACACCCGAGCGGGCCCGTGCACGAGGTCGAGGTCACCTTGGGCGACACTGTGCTTGGCGGCGTCTGTTTGCAGCCCCGCACGCCCCGCCGCCGCGTCGATGGGGGAGATGAGGCGCCGCAGGACCGCCGCCCGGTCGCGAGGACGCCGCGCGCGCGCGGTCGCGCGGTCGCGCCGTCTCTCGCGTATTTTGGACGGAGCCGCACCGCACGCGCCCGCCGCGACGACCACGAAACAAACGCGCGCAGGTCCTCCAGCTCAAAAGCAAAATAGAGCAGGCCATGCGGGACTTCGGCGTGGGAATCATACTTCAGGCACCCCTCCATCGACGTGACCGCGTCGGCTCAATGGCGAGGTTCACGAAGGATACTTAACTCAACGCGTGATGTCCACGCAGGCCCTATACGAAAGTCATCGAGGCCAAGAAGCAGCACCTCTCCTTCCGCGGTCGCAAGCTCGACGACGACGCGGCCACGCTCGAGGCCGTCGGCGTCGCGCCGGACTACACGCTGCGCACGCAGTCCGTCACGGTGAGCGACAAGTAGTTCGTGGGGCGCCTAAGGAACCCTCCTGTGTCGCAACCCACAAAACCCGAACCCGAGCAAAAAGTTCGGCACCCCGGGGCACAGCGCCGCAAAACGATGGCGCAGCTCGTCGAAACCGCGGCGCGGCTGGAGATCTCGCCGCCAGAAGCTGCCCCCGACCACGTGCTCGACGTCGCCGCCATCGCCCAAGCCATCCAAGCCACGGGCTACTGTGTGGTCGACGATGCGCTAGGCAAAACGCACGCGGAGCAGCTCGGCGCGGCCTGCCGCGCGGTCAAGAAGGCGCCGGCGACGATCCAGGAGGGCACGGACCGCGTCAACGATAGCAAGCGACGGGACGATGCCGTCGCGTTCCTCAAGGACTCGAAAGCGCCTCCGATCGAACGGCACCGCGCCGCGATGGAAGGTCTACGATTACGACTCAACGACCTCCTTCATTTGAAGACGGACGCCTGCAGCTTCATGTGCGCCGTCTACAAGGCGGGCGCTGCCGGGTACGTGAAGCACCGGGACTCCGCGCCCACGAAGCCGTCCGGGCGGAAGCTCACGGCCATCTATTACCTCAACCCGAACTGGCATGCAACGGCCGCGGGCGAGCTGCGGTTATGGGACGCTTGTGGTGGCGTGCGCTTGTTGGAGCCCCGGAATGATAGGTTAGTGGTCTTCCGGTCGTCGTTGGAGCACGAGGTGCTTTCTACCAAAATAGATAGGTTGGCGCTGACGACGTGGTTTTTCAATCGGCTCGAGCTCGGGCTGGAGTTGATTAAAGAGAAACGAGACGCAAAGCAGGATTTGTTCGAGTGCGAGCGGGGGTGCGGCTTCCGCGGGCCCTTCGCGGACGTCGAGCGCCACGAGGAGACGTGTAAGTACGTGGCATAGTGTATTCACGTGTGTATTCAAGGGGTATTAGCACTCCGGCGTCGGGAGCATATCTGGCCTTATTTGAGCTTGCTGCGCAAAATTAGCCGCCCGTTTTGGCCTGTTTTATCGCTCCTACAAGACGAGCTTTAACGCGCTCTGCTTTGCACAACCCCCCGGCCTCGCGCGACGCGCAAAAGTGTTGATCGCGCCCACACAGATTCGCCATGCTCCTGAAATCACTCCTCTTCGCCATGCTGCTATCCGACGCGGCTGGCGGGTGTGGGTTGGGTACGCCTCCACACGCATGCAAGCCGCGGCTCAGAGGCACGTCAAGCGACGTGAACCCCCCGCTTCCTCGCGACGACGACACCATCGAGCGCGCGGCCGTGTCGAATCAATTCAACCCCGGGCCGGACCGGGGAGCGTCACGAACCCTTCTCATTTCCGAGCGCGTCTCGAGCGATGAACCAAAACCCGGATCCCGATTCAACGACGCGCGAGCACTGTGCCTTCACCACAGGCCGGCCTCGTCAAAATGCCCCAAGCCGTACACGCAATCTGGCCCGTTCTGCTGCTTTGGACCCCCCATGGCCCCCGAATGCTACAAGTGGACTGATTGATGCGCCCTGTGACGGTGGCCGCCGACGCGTCGCGCGGCCGACGGCGCGGTCTAGGATAAGTCGGCATGGCACAGAGTTACTAGTTTTTATGGTCACTCTTTCTTTTACGCGACCGATCCGACTCGGGATGCGCCAGATTCAGGGGGTAGTAGTAGCATTACTCCAGCGACGGCGGGAGCGCGCCTACTTCTGGGCGCCCTGCACCTGCGCCTGCAGCTCGGCAATTCTCTTGTCCTGCGCGTCGATCATCGCCGTGAGCTGGTCGATGGACGCCTGGTCCTTGCCGAGCTGTCTCTGCGTCTCGAGCTGGCTTCTCAAATACGCCTGGCGCCGCTGCTCGTCGGCGATGGCGTCGAGCACCGTGAGGCCGACGACGGCGCCGGGCGAGATGCCGCCGTAGCCGTAGCCCATGCCCATGCCGAACGGCGACATCATCGGCATCGGCATAACCATAGGCGACGCGTACATGCGCGTCTGCGTGCGCATGCGCGGCGCGGCCGAGTAGGACCGCGAGTAGCCGCCGCCGCGCATGCCACCGCCGCGCATGCCGCCGCCGCCCGCGCGCCCGCCGGACCGCGCCGCGAGCGCCGGCGTCGGGATCAAGAGGGCCGCGCCTAAGGCGGCCGCGGCGGCCTGCTTGGCAGCGGCCTTCACCTGAACCTTGAGGGTCGGCTTCTTCGGGGCCGGGGCGAGCGCCGCCGCCGGGCTTGCGAGGAGGGCTAACACCAGAGATTTGGCCACCATGGTGTCTCTCTCTTCGATCGGGCCGCGTCGAGGGCGTAAGAGGAAGCGTACGCTAGCTCCTGAGCAGTCAGCGCTTTCTGGCTGTGGCGCTTCGAGGTGCCAAATCAGCACAAGATCTCGGTGCTTCCTAGTGTGTTTCGGCACGCTAGCCTCGCGCAAGTGCAACCGCGTGCGGCTTGCATTTGTGCCGCCAGATGCTCTCCGACCATCTACTGACTCGCATACTTGAGTGCTAAAGCCAGAGCGGCCATGCGGCATCCATGCGGCGCGATATTTGCAGCGCTCTGCTGCACCGCACTGCAGCCGGCATTCCACCGCGCGCGCGCCAAACGCCGCGCAACCGAAGACGAGTTGTGGGCGGATACCGGCGGCGACGACCTTGAACTGGCAGGTCTCGACGACGTCGATTCCTTGGACCGCTACAAGCGGCGGTGCGCCGCATGTGCGCAACTCTGCGTCGAGCGGGATATTGCACCATCAAAGGTCTGTGTCGTCGCTGCGAGCGAGGCCGCCGCGGTCATCGCGTTTGGTGCGGGCTTCCGGCGCTTTTCGACGGACACGGTCGCGCGAGCCTCTACACTAGCGAGTGCCTTGCCGAAAAACGCGACGTTCCTCGCGCAGACGCCGCGCAAGGGCCCGCGTGACGGCAAGGCCGCCGCTTTTCTGAAATCACGCCTCGTCTTCGAGCGCTACAGGCCGGGTGCGAAATCCCGCGAAGCCGGGAAGCGGACCAAGGTCTCGGCGTCGCGACGGAAGTTCCTCGAGAAGCGCGACGCCGAGAAGAAGAAGTCAGACGCGGCGCCTGCGTCGCGCTGCCTCGCGTCGCCGGCCGAAGTGGCCACGGCGTTGGATGAAGGTAGCGCGGACGGCATCGGCGGGGTCGTGTCCGAGGACGTGGGCGCGGCCGTCTCGGCCGCGTCGAAGCTTGCGTCGGCGCGGCCCGACGAGCTGTTCGGGCTGGCGGTGCCGCTCAGCGAGGCGTTTGGCCTCGACGCGCCGTTCGACATCTGGCCGCTCCTTGACGTCGACAACGCGGCGCTGGACGAGCTCATTGGCGATTTCTTGAGTGGTTCAGATGAGTCGGACGCGGAGTTTGAGAGTATTCGTGTGCCTGGATAAAACCCTAGTAGCTTAATTTAGCTGATATGGTGCGTTTCGCAGAGACTAGCAACCAAGTCAGGACTGAATACAACCACGAACAACAATTACCCCGACGACGAACTAGCCTGCCGCGCCACGAGCCCGCTAAGCCGCGACGACGGATCCGCCAGCAGCGCCGACGACGCCCCGCTCTCCACCACAAGACCGCGATCCATCACGACGCACGCGTCGAAGCGACCCACGTGCCGCAACCGATGGCAGATGGCCAGCACGGTGGCGTCCAACCCGAGAAGCACGTCGTGCACGTTGCTATCCGAGGCCTCGTCGACGTTCGAACTACACTCGTCCGCGATCAACAGGCGCGGCGGCGCAGGTAATAACGCCCGCGCCAGCGCGAGCAGCTGCCGTTCACCCGCACTGAAGTCGCCGCCGCCCTCCCTTATCATCGTGTCGAGTCCGCCACACCGCGACACGCAGGCCGCCGCGCCCACCAAAGTCAGCGCGTCCCAAATCACGTCATCAGACACATGTGCCGGTCCGACTAAGTTCCGTCTTAGTGAATCGGCTCTTAACGTAGCGTCCTGCTGGACGACCCTCACGAGTGACCGCGCCGACCGTAGCGAGAGGCTAGATATGTCAATACCGTCCACGGTGATCGCACCATCAAACTCGTACAACCGTGCTAAACACTGCACCAGGGAACTCTTGCCCGAGCCGGTGCGCCCACAGATGGCCACTTTTTTTCCACCTTCAACGGAAAACGAGACGCCCTTGAGCGCGAGCGGCCTTTCTAACCGATAGCGCAACTTTAGTTGATGCACCTCCAACGCACACGGTTCAGAACCTTCATACTCAGTTCCTCCCGTCCGTTCCCCTCTTAATCTACAATACTGCGCCACCCGTTCGACAGAAACGAATTGCGCCTCGAGCGTCGCGAGGCCCGTCATGTAGTCCATGGCCGCTCGTTGCAGCGAGGCGGAATACAACAACACCAAGCCGAGCTGGCCCGTGGTCATCTTACCTCGTGACACGAGGTAGACACCCAACAACCCAGCACATAAATATAAAACGCAGCCGTTCTGCGTCGTTAGGGCTTGACTCCACTTGCACACCGCCTCGTTCGCGTACCGGCCTCGCGCCATCCTATTTGTTAAGGCTTCATTTTGTCGTTCGAATCTAGAAACGGCCCCAAACGCCCGAATCGTGCCTCGTCCCCGGATGCAGTCGTGGAAGTGCGCGTAGCAGGGACCGTGGGCCTCGGCTTCCAACCTTCTCGCGTCCCTTGCGGCGATGCGGACCGTCCTGAATATGAAAACGTACGGTATTAAGATCAATGGTAATGATAACGCCACGAACGGCGCGAAGAACAACACGAGACCTAGCTGCGACGTCACGTCCAGCGTCCGCGTTAATTGATCCAAAGTAGTAGTAGGCACGTCCATATCAACATTAGCCAAGTCCTGTAAAAAACGATTCAGGATGTTGCCGACCGGCGTACTGTCGAAGAAATTCATGGAAGTGGAGACGACCGACGTGAGCATCTTCGCATGGAGCGTTTTCGACGCGTCGAGCGCACAGAGCGTCAGTATTATAGTTTGTAGTGCTAATACCACCGCTTGGACGCCCCCGATGAGCACGTAAATCACTAAACCTTTCAACTGTTTCGAACGATTTCCTCCATGATCGGCCCAGTCACTCAACCAAACATTTGCCGCGACCCCTAGACCACATCCTGACAGAGCGAGTATGAGTAACAAGACAACTTTGCCCCGTCGTCCAAAGGCGTCGAGATATAACCGGAAGTCGCTCCATTTTATAAATCCTTCTCTCCGACGCTCTTCTATTCTAGAACCTCGCAATGACGAGAGGACGTCGTCCACAAAAGTCGCGTCGACGACCTGGCCGTGGCGGTCCAGCAACGCCTCTCTCAATGCTTTCTCGACGTCTTGTAATGGAGGGTGTTCTACCTCTTCTTCCGCCTCTTCTTCGACGACCACAGATGTAGTAGAATGGCCGTTCCTCTCCTGAGGTACAGCACAGTCTCCTAATGAAATAACTCGAGACACCTCTCTGCGAGACGCGTAGTGCAATTGATGCGTCGCGAGAACGACGCAGCAGCCCTGGGCCGCGAGGTGAGTAATGGCGTCCGACCATATGGCGCTGCCCGTGTGCGCATCCACAGCACTCAACACGTCATCTAAGATAGCTAGAGACGGCTTCGCGTACAACGCGCGCGCCAGAGCGACTCTCGCTCGTTGCCCTCCGGACAACTGGACGCCGGCCGGCCCGACCTTGGATTCCAGGCCGTGAGGTAACGCTTCCAAATCTTTCGTAAGTTGCGCCCGAGCAACGGCATCACTCAATCTATCTTCGTCTCGTGCGAGGCCGAACAAAATGTTCTCCGCAACCGTTCCCTCAGACAGGAACGGCCGCTGCGCGACGTACGCTCTCTGATCAGACGCGACAACAGTACCGGTCAGAGGTCGTAACGCCCGCGCTAACGTAGCTAATACGGTCGACTTCCCACTTCCCACCGGTCCTGTTATCACCACCAGGTCGCCCTTGTCACACTCGATATCAACACTCACTCCGAAGTCGTCATATCCTACGGTACCCACAAAACGACACACGCATGAAGCGTCCTCGTCCTCCTCCACAAATTCACATGACAAGAAACTCCCCAACCGCTCGCAGGACGGCTGGAGGGCCGCCCACAGATTATATATATCAGGCAACGTGTTGATGCTCCAGCGCATCTGCTGGATCCAGGCCAAGGCGGCGAAAGCCACTGCCGGGGTCAGGACTTTCCTATCTACCACCGTGTAGTAGGAGAAGATCGAGGCGGGCACGGCCAGACCGGACAATGAGCCTAACAACACGTTAGCTGCGTCCAAAAAGCGAATAGTCACCAAGTGGCGCATCTCTATGGACCTCGCGTCGTCTATTTGATCCTTGGCGTCTTCTATCCATCCTCGCAGTTTCAGTAACCGAGCGGACGCGACGCACTCACTCACTAATGAAGCTCGTTTATCCCTCGCTTCTTGCAAACGGGCGACGACGGGCTTCGTCCGTCTGGCAAGCAACATGGACAAGTGGTTCGTTATTAACAACGTCGCCGCGCCGCAGAAGGCCGCATTTCCCAATAGCGAGTACATGCAATAGACCACCGCCGGCAGAGAAACAACCGCAAAGCTCCACTGCGCCAGAAAGAACACCGTCCAGGTCCACCTCCCCAACTTATCGGCGTCGGTGGCCATCAAATTTGTCAATGCACCACTGTCAAGCTGGGATTCGTGCCTCAATGCTTTCGCGAAGACGGCCGGCGCGACTGCTGTCCTTGCGTTGTTCATCACTCGTACAGAACCAAAGAAGCAGACCTCCATACATGAAACGCGTATGAACATCGACACCGCGAGAAATAGGGCGTAGCCGTAGTTTCTTTCTGTTTGTTGTTCGTTGTCCGCGGCGTCGAGGAGCTTCTTGAGGATTATTGGGTCCAAAAACATCAATCCTAGAAAGGCCCAGCCGTGGAGGAGTGTCGATATTAAAACGCGCGGCTGGATGCTGTATAACAGAGTGACGAGTAGACTCCGTTTTCTCGTCGCGTCGAGCCAAATTTCACAAAAGCGTTCCTTGAGGTACGACGCTCGATCATGTGTAGGTAATTGTGGAAGGTCGTCCGGTCGTAGTTTGCCCTCGGCATTCGCCTTTCTTAGAGTTGGTGTCACCCACCAAAAAGTATAAGTGGAGACGAAGCCCGCGCTATCTTCCGGCGACCCGGTTTTTGGTTCGATCATGCAAAGCTCGGCGAGGAGCCAGCTGATGAGGATGGACAGGGCGATGGTCGCGCAGGCGAGGCCGCGGCAGTCGTGCCATTGGTGTGTGCACGCCCGGACGCGCGGCGGCCACTGGAGGCCGAGCTGCCACGCGGCGACGCATAGGTTCGCTATGATTGCGGCGAGTAATGTGCGTAATATGGGCCATTTCTTGGCCTTGGCCTGCTGCGGTTCGGTTCGTCCGGCCTCCTCGGCTGTGAGCAGCGGCTCGGAGAGGTCGTTGTTCGTCATTCTATCGCTCTTCTATTGCAAAGTCGTCATTGCCTGATGCATAAACGGATCCAAATCGGTGGCCGCGGGCAAGAATAGCGCGCACTGGCACCCGCAAACGCTTCAGCTGCACCAGGCGCTTGCTTGCTAGTGTCTTACACCGCTAGCTATTATATATGCGCTGCACACAAGGCCAATAAAAGCTGCCCAACAGCCTCGAAACGCTGCCTCAAGGCGAGGTGATTCAGCATAAGCATCCTCTGCGTTGGCCGCGCCGCGAGACAGCCAAATTAGGACGTTTCCCGTATAGAGGCAAGGGCCCCCCGGAGAGCTCACGCGTCCGAGACGCGACCGCGGCCTAACCACTGAACACAACCACGACACAAGGGGCTGGGAGAGCTCACGCGTCCGCGGCCCGACCACGAAGCCAGAACCATGACGCGCGGCGCCGGCGGCTACCACTTCGCGCTCCGCGAGAAGCTCAAAGGCTTCGAGAGCATCAAAGACATGAAAGACCAGGGCCTCGTCTAC
>JACLAA010002647.1_pt1 | contig 27709 bp, 18 predicted proteins | sample 8027891 | NCBI WGS metagenome assembly JACLAA01 (sample SAMN15724900, study PRJNA655200) | protist metagenome | isolation source: fluorescence activated cell sorting (FACS) single amplified genomes of... | place: Spain: Blaines Bay Microbial Observatory, Mediterranean Sea | collected 2016-01-19 | reverse complement strand
ATTACGTTGATAAAAAGCATAATAGCGCTGGTGACCGCACAACTGCACAGTTGTGGGAATTGAGTTGTTCAGATCCGATTTTGCCAACCCCTACGAACGAGGAGAACCCAGCTACGTTCGTCGATAACGAAAATGGTTTAGAGGAACTCGAAGGAGTGCTCTCAAAGGCATCAATCTTTGTAGTTGATTTAGAGCACCACTCGTATCGTACCTACAGAGGTTTTACGTGTCTCATCCAAATATCAACGCGCGAACAAGACTTTGTCGTGGACGCTTTAAGGCTCCGTCACTTGATTGGACCGGCGCTCGGACGTCACTTTGAAAACGAAGAAAAGTTGAAGGTGTTCCACGGCGCGAATTCGGACATGATATGGCTGCAACGAGATTTTGGCATATACGTGGTGAACATGTTTGATACCGGACAAGCAGCGCGTACTTTAGAACTTCCTTCTTTCGGATTGGCGTATCTTCTAAAACAATATTGCGGGATAAAGGCAGAAAAGAAGTATCAACTCGCAGATTGGCGTCTCAGACCTTTGAGTCGCGAAATGATAAACTATGCGCGTAGCGATACGCACTCATTGTTGTATGTGCACGATCGATTGAAGCAAGAGCTCTATGCAAAAGGTGGCGTTGAATGCATTCAATCGGTATTTCTGAAATCCCGAGACGTGTGCTTATTGACATACGAGCCGCAAGTGATCACGGACTTGTCCTATCACGAGGACTTGATGAAATCTGCAAATGCGAGTAGCGGTGGCGGTAGCGGACACGGAAATACTTTATCTCGGTCGGCGCAGCAGGCGCAGCTTTCGCAAGAAATTTTGAAATCGCCCGTCGCTCAAGCGGCCATGGAAGCGTTATTCAAGTGGAGAGACGATTGCGCGCGAGCGAACGATGAGAGCTTAGGATTTGTAATGCCTCGCCATTTGATGCTTCGTTTAGCGTCAGAGCAACCAAAAGTGGCGCGTGATGTAGTGTCAACAGCGAGAGGTGAGTCTTCACTCGTGGCAAAATTCAGTCATGTCATTGCGGATATTATCAAAAGCGCCGTAGAAAGAGGCTCTCCAGTGAATGCCGCTCCTTCTGCCGGCGAACTTTTTCGCAGAGAACACGAAGCAGCTATGTTGTTAGAGAAAGAAAAGGATGATAAAAAAGACTTGAAAAAGAGTACCGATGGAGGAGATGAAGGAGGAGGCGGAGGAGGAAGAGCAGCACCGGTGGAAGCAACCGATAAGCATACGGATACAACGAAGAAGAAAACAAAGAAAAAAGCGGGAGGCATGATGAAAATGATGATGATGATGTCGACTTCCGACGAGGATAACGATGATGATAGCGATGCTCACGCAAAAGCAGCCAAGGACATGGCGGATCACATCCAAACAGAGTTAGTAAGCAATAGACAAAACGTGTTCCCCATGTACCATTCCATTGCGGCATCTGGTGGTTACGGTGACAGAAGACGGGATGGAGAAGAAATCGAGAATAAGAGTGCGCAGAAAGGCAAGAAACGGAAGTCAAATGACGTTTTACTGAAAAGTATCGCCGAGCGAAATAAAGACAAATCGAAGCGCATCGAAATTGCCGGTGGAGTATCTTTACCGGCACCGATACGCACGAAAACAACCCAAAAACTCGGTTTTGGCTCAACGCACGACGGCGAGCTCATGAATGACGAAGATGATGAAGACGAGGATGGTAACGGCGGCATCAGCATCAAAGAAGAAGCAATGAACGCGCGAGCTGCCTTACGTAAGCGCCAAAAGAAGGCGATGATGATGTCAAACGGAGGAGGTTTTAGTTTAAACCATGATTCCGATGCAGATTCGGACGCAGAAGAGGATGAGCGCATACAGATGGAAAAAGAGAAGCAGGCGGACTTCAAAAGATTGACTAAAGGAGCGAAATCGCACAATGAGATCGTAGAACAAACGCAAAAGACGCTCGGAATTAAGTCCGTGCACGCAGAGATACTGAAGGGTCCGGACATGTTGAAGAAAATAACTGAGCAGAAACGACTCGACGCGATAAAAGGCAAAAAAGGGTTCGACGGTGGTGAATGGATTGAGCCCTTCGGGAAAACGAATTTGAAGTCCAGAGCCTTCCCGCGAGCTGGCAATAAGCAGCAGAGCTTTAAATAGTAATTGCTAGATTAGAATAGCATTAATGTATACCAGTGGTACCCAGGTACCAGGTACCTGGAACCAATCTATATTATATTATTTTACAATCTCTGTGCTATATCTGAAAAAAACCGCCGTCCAGTTGGTCAAAACGTGGCCAACGGTTTCCCCAAATCTACATCCTATACTTATTTAGCTCGCGCATATCGCTTACACTCAAACAAGAATGCCGCATTGGTCACTCGAATCGCATCCACAGTTTTCTTCGCCTCCTCTCCACTCGCGCTTGTTTTTTCACACGCATCCGTGTACTTGACAAGTAAGGAACTCAGCGTTCGCTGCAAAATATCCATACCTCGATTATAGTTGGAGAAGAGCGACACGATTTCGCTATTTATCTTTGTAATTTGTTGTTTCCACTGCTCCGAGAAAGCTTTCAAAATCTGCATCGATTGCTCCACCGCCACGTCCGGCGAAGATTTGCCGAATTCTAAACTTTCAATTTGTAGTAACGCGTCGCCAAAATGCGTTTCTAGTTCAATCTGGACGAATGCATCCGTCTCTATGATCAGCTGTTCGTCAAAGAATCCGAGTTCGTGCTCTAAGTTTTCATCTGTGCTCAAGATCTGATGGATCAAATCGTAATTATTCAACAAAAAGCACGAACGACGTTTCGGCGTGGTGAATCGCTCTGCGAGTTTGACGAGTAAATCGTACTGCGCCTTTCGTAAACGCTCCAAGTTATTTCGCAACTGGTTATCGCCACCCTCTAATTTTGACAAAATCGTCATAGATGCCGTAAACTCTGCGTACCGTCGCGTGACGTAATGCGCGGAAACATCATCAACAAACAATTTCGTTTGATTTTTCGCATTCTCACACGCCGAAACTACAGATTTTATGTGCGCGTCGAAAACCATCTTAAACTTTGGCCACAGCATGATGTTGACCTTGTCTAGGTGCAAATCTAAGGAAGGGATTCTTCTTCTTTGCATCAATTTTTGGTGACCGCGGTTGATCAAAATAGCCAGCGCTAATCCGATGGCGTCAAAATTCGTATTGATACAACTTTGCACGTATTCATCCATCGCTTGTAACGGTTGCGCAAACACGTCGCGGAAGATTTGTGAGTCGCCTTTCCAGAAATCTATGCAAAACAAGTATTCAAACGTTGCCATGTCGACTAATAATTTTTGTGAACTTCGAAACAGTGCTTCCCAGGGAAGTTTAGAACCCGAAATCGAGTGCGCTATGATTGGCGCAGCCGTTTCTATATTCGCAAGAATATTTGCGCGCTTTCCTAGGGAGAAGTTTGTATGCGCACTTCTTCCATCGTTGGTCGTTGGTATAGAACCGGCGATGCCGCTTCCCTGTCCGAGCGATGATAAGAAGTGACTACCGCTGCCACCGCCGCCACCGCCGCCGCCACCACTTGCGTTATTGGCAGACGTTGATGCAGACAATAACGTTGCTGACGAAGAAGAAGCCGAGGCATCGACGTCACCGATGTATTGACCTGTCTTGTTCTTCGACGTAGAACCCGATTCGAGTTTAAGTACGCTAAGCGCAGAAATATAGTTTTGTAACGCTGTCTTCAACACTTTACCCATCGTTTCCACGTATAATGCTCTGATTTCTCGAAAAATATCCGCGCCGTGCACTTGAAGGAAATCCACGAGAGGTTTATACTTTTTCAAGACGTTTGTTTGCAACAGCTGAATGTTCGTTTTCGGCTTCCTCAATGAATGAAACTTCTGGATAAAGAAATCGCGAACTTTTTGAATAGCTTTGATTCGCAATCGTTCCAACTCGGATTCGATGTCCGTAAACGCCGCGTACGTCGCGTCTTGGCCGCCTCTTCGTTTCACGTCTCTCTTGAATATGAGTTTCTCTGAAAGCGCTTTACAGACTTGTATGTACTCAGTGCCGTCGCCAACTTCCGTGGACAAAACTTTCGCGATTAAATCTGGCGATATCGTCAGCTGTTCTACGTATTCCCCGAGTGCTAATTCAGTCTCTTTGCACTCCAATAATCTTTGCGTGACGTGACTGGACGAGCTTTGCAAGTTTGATATTTCTCCACTGATTTTGCCTAAACTCGTTTGGAAGTTTGATAAAACGTTTTCAATGTGCGCGAGCGTTTCGTCGCAGTCATGAATCTTCTCCTGTAAGAGTACCAAGTTATCGCACTCTTTCGCGTGTTGTTTGATGGATTCGTTTTCGAGTTTGTGCAGTCGATCGTTCGCAATCGAGGCTTTCTCGTTGAGTTCCTCCAAAGAGGCACACTCCAACACATTTTTCACGATTTCGTGTCCGCTGTACTTTGTGATTAAGTCAGAAATCTCCTCCGGAGAGAGGACGTCTCCCATGTCCTCTTCGATGAGGAGGTGTCCTTCGTCTCCTTCACCACCGCGTGAGCTCATTATTATTTGAGCAGTATGTTGAGTGACGAATGAGAGGAGTGATGCGTGCGAATTCTTGTGTGAAATGGTGTAATTTGTTGGAAAAACAAAATGCCAAATTGGTGAAAAATAGGTACTCGTACCACCCATACTGATAGTTTGATGATAGTTTGCGTGTCGACGACGATGAATTGTTTTAATATATTACACGCTTTAAATCAAATCAGCTACATTCACGGGCATTTCATCGATTTGCGTCGAGTAAAACTGCTCGATATCTCTCAGCGCCTGCGTGTCTTCCGCTTTCAAGAATGTAATCGCCACGCCTTTTCTGCCGTATCTCCCGGAACGACCGATTCTGTGGATGTAGTTTTCCCGGTTGTTTGGCAAATCGTAGTTTATGACCAAAGAGACCTGTTGGACGTCGATACCTCTGGCCCAAACGTCCGTGGTGATTAATACTCTCGTCGTTCCACCTCTAAACTCCGCCATGATGGCTTCTCTCTCTTTTTGCGGCATGTCGCCGTGCATAGACGACACCGTAAAATTATTCTTTCGCATCTTTTCCGTCAACCAATCTACTTTTTTCTTCGTGTTTACAAATATAACCGCCTGCGTGATGGTCAAAGTATCGTACAAATCGCACAGCGTATCAAACTTCCACTCCTCCTTTTCTACCGCGACGAAGAATTGCTTGATACCTTCTAACGTCAACTCATCTCTCTTGACTAAAATTCGAATAGGATCCGTCATGAACTTTGACGTCATGTCTAAAACTTCATTCGGAAGCGTCGCAGATATTAAAACGACTTGCGTCTCCGGCGGGAGGTATCGATATATGTCATATATTTGCTCTTTGAATCCCTTGTTTAACATCTCGTCGGCTTCATCGAGAATCAACGTTTTAATATTCTTCGTTCTCAAGTTGCGTCTTTTAATCATATCGAAGACTCTCCCCGGCGTCCCGGAAACTATGTGCACGCCGTAGTCTAATTTTCGAATGTCTTCGCCTATAGAACGTCCACCAATGCACGCGTGCACTTGAACGTTCATGTAATTCCCGAGCGCCAACGCTGTTTTCTCGGTTTGTACCGCTAATTCTCTCGTCGGGGATAACACCAAAGCTTGCACTTCTCTTTGCGTTATATCGACCATTTGACACAAGGACAAGGAAATCATGCTCGTTTTCCCGGTGCCCGATTGCGCTTGCGCGATGACATCTCTCCCGCTCGTGATTGGCAAAACCGCTCTTTGCTGAATCGCGGATGGTTTTTCGAACCCGTACGCGTACAACCCTCTCAGTAAATCTTCTCTTATCCCCATACCATCGAACGTGGAGGTGATGTTCACCTCTTTCGACGTCTCGAATTTCATTCTTTTGTCTTCGTCGAAGTCGATTTTGTTGTGGTCGCCTCCTCCCATGATGATGATGATGATCGATTATTCTTTCTTTTGAATGCGCTTGTGTGTGGGTGTGAATTGTACTTAGCGTTAAAATACTCCGTATACACTGATCTGCGGGGTCGTTCTTTGATTGTGAAAGAGAAAGAGCGGAGGACAATGCGCAAAATTCTTGTGACGGCTCGTCGATGGGATCTGATTTTTGACGTTCTTCGTTGCGACGATCGAAAGACCATCAAAAACAATCGAAAAAAAAAGAAAACGGGCAGCTGACGGGAGAAAAGAAGAAAAAAAGAACAACACACACAGGAAATTTTTATCTCCTCATTATTGAAACACACAGAAGTTATACGACGACGTGAAGTAAAGTAAAGTAAATAAGAATGGGAGTAGAGGGTGCACCGGAAGGGCCGGAAGACCCTATAGCGCAGATCTGCATCACCGTAGGAAAGGTGCGTCGTCTCATACAAAAAAACACGCGCACAGATTTTAAGAGAAGAGAGGTTTTCTTTTTCTTCTCTCTCTTTCTCTCTCTCTCGAAATCATCCACCGCCGCCAAAGACAAAAAGTCTCTTCTTGTTCTTCTTCTTCTTCTTCTTCTTCTACTTCTCTCCTGCAGAGTAAAGAATCGCGTGTAATAGTACTCCTTCTGACTGTCTTTCTCTCTTCACATATATATATACACACACACGCACAGGTAGTCGCCTTGGGAACGTCCGTCGTCGCGATGAAGGATGTGTTCAAAGCTGCGAAATGGCACGATTGTTACAAGTGCGGGGGGTGCAAAGAGATGAAGTGTAAACAGTGCAAAGGGTTCGGAAAAGTCGTCGGACAGTTTCCAGAGGATGAATTCGACGATGAAGGACGGTTTTTAGGCTGGGATAGAAAGATTGAGAAAGGCGACACGTGGCCGTGTAGATTCTGTAGAGGCCGAGGTACTCTTTTATGTACCACGTGCATGGGTAACGGTGGAGAAATATCCCCCGATACGATCGATTGGAGTAAATTCTCTGGAACGAAGCAGCCGTTTCAGCAGTACGCGCGTAGAAACGTTTTCGATAAGTACTACGGTAGCCCAGTCGAGCCGGCATATTTAGAAGTTAAAGAGTACCAACGGTTAGAGAAAATGGATAAGCGGGTGCGACGTAAGGAGAAGTTAAAGAATCCGTTCAATAGGTTTTACGCTAACATGAGAGGAATCGCCGGGGACCAGCACATGGGTAAAGTAAAACCAAAACTCAGAAAGTACGTAGAGCAAGTTCAAGAAAAGCTGCGACGGAAAGACGAAAAGTTTGGCGTGAAAATACACGCCGAAGAGAGCGCGAAAATGACGAATACGACGGATAAGAAGAAGAAGAAGAAGAAGAAGAAGAAGAAAAAGACGACGACGACGACGAATTAACCCGCGAGGAGTTCGTTTCATCGATCGTCTTTTTTAATAATACTCTGTGTAACAAAACTACCACTTTTACTCTCAACAACAACACCTTTCTTCGAAATCTTGTCCCTGTCACCTGTCTCTGACTTGCCTGATCTCTTTTTTCAGACAAACCACAAAAAGCGTATCTTTCTCTCTCCTTCCAGCGTCACAAAAGTTTACAACACATCACACACACACGCACGCGCAGATTTTAAATCATCAAAACATCACCGATATTGTCGGTACAATATGTCTCTTTTATCGTTATCTTCATCCCTCGCCGCGACGATACAAAATGGTAATAATAACGATAAGCGAAGACGTGATTCTTCTTCTTCTTCATCGTCATCCTCTTCCTCATCGTTGAAGACGACGACGACGAGGACGAGGAACAGAAAGATGGACGGTATGAAAGCTAGGTCCAACAATAACACCACCACCAACAACCAGATCGTAGAAGATAAGTTGAAACCAGATTGGGCCGGAGATGATATCTTATCCAAAGCCGTCGATGCCGCGATTTCCAACAAATTTCTTTACGAAGTCATCATGAAACCAATGGCGAGGAAAACGCTGATTGATACTGCGGAAAAGAACGGCATCAAGTGGAGAGAAGTCGCGGAAGAATTACAAAAGGACGAACGCTTGCAAGCAAAATTTAATGAGATTGAAGTCAGCTCGATGGAATATCCAGAATATTATTTAAAACCATTCCACGCTTACACGGAAGGGAACTTGTGTTGGTTGGCGGCCTGCGAAGCCGAGTCGGCGACGTACTCGATGGCATTGAGAGTGTATCCGAAAGAACGCATCACCGCTATGGAAGCGCAACAACGATTGCGGGATTCGTACACGACAACTTTGCGAGATCATCGCGAAAAATACAACGCCTCCAATGTCGAACCGGAGGTTATTGTCGATATTGGTTGCTCCGTGGGTATGAGCACGAGGTATATTTCGAGACAGTTTCCGTCGGCTAAAACAATCGGCATGGATTTGTCTCCGCACATGCTCGCCGTTGCCTCCTTACGAGATGAACAAGAAACCGATTCAAGTCAGAGGGTGTGGGTTCACGGCAAAGGCGAAGACACAAAGATGGCTGACAATTCCGTCGATGTCGTTTCGTTAGCTTTTGTGATTCACGAGTGTCCGGAAACGGCGACGGATGCTTTGATGAAGGAAGCGTTTCGCATCTTGCGTCCGGGTGGTACGTTCATTATGACGGATAACAACCCGCAATCTGCGGTAATTCAAAAGCTTCCACCAGCCTTATTCACGTTGATGAAATCCACGGAGCCGCACTCGAACGAGTATTACACCATAAATGTCGTGAACATGCTGAAAGCGAACGGGTTCGAGCACGCGCATCAAGAACAAACGGACCCGAGACATAGAACGGTGTTAGCATCCAAGCCGCTGTAAATTTTATCATTACATTATACAAACTATATTACGAGGTTCTCTACGCCTTTACCAAGCGCTTTGCTATCGTTATCACTATCGCTATCACTACTGATACTATCATTATCATTACTACCAAATTCCTTTTCTCCTCCTTTTTCTTCTTCTTCTTCTTCTTCTTCCTCTTCTTCCGATGACGACGAATCACTCGGCGGAAAAAGCATCTGTTGTATTCGCTCTTCTCTCGTCAACTCGCCTTCTTTTAACTTTGGACCTGCCAACCATTCGTCTTGCGCTTTTTTCACGTCCTCGGCGGTGGCGCATTCGGAATACGTCTCCAAAAGCTCTTCGTTTAAAGTGATGAAGCCGTGTCCCCATTTGAACTTGTTCATCAATTGTTTCGCGGCGTCGCCGTACCCGGCGCAATACAACCCACCGGCTAAAGCTTCTGCGCACGATAATTTACAGGCTTTACCGTAGTTAACCCCATTCGCGGCTACCATCCAAGGTAGCAAACGTGGTGCTGCTCCGTGAATTTTGTTCCAAGGTACATCCTCAAGTCTGTTCCACGAACAGTCCACGACGGCTAACCCGTCAGAGCGAATCAAGTCGTAATCCGCCGGCGATAAGTGTTCCGTCGCGTCTGGCGTTAAAACGACACCAGGGAATCGTTGCGATAATCGCAACTCCTTTAAACATCCTAATCTGTGTAACTTTCTTCCCGTGCATCTTTTTGGATCGCACTGGCCTAAATCCCACATCGCCAATGGCACTGGGAAAGTAGTGTTTGCTTTTCTTTTTTGTTCTTCTTCTTCTTCTTCGTCGTCTTCTGAACCGTTCCCTTTTCTCTCACCGCCCTCGTGTCGTCTTTCGCAGTTTTCGTTCACGCAAGAACAAAAACCACCACCTATACCAAATCCTCGACTGTTCCTCGCCCACGGTGGATTCAAAGTCGCGCCGTGGTGGTTCTTGCCTCTGCCTTTACCTCTGCCTTTACCTCCTCCTCCTCCTCCTCTGCCGCCGGCTCCACCCGATGATGATGCGTTGGGATTGTTTTTAGATTTACCCGCGCGTCCCATCTCGTCGTTGTTGTTGTCTTTACTTTACTATCAAATACACTCTGTTATTATACGAGTGAATGTCTACACGTAAACGAGCAGCGATATTTGCACACAAGTATTGAGTTCTCCGAGAAGAAAATCGTTCTCTTTTATTCGCCTCGTGTGTGTGCGGATTTCCCCTAATTCGTTTTTTCATGAATTCTTCATTACGCGTAGACGGTAGAAGTGCGACAAAAAACAGAAGACGTGTCTCGTCGTCAAACACATTTAAACGCGGTAACCACGCGCGCAAGAAGAGTTTCTCTTATTTATTTATTGCGCGGGCACGAAAAACGGGGGATTAAGGATGATGCGCGTGGCTTCTTCTCGCGCTTCTACCACCAATATCGCGTCGCCTTCGCCTTCGTCGAGAAGAGTGAGAACAACACCTAGTATCCTCTGCGCCTCGTCCAAAACAGACGCAACTTCGACGATACAAGAAGGAAAAGAAGGAGAGATTGAGAGCGTAACAACACGAAAAATCGAAACAAGAAGACGAAGAGGAAACTACGCGCCAACTGAATTGGATGTTCTGAACGATCCGTCCACCTTTGGAGAGTGCATATATTCGCACGCCGATTGGTCGCACGCGTACGCATCCACGAGGAAAGAATCTGAATACACCATCGCGGCTGAAAATATTGTCGGAGAGATACCGAAGGAATTACGCGAAGGTATTTTGTACCGCGTAGGACCAGGGAAGTTTGAGCGAGAAACTCAATATAAACACATGTTAGATGGAGATGGCCTCGCGTTACGTTTTGAGTTCAACAAAGACGGTAGCGTTCAATTTCTCTCCAAGTTTGTTCGAACGAAAGAGTTCAAAGAGGAAGAAGCGCGCGGGACAATTCAATATCGGGGCACGTTTGGAACTATGAGAGAGGGCGGTATTTTGAACAATTTTGGCGATATTCGAACGAAAAACCTCGCTAATACGAACATTTTACATTGGAACGATCGCGTCTTTGCGCTGTACGAAGCGGGACGCCCAGTGGAACTGGATGGAAAAACTCTGAATACGAGTGAAGCTGGGAAGGAAGAATTCGATTTCGACGGGTTGGTCCCGGAAGGCCAAGTTTTAAGCTTTGGTTTACCTCGAGAGGTTGAATCAAGAATTGGTTTAGGCGGGAAAGCATTCACCGCGCACCCACACGTCGATCCAACCAAGGATGTTCTGTGCGCCTGGTGTTGGAGAAGTTTCGTTTACCCGGATAAAGCCGTCGAGATTTCGTTTCACGAGTTCCCCCGAAACTCATTCGTTCCCGAGAAAACAATCGTCGCTAGACTCGAAGGGTGCGAAGCAGCGCCGCATGATTTCGGCGTGACGCCAAAATATTACGTTATGGCGGTCAATAATCTCACAATTGACCCGTTACCGTATATCGCGGGGTTAAAAGGAGCTGGAGAATGTCTAGTCTCGCAACCGGATTTGCCTCTCAAGTTTCACCTAATCCCCCGCGACGGTTTCTCCTCGCCGATTGTCATCGAAGGTCCCTCGAAAGCGTTTGAAATCCACACACCATTCGCACACGACGGCGTACCCATAGACGATAGATTTGTGATACCTTCCAACGAAGCTAATGACGAATTTGTGACGTTATATTCCGCAGGCTGGGACGATTTCAAAGAAGGGACGTTTCTCGGCGAATGGGGCGCGAGCCAAGAATGGGACTTTCCAATCGCCTCGAGCTTAACGCCTGATTTCAACAACATAGACTCGACCGTTCTGTGGCGATACGTCGTGAACATAACGAAGAAAACCATCGAACGGACCGCGGCGCCGGGTTGCGAAAATCTATGCATCGATCACCCGCACGTTAATCCGTTATACGAGGGAAAGCGGGAGTGTCGTTTCGTGTACGCTTCCTTGAGTAACTTTCGAGGCGTGAGTGGTCCGCCTCTTGGTTACGTCAAGATAGATTTGAAAACAGGCGAGAGGAAAGTGTGGTGGGCAGGTAATCGCACATTTTGTGAAGAAATAATAGTAGTTCCGAAAGAGAATGGAAAGAAGGAAGACGACGTGTGGTTGCTCGGGATGTTTTCGTCTCACCAAGACGACTTTCCGGACGGTCAGTCTGGATTGTTCGTTTTAGACGGCGCGAAAGTAGAAAACGGTCCTGTAGCGACGATAAAACTGAACGAGAGAATTTCCCACGGTTTACACGGCACATTTACGCGTTCTTTGAAGTAAAAGGAGAGGAAGTAGTAGTGGTAGCATGAAATAGTATAATGTAAATGTAAAGCGCATGTGTACACAATTCGGTGAACTCACCCTCTTCACTTCGCGACGCGCAACTTTTCCCGCCGCGACGTCAACGCGAAGAAACGTAGGCGCAAGAATAAGAACGCCAACCAACCCCTCGTCGATCTCGCTTTCGGCGTTTCGAGGGCGTGTCACCATTCTATCTCTGAGCAAATAATCCTCGTCTTCAGTCTAAAGATGGCTGACGAGGATGATTCCTCGAACGTTCTGCCCGTCTCGCGTTGTCCTTTTGGACACGGAACCGCGACGGTGGACCCGTACCCTGGATACGTTCACGGTAAGCACCCAGCTGTGTGTCCGCGCGGGTGCGTCCCGCTCAAGGCTGACGTATCGAAAGCAGAAGCGCCCAAGGACAAGCTCAAGCGCGAGGCGACTGAATTCATCCAGCTGTATGGCAAGGAAAACAAGGTGAGCGAAGAAGATACGATGCGAAGAGTCGCGGAAGTGTTGGAATCGATCGAATCCACGGGAACGTACACGCACACCATTGATGAGATCAGACACGGCGCTCGAGTGAGCTGGCGGAACGCTCCCAAATGTATCAATCGGAAATTTTACAACACGCTCGACGTCATCGACGCTCGCGAGGCGACGACGAATGAACAAATGTTTGAGGCAATCAAGACGCACTTGAAGAGAGGCATAGGCGCCGATCACATTCCAGTGTTGATGACTGTTTTTCGACCGCAAACGCTCGGCATGGATGATGGCCCAAGACTTTGGAATTCGCAGTTGATTCGTTACGCCGGACATCGCGGCAATGGCGAAGAAGTCATCGGCGACCCAGCAGAGTTGAACTTTACGGATACGGTTAAAAAGTACTTTTCGTGGGTGCCAAAGTCTGGGTCGCCAGGCATGTTTGATTGCTTGCCGCTCGTTTTGCAAATCGATCCGAAACAACCGCCGAGCATCTTTGAATTGCCAGAAGAGTGTCTGCTCGAGGTGCCCATTCATCATCCCAATGTTCCCGAAATTTCATCTCTCGGTTTGAAGTGGTACGGTATTCCAGCAGTGTCAAACATCACTCTCGACCTCGGAGGCTTGCACTACACCGCCGCACCGTTCAACGGTTGGTACATGGTGACGGAGATTGCGACTCGAAATTTCGGCGACGAGAGCCGGTACAACTTGCTTCCAAAGATTGCCGAAGCGATGGGAATAGACTCTTCCACGGAGGAGACTCTGTGGCGAGATCACGCCTTGGCTGCAGTCAACTTTGCCGTGTTGTACTCGTTCAAGCGCGCGCGCGTGAGCATTGTCGATCATCACACGGCGGCGGCTTCGTTCGCTCAATGGCACGCCGAGGAGTTGAAAAAGCGTGGATACTGCCCAGTCAACTGGAAGTGGATCATTCCACCCACGGCGTCGTCGACGAGCTCCATCTATTTGGGTTTGAACAAAATGACTGAGTACACGCTCAAGCCTGCGCTCGTCGGCGGCATGAGCGCAAAAAGTCTCGTCACGCGAGCCATTGCCAATGGCTTTTTTACGCCCTCCGGACCAGGCGGATCGATGATGCGGGCGACATTGGCGGTTGCAAAGTGGTCCAAGCGCGTACTTCGTGTTCACGGAGGCGTGGTTTTGTTTGCGTCTGATGGAGGTCGCACACAGTCTCGTGCGACGTGGATGTGGTCATTCTTACGGCAGCGCTTGCCCATGATTAGGCCGGAGAACATCGCGAACCCGGATGTCGACTTCAAGACAGCCATCGGAGAGTGCGGATTTATCATGCTTCTCGCGTCGACGACTGGTTCTGGACAAATACCCACCGGAAGCCAGCTCTTCTTGGACTGGGTAAACTCTGACGAAGGGAAAGACATTCTCAAAGATAAATATTTTAGCGTTTGCGCCTTTGGTTCTAAAGCGTACCCAAAATTTTGCGCGGGAGGGAAGCAATTCGCAGCCGCGTTGCGCGACGTCGGCGCCTCTGAAATGTTCAACGTCGTCTGTATCGATCAGCTCGATTGCGAAGACGTGAGCGTGCAGAAGTACATGCGATCTGTGTTCGACTGGCTGCTCTCCAAGGAAAAGATGACACCCGGCGTGAATCAACTACTCAAGGATAGCCTGGCGAGTGGGAAGGCGATTCAGCCCCCGTTTGCAATCAAGCTGCTCCCTCACGACGTGCACGGAAAACGCACAGAATACGAAAGACCTGGTGTCACGGCGACGCTCGTGGAACGCGAACTCTTAGGCTCCGCCGAACGATTGAGTACGGTTTCGGTGACGTTTGAGCTGCAAGACGTCAGAAAAGGCGTCGAGTATTACAAGCCCGGAGACCATGTCGCCGTTTGGCCGCGTACGAGCGAAGCCCAAGGTCGATTTTTCGCCGCGCACTTTGGAATCGAGTACAAGGAATTCATCGAAATCGTGTCGCTCGAGGATTCATTCTTTTCATTGAAGCTCGCCATCGACCCAGCCATTCCGCGTCGAGTCTCCGTCGCCGACCTGTTCACGAAGATTCTCGACATCAACGCCGAACCGCCGGCGGAAATGCTCGCGTCGTTGGCAAACTACGTCGATGAATCTGAGTGCAAGCAAATGCTTAAAAAGCTTGCGCGCGAAGAAGACTTTCGACGAGAGTGGTTGGAGCAGACGGGCGTGTGCGTCCGAACGATCTTTGAGCAATTCCCCACACTGTCGACGATTCACAACCGTGACAAGACGGTTGGTGTGAGAATGCTTCAGGATATACTGCTACAAATCCCCAAGCTGAGAGCTCGCTTTTACTCAGTCTCGAGTGCCCCAGACGTGTGCGGCAACGCGCGCTTTGCGCTCACCGTCGGACGACTGGTGTATCGCAGCGCTGATAACGCACGCATCAATCTCGGATTTTGCAGCGATTTCATAGCGACGCTATCGATTGGTACGAATGTCACGGTCGAGCTGCGACCGGCGCCCATGTTCAGAATGCCAAAGTCGAACGCGCGCCCAATCATTATGCTCTGTGCAGGGACGGGTATTGCGCCGTTCAAGGGCTTTGTCGATCAATTGACTGCGCGCTCTGAACCGGGTGCCGAAACGTGGCTCATCTACGGGTGTAGAACCCGATCGAACGAGCTGTACGCGCAAGACATGCGTCTCGCGGAGCAGAGTGGGCATTTGACAAAGTACCTCGTCGCGTACTCTCGCGAAGAAGGGCAACTGAAGACATACGTCGACGCAAAAATGCGACAACACGCCGATGACATTCGGCGACTCGTCTTGAATGAGGATGCGCACGTCTACGTGTGCGGCGACGTCCGAATCGAAACGTCTGTGCAAACGGCGCTCACAGAGATCATGGGCGGACCGGAAGCTTTCCGCGCGTTGGAGCGCTCCAACAAATATCACTTGGACATCTTTGGCGCGTTTGACGTGCAAAAGCAAAATGAAAACAAGCTCGCAAATGCACGCAAGTCGCTATCGATGCGAGAATAGAAATCTAACTGTAAAGCGCGCATGTGTACACAGGTACATAGTGATGATGATGAAGATGATGATATTAATAATAGTACAAGCTCTTTGTTCTTCTTCTCCTTCTTCTTTTTATTTTTCTAACGCGGTTGCGGCGCTCCCTCTCGTCGGAGCCTTTGGGATAATCTTAGCCTGCGACAATATCCGCCTCACCGTATCCGATGGCTGCGCTCCTACTGATAACCAATATTTAATCCTATCTATGTTTAAACCAACGTGTTTGTGCGAGTCCTTGGACGGGATCGGGTCGTAATGTCCGACCACTTCCAAATGTTTCCCATCCCTTGGCGCTCTGGAATCGGCCACGAATATCCTATAAAAAGGTCTGTTCTTCTGCCCGAAACGAGCGAGACGTATTCGCACAGGCATTATCACTCTTATTCTTACTCTATTCTTATTCTTGCTTTTCTTTTTCTTTCTCTCCCTCTCTCTCTTTCTCGATTGATTGTGTTTGCTTCCCTTTTTGTTCTGCGGAGAAGTGCTTCTGTTTCTGTTTTCAATAAATTATTTTTCATCAATAACTGAAGCTGAGAAACAAACTCTCATCATCATTCAACGCCATAAAAATAAATAACTCCATCACTTATATAAGAACAAAGAGAGGATATCAAGAATGCCCGCGTTTTCGAGAGCAGGGGAAGGTGGTATCAGCAGAAAGAACAAGTCCTCGATCGTCAGTCTCCCAATAATCTTGAAGAAGAAAGTAAACTTTGCAAAAATAAAAAAAGAAGGGAAAGAAGAATTAGCCCAATGGACGGAAACCAAAGTGACGACTATGTTATCGTTCGAAGACGAGGTTTTGAACGGCTTAATCGTGAACATGTTCGACGAGTGCAGCGAAACGGGCGAAGCCGTGGACGGGACTAAGTTTTACGAACAGCTGCTCCCATTTTTAGAGAAGGAAAACACGGAGACGTTCATGTCAGAGCTTTGGCAGTTAGTAACAAACTTGGACGAAGAAACAGGGGTCCCGAAACAATTTATCGAAGCGCGCGAGGCGCAAAAGAGAAAAAGAGAAGAGAAGGCGGATCAGTTTAGGAAGAGCAGAGAAGATTTGGACCGTAGAAGAGATGCGCGCCGCGGTAGAGATCGAGATCGAAGATCGCAGCACGGATATAATAACGAACGCGGTGGTAGTAGTGGTGGAGGAGGAGGTAAATTCCCTCGTCGGCGTTTCGACTCGAGAGAACCAAAGCGGGAGTTACCATATGATAGATGATGTCAAATGTACTCTAATAGTATTGTAGAAATATTAAGCCATGGTTTTCGTCTTTGGCCACTCTTGATAGATCCAACCTCTGAATTTCTCGCACGCATCCGTGAAACTAGAATCGTTCGAATCGGAAATCACGTCGTCCCCGTGGACAAAGATAGCGCGCATTTCCAAATCGATTTCATCCTTACTCGAGGACGAAGCCGACGCTAACGCTTTCTCGTATTCCGCTTTTTCCTCCTTCAACATGTCCTCAACTTCCACGCCCAACTCCTTCACCCACGCGTCGTGTTTCAAAGGACTTCCGGTGAGGTTGTTCACCAATCCAAGAAAGCCCGGATTTCCGCTTCCGTGCACCCAATAGTTCTCGATTAACTCCTTCCCGACGCGAGGATTATCGACGATAGTACCATCCCCGGTTTTGAAAAAGTATTCGCGAGTTTGGTGCACGGCCATTTCCGCGAAGACATAGCCGTGATAATAGCAACTCGACTCGTCGGCGAGAATGTGAGGCACGGACATCAACGGACGTCCGGCTAAACCGCCTTGGATTTTCATTTCGACTTCGTCCGCGACTTTCAAAACGTTTTCTGGAGTTAAGTCTTTCTCGTCCATTTCGTACAACGCTTTCTCAAAGTAAGGCACCACAATCATACCACGCAATTGAAAAACTTTATACGGGTGTCTCTCTTTAATCGAGCGTTCGATTAATTCCCACGGAATCGTCTCCCCCTTGCGGTTCTTCGCATAGCGCGCTTGCCAGCTCGCATCTTCGCAGAGAGCATCGAGAAACATCGATTGCGTTTCCGCCAATGCAACGGAGAACGGCGCGCGTTCTTGAGAAAATAAAGGAGATCCTTGGACAATGTTGGAAAAGTGCGCGGCGTGACCACCTTCGTGCATCAACGTCGTCAACGCGGTGTTTCCGGACCCGATTTCATCCGGCGTCGCCAAAGAGGTAAAGTTTGTTTCGGACGGAATAAACGTACCGTCTTGTGTCTTGTACGGCGCAGTCGGCCAGTGGCAAAATCCGTTCGGATATTTACCCTTTCTGTCGCACAGATCCAAACGCATCGTCGCGCCTTTATATTTAATGTTCATTTTCGAAAAGGATCGACCCCACACCTCGGGCGCGTATTCGAAAGGGTAGTACGGATCGGTAAGTTTCGTCAACTCACCGCTCAGCGCGAACCCGGTGTTCCACGGTTTGGTCGCGTCCTCTCCCTTTTCCTTTTTAAACATTTCCAAGGCTTTGTCTAGCAAAGGCTTCGTCGCTTGCTCTAAACCATCGAGCATTTCGAAACATTTTTTCTTCGAGAACCCTTCGGCGTTGGTTACTTTCAAGTCGTAAAAGTCTTCAAAGCCGAGCTCGCGAGCGAAGCGATTGCGTTCTTTGATGATGTCGCAGAAACCGTTATCCAATAAGAACGGACCGTTTTTCCTCAACATTTCCCAACACGATTTCCGAACGCTTTCCTCTGGATCCGAACGCATTTTGGTTCGAATGACCGTCGGCGTCGTGTCGACAACCTTTCCGTCTCTGTCCGTGTATTGCGTCTTCAAGTTGTTTCTGGATTTTTGTAAAGTACCTTCTTTCTTCATCATAGATTCTCTCAATGCTTTCGCATCGTCCGATTCGACGATGTAGCACTTCAAAGTCTTTTCGATTTGGTTCAAAACAATTTTCTGTTCCTCGGAGACGCTTCCGTCGGTTCGTTTCAACAACTCTCTCACTTTCTCTAACGTATTCTGGTCACCCAAGAATGTCTCTAACGCGTTGAACGAAGTGTTCAAGTTCTCCACGGAGTTACCCTTTAAATCCATTTTCGTCTCCCAAAAGTTATCCTCGTAAGATTTGTGTCTTTGCAAATAGTCTCGGTTGAAGTTTTCGATAAACTCAGCCGTTGTTGTTTGAGAAGACGGAGGAGAAGAAGAAGCCATCGCGACGATGATTTTTTTAGTATTCGTCTTCGTTGTTGTTGTTGATGACGTTGATGGCGTTTTGACGAGTGATGACTTTCTTCGCGCAAAGTGAAGAGAAACTCTTCTCGTAGGAGTTTGAAAAGTATTCGCAGAAGCAGCAGCAGAAGATGGTTTTAAATATCTTCTTCTGGATGATGTTTTTACAGCCTTAGTAGTAGTAGTAGTCGCCGTAGTAGTTCTGAGCGCAGCAAATCTTTGCATGCCTTTTGGAGGTGTGTGCGTTTTTTGTTGTTGTGTGGATTGAAAAGACAGACAGGGACCAAAAAAGACCAAACCAAAAAGTGGTGAGACGAAAAAGCCGGGAAGGAAAGGAGGAAGGTTTTTGGAACAACAAAAAACCTTTTTGCTGATGATGCGTAACTGAATTGTCTCCATTACGAGTAGAATAAAAATATGTTTTCTACTACCACAACACGATCGATGATTGCTCGACCATCATCGACTTCTTCTTCATCATCATCCTCTTTGCTCAATAAGCAGTATCGCGCGTCACCGAAGCAGAGGAGCAAGAAAAGCATCAACGTGACGGTACGTTTTATTCATCATCATCATCGTCATCATCAATTTACCCTTTTTCTCGAGTATGAGTAAAACAAATTCATTTTCGATCAAAACAAATGACTTCTTCTCGCGACGACAACTCTTTCTTCTTTCCCTTTCTTTCTCTCTGTCGTTGTATGCGCGCACGTCCTCGAGCTTCCATCATCGCGTTCCCGCGCTAACTTTTGTTCTCATTCATCATCATACACGCTCACATAAAAATAACAAACGTGTATAATATTATAAAACAGACGAATGCGCAATCTCGAGTGAACATTGCAGACTCAGTCACGCAGTTGGTCGGATGCACGCCGATGGTATATTTGAATAAAGTAACCGAAGGAACGAAAGCAGAAGTCGCGGCGAAATTGGAAATCATGGAACCGTGCTGTTCGGTGAAGGATAGAATTGGATTAGCGATGATAAACTCCGCCGAAAGAGAAGGGGCGATATCGCCGGGGAAGTCTTTACTCGTGGAACCGACGTCGGGGAACACCGGCATCGGCTTGGCATTTATTGCCGCGGCGAAAGGGTACGATTTGACTTTAACCATGCCCGCGTCGATGTCTTTAGAGAGAAGAATCTTGTTGAAGGCATTTGGGGCGAACTTAGTGTTGACAGACCCGGCGAAAGGGATGAAAGGCGCGGTGATGAAAGCGGAAGAGATTGCGAAAGAGAGCAAAGATTCAGTTATTTTACAACAGTTTGAGAACCCGGCAAATCCGCAGGTGCACTTCGAGACGACTGGTCCGGAGATTTGGGAAGATACGGCTGGTCAGATTGATATCTTAGTCTGCGGCGTCGGAACTGGCGGGACCATTACCGGCACCGGGCGTTATTTGAAATCGAAAAATCCAAACATAAAAATCGTCGCGGTGGAACCGGCGGAGTCTCCAGTCCTGTCCGGCGGTTCTCCAGGTCCGCATAAAATTCAAGGCATTGGTGCTGGATTTATCCCGGGAGTTCTCGATGTTGACATTATCGACGAGGTCATTCAAATCGCCTCGGACGATGCCATTGAGTGCGCAAAAGATTTAGCTTTGAAAGAGGGATTGATGGTTGGTATTTCCTCCGGCGCCGCCGCGTTAGCGGCGATTCAGCTCGCCGGGAGAGAAGAAAACGCTGGAAAATTAATTGCTACCGTGTTTCCATCCTTTGGTGAGAGGTATTTATCTTCCGCGTTGTTTGAAACCATCAGAAATGAAGCGCAAGCGATGACTTTTTAATAACATAAACATTTGAACAACTCACAACACACAAACAATTACATAGCAGCAGAAAACGTACAAAATACAAAAACATAGTAATCTAATCTCTTTTCTATTTAACTAAAGCCGGCTAATAAGAGCAATATAAATGCGGAAGATAACGCTGCAAACGTTGCATTTGCCGTCGAGAATCCATCGTCGACGAATATTTGTTTCTTTTCCGCCTCTCTTCGTACGTTTTCCGTCGGAATCTCTTCGGGCTTCCAGTTTGTCCTCTCTTTCGGATCCTTCGCTCTTTCCAACACTAACGTCATCGTTCCGTCTGCTACCGTACCGCTCGCCAACGCCTTGAAAATCGATCTGCTCGTCTGATTATCCACTCCGTAGGTGACTACCATCCGTTTGGTTCCAGATAGATCGCCGAGTAAAGCCGCTCGCGGCCCGTATTTAATGGATACCGCGGTGAAGCCTCTCAACACGTCGCCGATGGCTGGCGATTGCGACATCGACGTCGCCGGTTGTAAACGTTGGACGGCGTCGCGTTGGTACGCTTTGGACGTGGGATTAAAATCGACCACTCGTAAGAATCCAAATGTGTCCACCTCAAATACAATCCCTAATGGTCTCAACGCTTCGTACGCTATGATGGAGCTCTCCGTCGCTAAGACTTTCTTGAACAAAAATTTCCTCTGGCTTTTTTTCTCAGCCGTCGGTCCCACCTCGATGGTGACTCGTTCACCACTCTGACCTTCCTGAACAGTTTGTAACAGATACCCTTGCGGTTCATACACCAACTTTTTAAACTTGTCTTTTTCTAATATAGCCTCTAACGCTTCAATCGCTTCCTGTTCTTCGTCTCTTGTGGGCATCCCATCGTCGATTGTTTTCTGTCCATTATCTTGTTGGAAAATTTTAACTGATGTGATGCTCTTTCTTTGAGAAGGATGATGATGGCTTCTTCTTCCAGTCAGGTGCGATTTTGCGGCACGCGAAGAAGGAGAAGATGAAGACGATGATGGTACCGTGCTGCTGCACGAGTGATGAGGATGAGCACACGACGACCGCATAATACTTTATTATTATTATTATTATTTTTGTGTTCTTGTGACGACGTTTCTTTCACCACAGAAACAACTTTTACCATGGCAGAAGAAGATTCGAAGAAAACATCATTCTTCAGCACACCTCTTTCTGTGTTTTTGCGGATTACACGAAGAAGAAGATCCTCTCAACAAGAACAAGAACAAGAACAAGAACAACAAGAACAAGAGAGAAAAGAAAAAGAGACATCATCATCATGAGAACAGCAGCGACGATGGCAACGCGCAAAAAACGCTCTTCTTTCTCCTTCCTTCTCCTCTCGTCGTCTTTGGTATTATGCGTTCTGCTCTTCTCTTCTTTGTGTGGCGCAGGGGAAGCGGCGAGAACGCTGAAACAATTCGCGGGCATGGAACAAGCGATGGCGGAACAACAAGGAGGAGCTCTTTCCGCGCAACAGAAGAAGAACAACGTGTTGGGTAAAGGGACGATCGTTCCATCCGCGGATGATTTAGAAAACCCAGTGAGGAACGAAAATCCAGCCTTGTTAAAACACATCCAAAACGGTGCGAAGGATGAGAGCGAACAGACGAAACGATTGAGAAAGTTGCACAAAGTTTTGAACGTGCACGGACACTTGAAAACGGTGGCGGATAGAAATCCAGATTCGGGCTACTTTGTCGTTGCGTTTGCGTTTATCATTTTGTGGATAGGTGTGTACGTGAGACAAACGGTGGACCACGTGAACCAGGTGCGCGCTCAAGAACGCTTGGAAGCGAGAGCGTTGAATAACAAGTTAGAGAGGAAACAGTTCGCGACAGGTAACACCGGGGATCGTGTTGCGGACGATATAGCCCTCCGATTCGAATTGGAGGAAGCAAAGAACGAAGCAGAAAAGCTCAGAAGACAGTTGAATGAAAGAGATGGATCGAATAGCAAAGACGCAAACGTCTCCTCTTCAACTTTGAGCGAAAGAGCTGCGGCGACGTTAGATTTTATCAAACGAAAAGATTGAAATACACATTGAATAAATACTTGGCGACGATGAAATTAATAAAAAATGTTCATAATTAAGCTAATATACGTTTATGCTTCCTCCATTCGCACTCGAGGAGTTCAACTCGTTCAGTTTTGCAATCGGAGCGGGCGCTTCTAAATCTTTCTCCTTGACTTCTTGTTCCAACTGGTTGCGAATCATGCTGCGAAATATTTCACCGATGCGTTCAACTGCACCAGCCGCAAGCACGCGACGAGTCCAGCTCGAGCGTTGCTTCAAATCCTCTTCGTAAAATAACAGCGCTTCACTCCCCATGGAATCCCACAAACCTCTGAGAACACCTACGTACGCTCTTCTGTGCGACAAAGCGCGGGCGAGCATCGAAGAGATGTCATCCACGTATTTTAAAACGGGGTCTAATACCGCGTCAATGTGCGCATCCGGTCTCGCATCTCTCAACGCCAAACGTAATGACGGCCCGCTCGCGGCAACACCAGCAACTGCTCTTCGCATGTATCCCGCGTACTGTGCTCTCAGCTCGCCGAGAACTTCAACCATTCTTCTGCCAAACTCCTCGTCGCAACCGTGTCCAGCTTCAACCCACTTTGAGAGGCGTTGACACAACTCTGGACGAAACATTTCCATGGCTTTTACGGCACTCAAGGCCGCCGCGAGCTCGGAGGGCAAACCTTGCGGTTGACGCTCAAACGTAGCGAATCGTTTCAAATCTTGCGTAGTTTTCGTCACCGTACGTTTTGCAACCTTTGCTGCCGACGTCGTGGCTTTTCCAAACGTCGTCAAAGCGCGCTTTGCATCTTTCGCCATGCTCATGAAATTATCCATCTTTGTGTTGTTATTGTGACTGAATTTGCTGACGCCGCCTCGCGCGCTCGATTTAAAGTTTGTGGAGTTTCTCTTGTGGCCATTCATTTGAGCAGTCGTTTCAGAAACCGCATCTCTAAAGTCACGACCGAGTTGTAAGTGCTCGACCGTTTCGTAAATGCGAAGCAACACCAGCCGCTCCGCGCCGACGAGTATCCCCTCCAAAGGCAAACCGATATCTGGCCAACGCGTCACAACTTTCTCAAAGCCTTCCAAAGCGAGATGCATTTCGGCGTAAATATCGTCCATAGCAGCTTCTGAAATACCTTTATTGTTCAACGCGTTCGAACAACCGGCTTCTAAGCGTAATCGAGCGGATTCGATCCATCGATCGATGTGCGATTGAAACAAACCTCTGGTATCAAATCTTGCTGGAACGCTCGGTGACTCGCCTTCTTCTCGCAACGAAGCGCTTTCGACTTCACAACAGTAATCAATGCACCCGAGCACTTCATTCGTCGGCGGAGCGTTCGGCGGCGTTTTCTTCAAAGCGTACGACACCGTGGATGTCAATTCGGCACAATAAATATCAGAAGAAACTAACGGTAAGGAAAATCCAATCGGCATCAAGCACGAGTCTTGGACGACGTGATCAACTTCCAACTCTTTCAAAATGTTTTGGCACAACGTACCGATGAGCTGGTATAAAGTCGAGTTCGTCTCAGGATCTTGCATGGCGAGCATTTGCGCGTCTCCTAAAATTACTGCTTTATTCCTCTTGTAACACGTTCGCGCTGCGCTCGATAAGTTGCTCGCCAAAATTTCAAATACTTGGTCGTTCGTCTCGTTTCGCTTCAACATTCTAAACAACTCCAATGAAACATCCAGAGCAGGTGCTGGAATTTCGTGCGGAGTTGAGTTTGCATCCACGATCCCTCGAAACTCAGATTCGTCCAACGATTTGTAATTTTGAAAGCAGACGCACACGAGCGACAACACGCCTCCTCTCACGTGCCCATTCAGAGTTTGTAATTCCATACCAGACAAGGTACCTTCAGCTTCTTTACGCAGAGGTAACTTCAAGTGCTGGCATATTAAAGACAAGCAATCCGCCGTTGGAGTCGCAACCGCTAACAAGTGCTGAACGTATCGTAAACTCGCGTAGGACTCGGAAACGTTATTGTTGCAACGTAACTCCTCCAGTAGCCATGCCCAGTGTCCGTGCAACTGCAAACGTCTCCTCGTAAAGTGTAAGGATCTCAAAGCAGCTGCTAAAGCGATGTCGTATGCACCCGACGTGGATAATTGGACGCCATTTTTACTCGAATTCTTGCCAAAAAAACCTGGATCAGAACCCGGCGGCGCCGATGACGCGCCGATGCCAACCGCAACCTCAAAGTTCACGTTCAATTTTATGCTCCCTTTATTGTACGTGATATTTTTCATCGCGCCATCGTTTTCTTTATCTTTGACCGTCGCGTTTACGTACAACGGTAAATCAACTTCGCCGTTCGCTCTGCACCACTCGCACACGTCCTCAAGCGAAGCTTGCGCTCTAGCCGTTTTACCAGATCGAACGTACACTTCAACGACGAGCATTTCATCGCCAGGCCCGAGCGGCAAACGCTTGATTTTGGACACCATGGAAGAAGAAGGTCTGCTCTTATCGATCGTTTTCGACATCGACATTGATTCGTTGAAACTTCTCAACTTTTTATTCCCGTCTTCATTCGAAGGCTTTTGCGTCGCGGGGGTGCCTCCGTTCGCGTGCAAATTCTCAAACATGAAATCCGCGACAGAATCAGCGCTTCCCGGACCGCCGGTTGTTTGTATCTTTACTTTACGGCCGCGGAGATCGTTCGTATTCATGGACATCCGCGGATCCCAACCTTTGGAATATTTTTTTAAACCGCGCTCGGTGATATCTACACCCAAAACGTCAATATTCAAAGCTGCCCATTTTGCACCACCAGCACCGCCAAGCATACTCACATCGTTACCAGCTTTTGATGCTACATTCGCACCTCCACTTCTTCCGTTGTGTTCGCCTAAATCGTTAATATTTTCATTCGACGTCGACGCTTGTTGATGCGAAGGAAAATACTCGTTCTGTGGTCTCGTCCCAACCAACACGGTTTCTAAACCGAATCCAACGCGAAGCTCGCGACATCTGTCCGTAAGAAATCGAACAGCCATGTCTACTTTAGACTGCGCAGCTTGGGTGCCGAGCGATCCTTCCAAACACGACTGTAAGCATGCCTCGTACGCGAATAAACGAGCTCTTTCTTCGCCTCGCCATGGTCCCAAATAACTCTCGTTTGAGATATTCTCTCGATTTATCGTCTGGTGGTGCTGTGGCTTTTTGACGATGACTTTCGTCGATTGACGGTTTTGTTGCTGGTGTTGTTTATTGTGATGATGCGTACCATCTTTGTTTTTAACGTGCGCATATGGTGAAACTGGTCGAGGCACGGCGACGGAAGTTTGTTTCGTCGGCGTCGTCTTCGTTTTCGGCGACCACGTGTTCCGTATCTTTGCCGGCGATATATTTTCAACCTGGTGCATCGAGTGTAAACTTTGCTGCGCAGATGCAATACCAGCGGAACGAACCGATGGTGAATGCGTTCTTTTCGTCGTATCGGATGTGGACGCATTTCTTTGTCGATGGTGTTCATATTCCGTCTCCGGCACCGCCCAAGGGTCGGCCGCGTCGATAGTTTTCCCACTAAATGCGTCGTCGTCATCTCTGCTCTCTCTCGGATGCACTTGCGAAGAGCCTTGCGGGCTTTCCACCGCGTCTTCAAATTTATCGTTCAGATTCGTATTCATCGTCCTTGTTTTTCTCGCGCCTCCTCGTTCCTCCTCCTCGCCCGCTGAGGTGGAACTATTGACTCTCGCAGTCTTCGAAGAAGTGTTCGCTTTCACGTTCAAATCGTTCTCGGAGTTCCTCAACACGTTATTATTATTGTTATTATTAGTGTTCGTAGTGCTCATGTGTTGCGTTTGTCGTTTCAGTTGCGAGCGCGTCGTGCGTTTGTTCCCGTGCGCCGAGAGCGGCACGTTTTCTCTTTTCGCCACTTCGATGGAAGCGGCGATATCAAACGCCGACGAGCGTTTCACACCGTTGGACGCTTTCGCAGCCGCCTGATGATGATCCGATGAATGTTAAAAGTGATAAATAACGAGACAAAGATAGAGAAGAAGGAGAAGAAGACGTCGATGTTAGCTTCTATCCGATGATGGTGCGATGATGAGATGAGTATATTCCCGAGCGCGCGCAAAATTCCAAATTGGAAGGAAAAAACAAAAATTCGAGAGCGAAGAGAAGGAAAAGAGTTTTTGGTAGTCGCAGGAGAAAACGTACCCCTCTCGTCCATCTCTGCGGATAATCGGCTTCATTATCGAATACCCACGGGTCCGACATCTCTTTTACTCTATCTCACTTCCACGTATCACTCGCTCGTTTTGAGGTGATGTGTTTAAGAGTGTTTTTTTGTGACGGTGGACGTGAGTAAAAATGTGCCTTTCTATTCGCCAGACATTTTTTTCTTTCGTTCCCCCTCAGGAAGAGATTTTTGTGGGAGGACCCCCAAGAATTTTTTCTTCTTTCGTTCGTTTTGGGGATGGACATGTACTGTACAGTATGTGTGCGCACAATAAAAGTATTTCCAAATACAACGATTATTAGCGTTCTAGTAATTCTCATAATTCTCTCGGTCTATTATAATCAGTTCTTCTTCTTGCTGTCGTTCTTTTCCGCGACGTCGGCAAAGACGACGACGTCGTTCTTTTCCTCCTCGTTATCGTCGTAGTTCATTTTTCGAGAGAGCGCTTTAGAACGTTTTTCGAGTTGTTCTTGCACTAACTCGTAGGTGAGAAACGAAAATCCAGCTTGTGGCATGAGTTTCAGAGACGATGGCAAATAGCCGCGGAACAAATCTCTCCAGCCACACGTTCGAACGGTGTTCACAATGAGTTGGTCCACTCTGGGTAACTTCCCGTTTGGAAATAACGGAACTTGTCCCGCTTGTAAGCGAACGGTGCAATAATACAATGGATAAGATACCGTGGAGGCTAACCAACCAGCCATTAAGCCGCACATCAACGTCGGTCCAGATCCAATGCTCTCGTCTTCGTCTATTTTTTGTATTTTCTTGTATTGCGATTTGAACGTATCGTACGCGCCGAATGAGATTCCGGCGTACGGAATGACGCCAATCATAGCCGCCGACCAACCGGCGTAGCAGCCACGCAATCCCGTCTCTTTGACGACGTTGACCATTTGCATCAGCGAGTTCCTCGCATCGCGCGTTCGATTCAAGGAAATTCGCGTGGAAAT
>JACLAA010005238.1_pt1 | contig 27717 bp, 26 predicted proteins | sample 8027891 | NCBI WGS metagenome assembly JACLAA01 (sample SAMN15724900, study PRJNA655200) | protist metagenome | isolation source: fluorescence activated cell sorting (FACS) single amplified genomes of... | place: Spain: Blaines Bay Microbial Observatory, Mediterranean Sea | collected 2016-01-19 | reverse complement strand
AAACTGCTTTGTTGTGCGCCATACTGGTCAAGCATAGAGTTTCCGTCAATGAGCCAAATCTCATCCACATGTTCACGCCGTCTTGCGAGCACTGCAATTCGATGAGCGTTCTTGGAAAAATTCCCCTGCTCACTAGCATAGAATTGCGCCTGCACAATACTTGTGTCGTTGGAAGTTCTAAGGCCAAGCCAAAATCGGATGCTATCGTGATGCTTCGATTTCAGTAACCATAGTGTTCGGGAATTTGCCTGAATTAGTGCAGACACGCCCTCTAGACTATCGTGGTCAGCCGCTGTCGCCATTGACTTGTCACAAATATCAGGAATGTGGGCAGTAAAGCTGCATCGACGTTGGTGGCGTCCATCATTGAGCACTTCTGTTGGGAACTCGGTGGATGAAATAGCTCTCACCGTTGTTGCTAGACGGGACCGTGTCTCTTCAAAGACCTTATCCATAGCCACACCAACCTGCAATATAAAATAACAATATACATAGTAAAAATGGATCTTCACACTCTGGAAGCTCACAGCCCCGAGCCACTTGTGGATGACAACAGAGCTGTCATCATCGCTCACATCCACAGCATGGGAACTAGTCGAATGCAAAGGAAGTGTTCCGGAGGGCGGTGAATCTACACCAGACAAATTCGCCTCTTCCAACCTTTCTGTTTCAAGGACGGCTCGAATTGCAGTAGCAACGTCTTTTGGGTCGGAATAGTCAGGTGATCTGCAAATAGTGTCCCCAGATTCCCCTACTTGTTTTGTTACAGAGTTATTAAGAGAATCTTTTAGACTGCATCCCAGGAGCTCTTCTGTTTTCGACAATATGCCGAGATCATCCACAGGTCTGGTTTCAAGAAGAGTTGCCATATCTTGTTGATCCTGGAATTTCAGTTGTAGCTTGACAATGTCAGCCCTCTCATTTGCGTGAAAGGTCTTCTTCATGGTTGTACCCATCGTGTGAATAATCTTGAACCATCGGAACAGCCCAGAAAGGGCCAAGTGCGCCCTCCGAATGCTAGAGACAACATCCTGAGTAGCGAGCACCAAGCCCTCGGCGGCTGACAGCAACTTTCGACACAACCCCAAGTTAAGGCCGACTTGATTGGGTTCGAACCCAGCATAACCAAGGCGACAAGAGGCGACGAGTTCTCCAGCGTAGTGACACAATAGTCGCGATGAGGCCAGTAGTCTGTTGCTCAAAATGGATTCCACTGAATTTGCAGCTGTCTCCACAGCATTGTGCATCCGACTGAGTGATGGCTCTACTAAAATGTCTTCAAGAAAGTGTGCAGTCGCTGATCCAGCCACACCACGCCTGACCTAAAATAAACATGCTGAAGGGCGCATAGCTAGTAACTTTTTACCAAGGCAAGAAATTCGGCTCTTGCTGATGGACATGGCCCTGTTTTACCTGCAGACCATTGTCTGAGATCGCTAGTATACAGAGCAAGCTTGCGGTCCAGAGGTAAGAGAGCATCGTCCCATGCCTTCGAGGCTGTTTCACGAGCCTTTTCTGCTGTTTGGAGAAGCACACAAGCCTTCAAATAAGTTTCAATCAATGGCAAAACCTGGTTTAAAGAATGATTTGGCTATGCCATAAACGAATACCTCAGTCTGATCTGTGGCGAGGAATCCCAACTCATAAGATTCAAGCTTTGGGCCATCCACAGTCTGCACCCACATATAGAGGGTTCGAAGGTCCCCCGATGTGCAGCAAGTAACAGCAACAGCGGCAGGGCCGGATAATTGCATTCGCACTATAGGGAAAAGCCCATTTATAGATAAAATGATAGCCCCCGCATCATCGCCAGTGACAAGTAGAGTGAGTGGAATTGGGCCATCTGACTCGCAGTCGCGGGCGCTGAAGTATGGGTGCCTTGCTGCAGTTAGGTGCTGTTCGACGCGGCCTCGATAGCCCGCCTATTGGAATGCCACAAGTCAATTGATATGTACAGTAAGTGACACAGACGCCAACAGGAACACCTGTGCCTTTTGCAGTGACTTGTCGCGCCCAAAACATGAGCGAGATGCAACTGTTGTGAACCATGTGGTCACTGTAGCATGTGCGGGATACTAACGCCCCCGCCTCTACATCAAGGATGGACAGCCCGCCCCGGCGATGTCCCAATGCCAGCTGCCGACCATCAGGAGACCAGCACAAAGCACTGATTGCTCCTGCAGCAACAGCATCCGTGGGTGCTAAAAGGCACTGCCAGGATGTTGTGCGGTTGACCATTAAGGTACCGTCCAGTGTAAGGAGCGCAAGAATGTCCATTTGGGGAGAGAGGCATACCTCACTCACGGTGACGATACAGTCAACCAAGACTGCCATCTTTTTATGACGCCTCAATTGAGGAGCTGCGGACTCGTCGCAAGATCAGTCTAAAGCACAGTCCTCATCAAGTCCTGGCCGGACTTGTAGTGCAGAACCCTAAAAAAGAATGCATAAAAAGACACATGTTGCTTTCGGGATTCACGCGCAGAAATGTCTTAACTGTGAAATTCGCACATGTCGCTAACAATTCGCTCGTCGCGGGCTCGTCGCACCCCGCGACACTTCGATAGATCGCGAGCTCCGGCCCGCTTCGCAGCTTGAAGTCACGGTGCCAGCGGGCTCGTGGTCTAGCGCGACGATCTCAGGCTACCAATAGCCGCCCGGGTGCGGGGTAAGAGCCGGAGTGCTTATCCGGACTCGGAGGGACGTGAACTTGACTGGGAAGCGTTTGCCAGTGGCCGGATAAGTTACGGTGTGTTGCACTGGCAATCATCATGATGTACGCCCAAACTTGTACGCCTGGGTCAATGCACAATGATCATGGTGATGCCGCAACCGTGACGGGCCGCCGGGCTAAGTATGATCGATCTAGCCCATGGCAGCAGAGGTGGCTGGAAATTATTTTGCACCGTCCTGCGTACCGTCGACATGCTCCGTTTATCTCTTAGGTCACGCCGCCGTGGATATAAATCAAAGGATATAATTGCAGACTCGATAACGCGTAATGAAGAGAGCCAAAAAAAAATCCACTCAGAGACGGTTGCAATCGAACGGCCATATTGCCCCACAGAGCGGCCATATTGCTACACAAGAAGACGATGACATGTACCAGGAACCGCACCGTGTCATCAAGATTCCGGTAAACCAGCTCAAGCTATCAGAATTGGATTTGAAGGAAGAACACACACGTGTCCTGACGGCAAACGACCCCAACGTCGCCAATAACATAACTAAGTTTAATTACCACAGCCATTGCTACAAGATTGACCCGCCGGGAGGTCAGGATAATCTGGCTATTCATTTGAACTTTGAGGGATCTACATTACGCAAAGAAGGTGCCGAAGCAAGAGAGCAAGCAACATACTACTTGAAATACAAAGAAGATCTGGCCGAGGCAAAAAAAATGATTGTGGAAGAACATGGGAAAGCTGAAGATGAAAACGACCCCTTTGAGAATCGCAAAAACCAGTTCAATTACTCCGAGCGAGCAGCGCAAACTTTTAACAATCCTTTGCGCGAGCGCTGTGTTTCTACAAAGCCGCCGAAAGTCATCAACTTTTCGGGTTGTGTTACCCAGTGGGAAATCTATGATCGGTACATGGGCGACTACGTGATGCAAGTGGCAGAACAGGAACTATTAAAGGGCCAAGAAAAAAGAGGGGGTGGGTCCGGTTCAAACATTAGCGATGCCTCCCAGAATACGGGTGCCACCAAGAGTGATGACATGGTACACTCTCAAAGGATGGGCAATGCGCTCAAAAAAATTGAGCGGATGTTAAATCAGAATGTGGACGATGAGATATTCCAAGATTTCAAATACTGGGATGACACCTCAGACGCATTTCGCGATGGTGAAGGATCATTGTTGCCTCTGTGGCGCTTCCACACTGAGCGATCAAAACGCAAGCAGGTCACTGCTTTGGCTTGGAATCCAAAGTATCCTGACTTGTTTTCAGTTGGCTATGGATCTTACGACTTCATGCGCCAGGGTGGTGGGATGATATGCTGCTTTTCCTTGAAGAACACGAGCTATCCGGAGTATACATTCACCACGGAAAGCGGAGTGATGTGCTTGAATTTTCATTCTGAGCATTGTTCTTTGTTAGCCGTGGGCTGTTATGACGGAATAGTGATGGTCTATGACGTCAGAAATAGGGGAAATAGACCCATTTACTCGTCTTCAATTAGAACAGGTAAGCACACTGATCCAGTATGGCAGGTTCAGTGGCAGATCGAAGATATTGCGAAAGAGCTAAGCTTTTTCTCCATTTCTTCCGATGGTAGAGTTGCAAACTGGACAATGTCAAAGAACGAACTGAAGATGGAGCCAGTCATGCAACTTAAGGTCGCAAACGCGTCAAACGATGACCCGGAGGATACTCTGCTGCCTGGTTTGGCAGGCGGATGCTGCTTTGATTTTAATGGAGTCTCAGAACATTTATTTATCGTCGGGACCGAGGAAGGAAAAATTCACAAGTGCTCCAAAGCGTACTCCGGACAGTATCTCGAGACCTATCTTGGACATCACATGGCTGTTTATTCCATTCGCTGGAATCCCTTTCACGAAAGGATTTTTATTTCATGTTCGGCGGATTGGACTGTGAAACTATGGGATCACAATATTTCCACTGCAGTCATGTCATTTGACTTGGGAAATGCTGTTGGTGATGTCGCGTGGTCCCCTTATTCAGCAAGCGTATTTGCAGCTGTCACTTCGGACGGAAAGGTGCACATATTTGATCTGGCCGAAAACAAACACGAGCCCCTGTGTGAACAGAAAGTAGTTAAGCGCGCAAAACTCACGCATATAACATTCAATCAGCAAGATCCTATCATAATAGTGGGTGATGATAGAGGTGGGTGCAATTCTCTAAAACTCTCACCAAATTTAAGATTGAACCATGGGCATGTAAATGTGCAGCAACAAGCAGAAGTTTTGGAGAGTCTACTTGCCTCGGCTAGTATAAAGCCCATTGAATGAAGAGAGTCGCCTCCCTTTTTGCGACGCTTTAGATACTTTAGGACCGACACCTATGTTCAAGCTGAAAATGCCCAGTAGAGAATGCACGTATCGGAGACCAGTGAGAATGCACGTACTGCTTGATCTTCGACCCCCACCGACAGCGGCGCCACGATCTCTTCGGGCCGCGATCTCTAGGTAGATCGGAAATAATGGATGGAATCGACCTTCGCTTCGCTCGGCACACCCTTATCTGTTTCAGAATTGTGCCAGTCATAAGAAGGCCGTTTCGGAGGCACCCGGCTTTGCCACTGCCAGCGCCAGTAGCACTCAGGCTACCCCGGGCCAACCCCTGCTTGTCTTACCTCTTGTAGGCTAGATAAGGACGCTCATTTTACCCCGGGCCCCTTTTTGCACAGTGACCCGTCTAAGTAGCTCTAAGTAGCTGTCTAAGTGACTCCGAATCCGACCCGCCGGTGACTCGGACCTGCTACTACAGTGCTACTCTCAGGCTACTAGTAGTAGTAGTACTTGGACTTAGTAGGTACTAGACGGCTACTACTCAGCGACTTTTGCTGAGGCAAGTACTAGAACTTAAACCCCCAAGTTAGAGATCAAGTCAGGCTCTGCGATAAACAGGGCGAATACCCCCCCCCTATCCTATACCCTTCCTATACACCCCCATCACCCTTCAACACGCAACGCGTAATAAACACAGTCAAACCAAAACTACTTAGTGTATTTTAAGGTAGCTCCGCGGCAGATTATTTCAGTTCTGTTAATCGGGTTTGTCCGCGGTGTTCGCATTTCCGCCTTTACTAGTAGGCGCCGCATGCGCCGCGACGGCGGCCCCATTCATGGATGTAGCGGGTGCGATCGATGGCCCGCTGCAGCACCTTCCAGCACGTAGAGTATAGTAAAAGAGCCCAAGAAGCCAAGACTTCGCCCTCGGGCTAAACTTACCTTGGTGTCGGCTCGGCTTTCCTGGGACGCTCCTTGGCTAAGCACTAGGTACTGTCATGTAAAAGCAGAGTCAATGGAGTTTATCATCTGACAGCCAGTCAGAGGGCAGTCAAGATTCAGAGGCAAGCTACGCCGGTGGCATTTTGACCCTTTTGCACAACCGTGTGCTTCCAACTGGGCACTAGAAGATTGATTTACAAAACCACTAGCATAATAATTAAAAGGTCTCATCAGAACAGGGCACCCAGAGAGCACACAGCGTGTGCCAGCACAGAGGCGTATCTGAAGTGAGACCAGAGTTTGCGTTTTACGACATAGGCTTTTTGCGGTGTTTGCCGATGCCGCCATACAAGTCCGGGTAGATATTATATGCTGATCGGATTCCTTAAGAGACCCTTCTATTTCAGTTTTAAAGGTATCGATGACAATAAAGTCGGGGAAAACGAACAACATGTCTTCTATTGAAAGAAACCGAGACTCCTTGAACGCACGACCAGACTCTGAAATTGCTAACCTGAGTATGTGATGGTGGAACGCAGCAACTGCGACGTACGCTGTGACTAGCGATCGGTCATTGATGATGTGTCTTACGACCCGCAACCAAAGGCGCCTATTATCTTTATGAAATGAGATATATTACAAGTAAGCTACGACCACTTACTTCCTTAGAGCCTGTGGGACCTCGAATAAATTGGCTAGGTCCTTAGCCAAAGTGATGTCGAATTCAAGTGCCAGATCAACTGCGTCTTCATACAAACCCAGCTTTAGGAAAAGAGAAGCACCGAAGACAAGTAATGATTTGGAAGTAAATGCACGCAAAGCAGACTGAAGGTCATAAAGGCGCATTAAGCAGGTATCGAGGTAGTTACACGCAGCAGCAACATCATGGATTTTGGTACAGAGCAGAATAACAAAATGGGCGAACGCAGAATCGCTACGGACCGGTGTGTAATTCATTTGTTTCAAGACATCTGGTTGGCTTGCAGAATGTGAAGTGTACAATTGAATGTCGCTTCGCAAAAAACTGGTGAATACCCTTGATACCTCCAAATTAAAATCACCTTCCGCAGCCATGCATGGCATCATTGAACTGTCGAGCAGAGAAGTTGAAGTTTCAAACAATAAATCCTCAACTTGTAAGTTAAACGAGTCATAAATAGTTCTCCAACCTACGCAGGATTTGTCCTTTCTCAAAAAAAAAATTAGCAACACCACTATCAATACTATGTTTATCAATGAGATGCAAAATGACGTTTTCAAATGCTTTCACCGCCCCAGCAATGCTAGCTGCTCCGTCACGATTGTGACTGGAAACTAGCTGGAATGCTGTTCTGATATGCAGCATATTTATATGCCCGAGAAGGAACGATTGAATATTGCCTTTCAAATCTGGATAATCAGCGTTTTTCGCCAGGAGCAATTCCAGTAGCCAAAAGCACAGAATCACCCATTGCACTGTGCCACCATCCTGCGTCGCCAATGCTTCCCTCAGGTGTGCGACAAGCCCAACTGCATTGCCAGCGGCAAAATGTCTCAAACTTACCTACGACAGACCCTCTAACATTTAAGTAGCTGACATACTCTGGCGCAACATCCTCCCAGGAACTGCGCCCTTTCATGGGTTCATCGCGTTTTCATGAAGTTGCGCCCTGGCTAGAAGGCCGGGCGGGGTCCGAGCTAGAGGGACTAGCACAATGATCGGCCCGAGGTCTTGCGCGATGGCGTCGGCATCAAAAGCCGGCCACTTTCGGTGCGCATAGCAAATGTACACGACTCGGAGCTACGGGTTGCAAAAGAAACGGGCTGCTAAGGCGAGGTAAGGTGCGAACGGACCATATGGCCTCTCCCACGTTGCGCCACCAGGAGCTCCTAGAAGTAGCTCAATTGTGCACTGATGATGCACTTACTGCACCGGGCCGGGCCAAACTGGCAAACTTGAAGCTAATATCACTCAGGCTGAACGTAGGGGGGGAAGTGTGACCGGCGTGACAGCCATCGGCGTGACCGTGACTGGCGGCACAGCCGCGGCAGCTGATAAGAGAAGGAACCTTCCCCGGCCTCCCTTCAACTTGAACTTGAAGTTCCTCCGAGTCAGGCTACTATATGACTCGGATTCTAGTCACACTGGCAGTCAAGGTGTCACTTGCACTTGCCTCTAGTGACTAAGTTACATGTCCATTGGCATGTATAACACTACAGCGTACCGTACCGTAAACGGCACCTTGGTATATACTATCTCGATGCATGTCGGCTACGTACGGTACCGTAGGTACCTACGGTACCTACGGTACGGTAGGTTGAGAGTTGCATACCTACGGTTTATCGAAAACCAGCACCAATGCCGGAATCACTTGTGTGTCATTTGAAACTTGTCGTGTGATCATGCCATTCGAATCTAGGCATCAAAAAGTGACTTCTCAGCTTTCTTTGTCGTGGTAAATGGGCAACTGGAATCAGGTGAATTTCCTTATGATGACCTTTATGTGCGATATGGATTCTCATTTGGCCCGGATTGGACAGTCGTCGATGGTATCGAAAACGGCTTGTCGCAGATTGCGCGGAAGGCTCCAGGCTGTGATAATTCTGTTGTGTGGAACTTTCCTGTGGATATATCTTTTAAAAGCACAAACGCCCATGGTTGGCCACGCATGAGTGTATCAATCTATGGCGTTGACAGCCTTGGGCGAGACGTCGTGCGCGGCTATGGCAGCGTGCTCCTTCCACCGTCCATGTCCAGAGCTCCTTATGTAACCTTGGGATGTTCCGTACCGCCTATAATGCCATAGGTTTGCAGGAGACTATGAAAGATATATCCACACCTATATTCCCGTGCCGTCCTCACTCTGGCAACGCCTTGTCTCGTGGCTCACAGGAACGTATGCTGAGTTCTACGACTCAAAACTAGTCGCTCAGAGTGACAATCGTGAAGTTACGCGTGTAGAATCAACCGGTGTCGTCAAGGTGAAATTTTCTGTGCTTACTAGAGGAATGGCCGCCCTTGGTTACTCTCTTGCCCCGGGTGCTTCTATGTAACCAAGCATACGATGCACGGACTCGCAACCATTCTCAAAGAGCAGCTCTTCAGGGCGGAACAGACGCGTTCTTCTGCCAATGACGGTCTTGGGGGGTATTCTTTTGAGGGAACAGTCCCTCTTCTAGGTTGCAAATCATGATCACCCGTGATTTGCCCATGAATCACCCCCGGGTCCAGGCCCCCGGTCACCGTGACCTAGAAAGATTTCGGGCGAATCACCTTTTAAATCATCTGGCCCGGCGGGTAAAGGAGTACAGTATTGGTCGACTCGGGTTTTCTAGTAAACAGCGTACTAAATATGCTACTAGTAGTGCGCCTTCCATCCCTAGTCACTGAGTCTGAGATTCGAGTTCCTAGCCACTTGTGCGGGGGCGATTTTGGCTGTGCCAGTGGGGTCCAAAAAGGGACCCTTTTGTACGCCCGACCGGGCTGGGGGGGCCTAACATGTGGGCATTTAGCTTACGATCCCACCCCACCCCTGCCAGGGATCCATGGACGAAATCCCGATTTAAAAAATTTCCACTAGCCTGAGCCCCCGGGCCACCAAAAAATAGGTATAACTTGAACAAACGAACCTTTAGAACTAACCAAGCTACTAGTAGCCTGATTGTGTGGGCGGCCCGTTTAGAAAAAAAATAGCGATTTGTGTGGCGCGTGGGCGGCCCGTTTCTGCCCTTGGCGGAATTTCGGACGTCAGTCTGCTCACGAAGTAGCGGGCACACGAGAAATTGCCTGTCGACTAGACTACACAATTGTGGGCGTAGATAGGTTAAGTTTGTGCTGCCTCCTGTCAGACTCGACAGATAAAAGCTTGGGGACAGCATGACGCACTTGCCGTACTACGCCATTGCAATAGCTAGCAACGTGACGATGAACAGGTTCGTCAAAAAGCCTGGAAACAGTGGCCTCAAATTCACCATCATGGCAGCGTGCGAGGTTTAGTGCAGTCTTGGCAAAATTGATGTAGTGACAGAGGACAAGTTTCTCAGATTTGACATGAATGCACGCGTGGCGCTCGTTGGAGAAGGGAGAAAGGGCATTACTGGAGATTGCAGACTTATCAGCTGCGAGGGAACGTGGATACGCTTCAAGCATTGACTTGCAAGTATGCTTGAGGAGCGATAATGCAGCACATTCATTCCTGAATGAAACAGGAACATGGATATCAGATGCTGTGCGATACGTGCCATAGGGATTTTGGCTGAGAATACGGTCAAGCTCAACTTCATCAGCTGCCACAACACGGAGGAGCGAAAGGCATGCGCGAAAATTTTCATTATCACTTGCACATAAACGGATTCGCTTGACACCCACGGCACCGTCACGAATCCAGATGAGCCGTTTGCGCGCAGTGAGTGGATCCTCTGGTGCCAGACGGACAAGAAGCGCAACTTCATTCGGACAATAGCCGTCAGATTCGTAATTATCTTCGACGGCGAAGCCATAATTGAGTAGAAACCGGTGATTGCACTTCTGGCCATAGGAGTCATAGATCTGCCCCCCAGAAGGAATCAACTGGAGTGCTGTTATGGTAAAAGCACCTCGTGTGTTGTCAAAGGTCCACTTAGTCTCGCGCGGCCGAAAGTGGTTGAGCATGTCAGCGTAAGGAACCATTGCTGATGTGCGAACTCCGTTGATGACGATGCCAAAATTGCGTGAGCAAACACACATACGTGCCCAGGAAAATTCGTCCAGAGTGCAGATTCTCTTAAAGGCAGGCCAGGCGTCAACTATGGCCTTAAAATCGTTCTGTATGGCACACTTACGTTCCTCTATCTGCACAAGCAAATACGAACCCTCAAGCCAGGTGAGCTCATTTGGTTTCCAAAATATAGGCATATTAGACAGACTCCCGGGGAGAACATCATAGTACGGTCGGAAGAAGCTGTCCGAGTTGCAGCGATCGAGAAGGAGAAAGAGCATCAAAAAAATGTGCTTGGGTGCGTCTAGCTCAAGTCCAGCCTCGAGAACAGCCCTACCGACATCGGTCGCTTTGCCCATCTCTACAGTTATAAGACATTTCAAGGGAACTTCAATAATGATTTCCTCTGCTTTGAGGTCGCGCGCCGCATGAACTCCACGTACATCGTTCTCGTAGCAACGTAGCAACGCTCGGTCAACGAATTTAGCGCCATTCTCACTGAGCCACTTAACGAATACTTCCTCTTTCCCAGCCGACGACACTATGCCAGAGTGCCCCTGGAATTTGTCTCGGTCTGGTCTATTTGCACTAACGTTCACGTCTCGGTCTTGCATTCGAACGACGTAGAAACCCGCGAGCTCTGGAGGAGCGGGCTCAATCGCCAGTGATTTATCTTAGCTTTGTCTTAGACTCCACAGCCTATGTGCTCATCAGGTTGCTCCAAACAGCGCCTCCAAAAACGGCCAAAAAAAACCGTACAGCATGCTTATTCCTTGTTGTCCCCTTGAACATTGCAACATCATCGATCGAACAATTCGACTGCTTCGTCGATATGCGACAGTCGCTTCTTAGCTTAGTGCTGTGCATTTACTTAAAAGACGAACGGGCAATTGCGGGCCAGGTTTGGGCATCGACAGAATTGCCGCATGCGCAGATTAGGACAGGCGACAGCAATCCACGACTTGAGGAGCAAACGTGGCAAGCGCGGCAGATTGAACTTGGATGTGGCCGCGATATCACACTTGATTGGGCGGAGCTGCGTCGTCGCGTATCAATGACAGATGCGCGCCTTCTGCTTCGTACGACGGCTCTAGACCTGGCGATCCGTGAGAAGTTCGTGGTTTTCGACCTTGGCGTTCTTAGAGGTTATGTTGATCGTGATCGCTGTGTTCTCCTATTACCCACGCTTGCTGATGCGCAACTTAGTATGACAGTGCCGGAGGGACAGAAGATTCCTGCATGTCGACTGTTCTTGTCGCGGGAGCACATTACGCGCGTTGAAGCTAATATCGTCGAAGCCCTATCTCAACCCGGTGGTCGACGCCTGAGTTTCACCATGGTCGTGGTGGAATGCATCCTTGAGGAAGTGGGGACCCCACCCCCCTCCCCACCTTATGTTGCACCTTATTGTTGCCTTTTTAGGCGTATCGGCATGCTCTCAAAGAGTTCTCTCGACTTGAGCAGACTATTGGCTCTGAGCTTGAAGCACTCTGTGACTTTGGAAACTCGGAGACGACGCGGGCGGGCACGCTCTGTCGACTTTTGCCATTGGAGACAAAGCTCCAGGAGGAAGCAGTACGTGGGAGACGTGTCTACGCGCTGATCGGCGATGCATTGGAATCAGATGTTGAAGGTATTCGCACGAATCATGTTCTACTTGCGAGTAGCACGGTGCCTTACGAGCGCTCTGACGAAGTCAACGAAGTTCCAACAATGATTGATGAGTTCGAGAGGTATACTAACAAAGAAGTCGTGGCATCAGTCTTTGAAAATTACCTCTGTCGTTGGGAGGAAGTTAATGATGGCATTGAGAAACTCGTTGGGGCAATCGATTCCACACGAAAACTCATAGAGCTCACTCTTGATAATGAACGTAATCGCATAGAGCGCATGGAGCTCTATCTGTCCATGGGAGGACTCAGTTTTGCAATGATGTCAGCGGTCGGCGGTTTTTTTGGCATGAATCTTCTTTCAGGCCTTGAGGACCATCCAAAAAAGTTCTGGATAGTAACCTATGTCACCCTTATAACCTCGGCGTCTCTCTGGTATGTTACATGGCAACGCTTCCACTTGGGACGCCAGATCCAACACCAACAAGTTTCTGGCTTTGTTGGCACCCTGCGTCGTGCGGTTGTTCCCCAGTTGCCCCCGGGCTTCTTCTAGGCAAGACTATTAGGTATTCAGCTTACCTAGAGTGCCTGACGTGATAACACAGGGGGATTTGGTAGCTATGGACAACGTAAGACAGGCAAACAGTTTCTCAGCCTTATGTCGCGCAACCTATCATGAACTCGCCCTCGGATATCACGCTACTGTCGGCCCCTGTCCTGGGAGGAGGATCGTGAAATTGCAATGGGTATAAAGAAGACGCAGCCTATAATGCCTGAGACTATCCTGAGCCTGAGATGGGAGACTTCGCTACTCATCCTTAGCCGAGGCCCGGGGGGCTGAACTCAAATATCCTGTAGCCTGAGTGCCTGAGCGCTGATAGCGCCTCCCATTGGCAAATCATCTACTTGATCACTCGAGTCTGTCTGCCGTTGGGCTCTGTCAGACTGGCGGACTGATTAATTATTTTGATGCTACAAGCAAGCAAGTCGCTCGATATAATACCTGCTGCGCAGTCTTGACTACCAGCGCTCAGGCTACCGGCCCCAAGAGACTTCTCTGCACTGGCAGGCCGCCAGGACAATTTGTAATCATGATGTCGGACATCGCCACAGTGATGCACTGGTACGAACTTGAAAGGTGCGTGCTAGTGGCGCCGAGATGCTGCAACTTGCTGTTGAGTTCCTCTTTCGTTTCGCGAGATGGGCCGAACACCTTATGCCGACTGTCTGGAGTATGCTGTCTGGAGTATGCTGTCGACGACACGTCTTACCCACGGACAAAGTGCGGCCTCGTACATTCCGCTCGAGACCAAGGGAAACTGTGTTTTTTGCTCTTAAATCGTCACAACGCGTCGTGGCGTCATACATAGGCCGCGCCGGTGGCACAAAAAAATCACTCCCCGGTCCGTACTCACCCTGGGCACACACCGGAAATTCCAATAGGTACGATAGCGACTGGGGAACGATAAAAAATTAGGGCGTAATTAAGCGTCCATTTATACTATGTTTTGGAGCGATTTGGTTTTTGGTCAAAAGCAGGGGGGTAACTACGAGAAGCCCTCACGAGTGTCTCGTTTGGCTGCCGGTGCCGCCGATGCGCGCCTGCTGCGTCCCCGCCCGCGCGCGGGAAGGGAGTCTATCGACGCTGCCCGCGCGCGGGAAGGGAGTCTATCGACGCTGACCAGCGAGTGAGCGTGAATTTGGCAGCATCCGGCGGCCGTGCAGTCGATCGCGCCGACGCATAGCACGCAAATAGGTTCGATCTCAGCTTCTGCGCTGTCCCCAAGGACGCGGACAGGACCTACGTGAAGCGAGACCCCATTATTATATGGCAAAGTGTGGTTGCTTTCGCCCCTCGGGGACCGGAAGGTGCCGAACGGCGGTAATATTCACTGGCCATCAGGTTTGAGCGCGCCTGACGCTGAAGGGGGGGGGGGGGGTTGATAAAGCAGCCAAATTTAGCTGTACTCACGGAGCATTAAGTCTCGCAGGGTAATTCAGCACGGTATTTACCTTGGGGAGGATCTTACTGTAAAAAAACCCGGTGTGCACCTCAGGTTAGGTACCTAGGTCCGTGCTGGCTCGCCGCTTGGCCCCTGCTGCGACCCCTCCCTACGCCTCAGGCTCGCCGCTGGCGCCCCCCCTGCTGATAATGAGTTGTACTACTAGTGGCCTCCAGACTAATTAGTACTATTCCCCAAGGTAGTGGCCTCCAGACTAATTGTACTACTAGTGGCCTCCATACAGCACCAGAGCGGTCATGGAAAGGGATCATTTCAATTTCAGGTGTGTCCCAGTACGGAATCGCAGGAAACGTTTGGAAACTGAGGCATTGTGTCCTTCGTCCTTAACATCTCGCACATACACAAAGTCAGGTAGGAGGTGGGGTTCCCCACTGGCTCTGGTGGGTTCCTTTCATTATGATGTTTGTTGACTTGACCCGCACAGGCTCGAAACGCAGTGGATGCGGAATTTTTCAAGGTGTGTCGGGCAACCAGAGGGAACTTTGGCACTGGAACTAATTCTAGATTTCAAGCAGCCCTAGAGGAATATGATAATGCATGTCGTAAGGCCCTGAGATTAAATTTGCATGACTGGGATGCAAATGCAGATTCTATTTGGAATTTCTGTGAAGATGGTGACATTAAGAGCATTAGAGCCGAAGTTGGGACCCTAAGAGGTGGGTGTACGGCAGAAAAAGTTGCGCTGAAAGAGCTACAAAGTGAGGTGATTGGGTGGCACCGCGCTTCGGTCGTAGACGACAGTTGGCTTCCTAGACTCAAGTATCAATCGCACACAGTACTTTCCGACAAGAAAATGGGAAAGCTTTTTGATGTGAATAGCACGGCAATAAAGGCCCGCAAGGTTGTAGGTGCCTTAATTGCAACCACTGCTGCTCAACGTGAGCTCTACAGAGCCTATGACCAGGCCCACTTTGGAGGTCAAGGTAAGTTTGGCTAAGGGTGGACCTACCTCAGTGTCACGGCCACGGTTCGTGCGTAAACTCTACCTTTTCGTTTTCACGTGAGCCCTATATATATGATTGGTAGAAGTATTAGCATGAGGCCCGGAGCTGGGCGCGGCGATGATGACACTTGAATAGTTGAGCCTTTTTTTTAACCACGGTTAGGACACCGTAACCGCGGCGCGGCCGTCTCATGGCCCCGGCGGGCGGGCCGACACCTCTGGGCGCGCCGTCAGAAAAGCTTTCCAACGCACTATCGCTTGAGAGTGCGCAAATGAATAGCCCCACTGGCACGCGGCGGCCGCTCTAGCCGTCCAATTGGCAGCCTAGGACTCAGGCTACTGAAGTAGCTCTAGAGCTACTTCAGTAAGTAACCCTACCCCCCTATTATAATAGGGTTACTTTACATCATACTAGGCCCATACCCGGGGTTACTTTAAATCATACTAGCCCCATACCTGGCTTAACTGGGATCTGCAGCGCTTAAATAACCGCAATCCTTGTACTTTAATTGCTCTATGCGGCTCTCCGCAACGTTTAGAATACGCTGCGCCTCGTATGCACATGATTTACCCATGGCTGCTGCATCACACGCATTATAACTGTTGCGCAACACGTCAAAGCGTGTCGCTACTCCGTCGCGACACATTGCCATGATTGAGAAACGCCATTGACGCGATTCTCAATCGTCACATCAAAAAATTGTAGCACTCATCACTAAATTATCGCTAAAATTGGGGGTAGACGTTTTGGGTAGACGTTTTAGGTAGACATTGGTTAAAATCTCATAATCTACATGTAAAAAAAAATCATCGCTAAAAAATTGGGGGTGGGTGTATGTCGTGAGTATCTTGGGTCTGTCTACCCAAAATGTCTACCCAAAACGTCTACCCTAGTAGGTTTTGAAGTAACCCACTAGTATAGTTGCGGTGCATCCCTCGCTTGTGTGCTCTAGCGCATCAAGGGTTGCCGCGACTGTCACGCGTGTAGAGAGCAGCCAGCCACGCCGCAGCCGCCGCCGCAGCCGCAGCCGCCGCCGCCTCTTGAGGACCATATCATGGCTGAAATCATTTGTGTCATCTAAAGCATGTATTCTAAGAGGGATTGTAAATTGTTCTTGTTCTTCTTGTTCTTCTTGTTCTTCTTGTTCTTCTTGTTCTTCTTGTTCTTCTTGTTCTTCTTGTTCAATCACAAGCAAGCATGCTGGCGGGAGACCACCGATAGATAAAGATGCGCAGATTACCATTGTCCAGTGGAATCAAAAGGACCTGACTCGCACCGACACACGCCTCTCCGGAGACCGCATTGAAAAAGTCGCGAAGACCATCAATAATATGATCAAGATCGATAATCCATCGGTTATCGCCATGGAAGAAGTGGTATCTGGAGACGGAGGAGAAAGGGCGGTTGCGGAAATTGTTGAGAAGTTGAACGAGAAGTTGAACAAAAAGTTGCAGGACAAAAACTTGCAGGACGATGATTGGACATATGCTCTGTCTGCCGTGGTCAACCCAAATTCGCCGCGCAAGAAGGAACGTTATGCCGTCATTTGGCGCAAATCACATATGGGAGAATATGGGGAAGAAAATGTTAGACACCAGTGCATCATGCCTAACGGTTTCCTAGCCCGTGACTCTGATGTCAATATTAGTGCTGACATTGATCTCTGAACACCATACTATGTCGCATAAGACATTAATTGTATCTTCAGCGAATGTCACGGGGAACGACAAGTCCCAGGTCAAATATCGCTTTTCTCCACCTCTTGTCATTCCTAAAAACGCTGTAAATCCTTACGTAGAGGTCCTGTCGTCTCAAATATGGTGGAACTCGCCAAACATAAATTCAACGAATAATACTCTCAATTTTACGCTTGGAGGCGTCGCTAGACAGTGGGTCGCGGACACGGGCCTGTACAGCGTCGACGACATAAATAGTGCTTTGGGATATTACGTGAAATCAATTGGGCACCCAAGCGATACGATTAAATTCGTTGGTAGAGGCTATGACGGCAAATTAATGTGCGAGATGGACGCCACGAATATTGTACATGGGGTGACGATTCATTGGAGCACGTCAAGTATGGCCACATTCCTTGGCTTTGGGACAAACGCCGATTTTTACGCTGCATACAATATCGAGGCGACTCAAGTCGCTAATAACAAGGCGATTTTCAATTCCTTGCTTTATTGGGCGATTGAATGTGTAGGATTGGGGACGGGGAGCAACTTTTATGATGAACAGGGAAAACCGACATCAATTATTCATACCGCAGTCCCCGACGTGGAAACAGGGCGTCAAAATACCTTTCAGCCTGCCCACCCTGTCCGCGTCCCTATTCAAGCGACCGGTCAACAGATCCCTGAACTCGTGTTTAATTTAACGGATCAAAATCACCAGCGAGTTGACACGCTAGGCGAAGATTGGAATTGCATTGTCCAGATTAGCTGGGATTAAAAAAATATAAGCTTATATTAAAATGGCGAAGCCTAAATCAGCCAAACTCTTGTGCACCCCCAACGTCTTTGAGAGATGCTTTTTGAACCAAGGACACCTAGCCCAAGTCCCGGTCAGGCTCTATATACGGAAAGTACATGGAGAAGGCGGCGCGGAAGTGTCGGCCACAATTTCTAATCCAGCATACAACCCCAATGCGGAAATTCCGTTGCAGGGGACAGGAAGACGGACAAACAAGAAAATAAAAGGTGCTTTAAAGAACATTGCGAAAGCAGGGAAAATAGCTTCGTTGGCGACCCTCGCCGCCGGAAATCCCGAAGTAGCCGCCCCTCTCGGTGCAATCTCCGAAGCGATAGACCAAGTTGGGAGTGGCGATACCAACAACTTTGGCACCACAATGAAGAAACTCGCATCGATTCCGAAGAAGAAGAAGAAGGTCCCTCGCTACACTCTTTCCCCAAAAAAAAACTTCGAGATCTAAATGAATTTGTAATTGATGCCGTAATTGGTCACAATCACACAACCAACAGCTCAGAACTAAACGAAGCGGGAGAAAAACTGTTTGGAGAGCTATGGGATGGGGCTTTAGGGAGGAATGAAGTTCAACAAAAGTATAAAGGTGGCGTGGCCCTATCCCACCGTATCAATTACACGAGTTTAGCGAGATCCGGGTCCATGAGATAGAACAAAGCGAAGGCCAAACAGCGTTGACCGCAATTCTGTTCGTTATCGCCTTGTTCAATATCCATTTCTTTTCCGTTTGGCATTAAGGGATCATAAAAATGCCCTTTGACTAAACAGATCCAATGGGTTCCGGTAGCCAATCCATATTGCTTTTTGTCCATGTTCGCAAATTGAAACTCGTTCGTTGTAAACGTGTTTCCGCTATTTACAGCCAATCCATCGTTTAGCACAACATTTGAGGTGGTTGAACTTGTCGAAATCCCCCCGGAAGAAACCGTGGGTACCTGAGCATTAATAGAAGCTCGAATCATTGGATTGTTGTACGTGTCGACCCATTTAAGGTCACGAAAAGGCGATTTTTCTGGCGCATCAACTATTGGTAAATCCACAAAATTTGACGGTTGGTTATTTGCATCGTCTGGCTTGAAAAAGCGCATTCTTTTCAAATTCTGATCAAACGTAATATTCGTGTAGTAGTCTTTGGGTAGCGGCACGGCTGCCGTCTGCGTGTTATCGTCTAACGTAAAGGTCAATTCGCGGTTTGCGAGATTAACATCCTTGAACAAATGTTCAGTTTTTGCCTTCTCGAATACCTTCTCACGAGACAGCCACCGAGACATCTTTTACTAATAGAAACAAAAAAATAAATCTGTTTGAATGTGTTTTGTTTAATTTACGAAAGCACAGCGTATGTGCAGCTCTCCATGACACTCCCGTCATTATTATAGTTAAGTACAAGAATACTATCGTGCACCGTGCCTACATGTACAAGCGATTGGTTGGTCGCGCCGTCCATCTGGGTTCTCAGAATCAAATTGGTGTCCATATTTTGAGGATCGGAAGCAAATGGTAATAGAACAATGGGTTCAGCTTTGTATTCAGCAATCGTGTCGTAACCAGAGCGGCCCGACGAGAGCTGCTCGTTATAGAAATCGAGGTATTTACGCACCGTTTCGGAGGACTCGCTTGAATAGGGCACCTGGGGTACAGATTGACCCTTGAACTGTCCAGAGAGGGTCTGAAACGCAGCACCGGAGAAATTAGTGATGCCCTTGTACGCACTGGCAGTCTGACTGAGGAGCTGGGACGCGACGAGGCAACGTTTTGTAGAAGCGGGTACACTGAAACTTAGAGCATGGGTTCCTGCAGCAGTCACAGACATGTTGTTGGTAGAAATGTCAACGAGAGGAAGCGTTACAGTGCGGGGAATCGAGGGGGTACCAGAAGGCTGAACATGCGTTGCCATAAAGGTCGCTTTCTTTAATACAATGCTCAAACCCGGAATCAAAGCTCCTTTATCGGCGGTAGCCCTGCTAGCCATCATGTCGTTAATGTAATTCGTGGAAAGATTGATTCCAAGCACGTATGAACCAGAGGGAATAGCAGAATCAGTATTGAAAAATCCGCAGGGCGGCTGATAACACACGTTAAAAGTTTTCAAGTCTGCACTAAAGAAACCCTTATTAAACGGCTCCATGATTGTCTCCCGCGTTTCCATGTTGCCGTACTGGCGCGCATACATAGCAGCCGTCACGCCAGGACTCGTAATTGTGGCAACGTTAGTCGAGCCGAGTTGAACAGTTGTGGGCCCTCCTGAACTCGCAGCTGCTCCGGGGAATGCGCATGTAACGAATTCGTCGGCGGCCACAACATTGCCGCCAGTCTTTTGAACTTCGAACTCGTACATTACGTACGAAAGCGAAGGAATAAACCATGAATCTTGGCTAGAAGTCCAGCGGAAGCGAATTAAACCAGACAAAGCACCTCCTTCCGTCGGAATTTGAACTTGAACGTGTTTACGAAGGCCGTCTCGCGGAATGCGACCATCAGAACTCAGGTCGAAGTACGACATTTGTATGTTTGTTTTCCTTATTATTACACAAGAAAAAAATCAATCAGAAATGCTAATCCGAATCCGCGTCATCGTTTATATTAATCACTTCGAAGATATTACGCCGTAAAGGGGGCCCGATTCCATTAAACGCAGTCGTAATGTTGTCTTTGGGCCCACAAAGTCGCATCAATTCAACATAATTATGGCCTGTTTTTCTTTTAAGATCATACAAAACGTCGTAGTTATTAAACGAAGGATATAATAGCAAGTAATCGGCACTGCGCTTGACACAAGGACTCAAATTGCGCATATCCTGAACAATAACTAACATACTCAGTGACTTGTGCGACACTCCGTAATTCACATATCTCTCAAATGCAGCGTTTTCTGCTCTATTAAATGCCAGAAAGTTGACTTCGTCGACTACAAGCACGTTCCTCTTTGCGTTATCCCAACTGTCCATGGGCGGGAGCTCTCCAACGATAGTTGCGCCGTCGTCTGTTAAGATGCGATACTCCTCGGTGCCAGAGGCATCGCCGTGGTAAATCACTATCCTGTCGTAAGGCTTCCCTGCGTACCTTGATTTTCCAATTATGTTGAGGGCACAAGTTGTTTTAGATGAGCCTCGTTTCCCAACAATCAAAATCAACGATGGGAAACTAAAGCCAAGCTCTCCATATCTTGAATCTAGACAATGCAGCTTTTTGTCTGGGTTATCAATTTTGACCAATTTGTCGGGCATATATCTTGTTTACTAATAAGACAGATTTAAATATGGTTGCCACCAAAGCTAAGACAAAGGGAACACCCAAATCAAAAGCGAGTGCCACTCGTTATTACCAAGCGAAGATGGCCTCACGGCAAGCTGATGCACTTAAACGAGGCCGGGCTCGTGTTGCCAAAGCCGCACAAGAAGAAAAAGCGAAGGTTGAAAAGGATATCCGCGAGGTTTATGACGCGGAAAAGGAAATGTTGAGGAGAGCTGCAGAAAAAATGGCCCAAGCCGAAAAGGAACAACAAGAAGAATGGTTTAGAGCGACACGACCTGATCGTGAAGCTCCAAAAGCGAAATCCGAAGGCAGTAAAAGCCAGCGTAAAACCACAACTGCGCAAAAACAAGCCAGAGAAACTAAGCAGCAACAAAAGCGAAAAGAAACTCCTGCTAAACCAGCTGCTGCCAAACCAAAAAAGAAGACTAATAAGGACAGGGCAGCGCAGAGGAAGAAGGAAGAGGAAGAGGCGTTTCGAGAATCCCGCCAGAGCAGAGCAACTAAATCTTCAAAAGACAGAAGGGCTGAGAAATTCGAGGCTCGTCGCCGCAAGCCAGAAGTAGAGGTAATGGATGAAGACTCAGAAGGAGAACTGGAACTTACAGACATCGAAGATCCTGTGGCAACTCAATTAGCCAGCGTCGGAATCGATTATTCGAAGTTGACGCTTGACGAATTAAAAAGAATTGCTCCCTTGTCGATGTTGCTCGACAAAATGTCGTCTGATCAGATCAAAGAAGCTCTTTCATTCAGCACCTTTAGCCCAGACGGCAGACCAATAATCCGGACAAATGTCGTGAAGCCGAGGCAGATTCCACGCAATACACATCGTTTTGTCCTCGATGACAAGGGCAATCGCATATACATTGGTTAATTATTTTCTCTGGGTATTATAAGAAAAACAACAACAAATATGCCTTTGCTCAATGCGGTGAGCAACGAGCTCTACGTAAATAAAGCTTTTGTGGGTCTCAACGGAAGTGGGTACACCTTGGCTGGGAGGGGACAAATCGCTGGCGGTTACGAGTTGGCGGGCAGCGGAATACCTAAGCGCAAGATCAAGAAGGCCATCAAGGATACCGGCAAGTTTTTGAACCAAAAAAAGGGAAAGATTGCGAGATCAGTGCTCAATTTGGCGTCTGAATTCGGATCACCCGCACAGCAAGAGGCTGTGGAGAAGATTCGACGTGGACAGGAAATCATTCAAGGTTCAGGCCACACGGCACCAGGTGCTGCTTTGCGCAAGCTAGTGAAATGATGCGTCGGCAGCAAATAGGAGTTAAACAGATGCGCTGCGTATACTTTGACGCGGGGGGCCACGGCGTGGGCTGTGGGAGGTTGTGTTGACGTGAAATACTCGTGTGCTGGCTTGGGCAGCCGCCTTTGAGCAGCTACAGACTTACAGACACGCGAGGGATGCACCGCAACTATACTAGTGGGTTACTTCAAAACCTACTAGGAGAACAGTAGAACAGTGGGACTTTTTTACAAAACTTTTTTTTTTCAGATTATACTCATATGTTACTCATATGATACTCATAAAAAAAGATAGTAAAAAGTGTCACTGTTCCACTGTAAATTTAGCGATAGTCTAAAGAAACCCGAATTTAGCGATAATTTAGTGATGAGTGCTACAAGTTTTTAATGCGGCGATTGAGAATGGCGTCGATGGCGTTTCTCATCACGGCAATGTGTCGCGATGGAGCAGCGCTACGCTTTGACGTGTTGCGCAACAGTTCTAATGCGTGTGATGCAGCAGCCATGGATAAATCGTGTTCACACGAGGCGCAGCGTATTCTAAAGGCTGTGGAGAGCAATTAGAGCACAAGGATTGCGGTTATGAGATCCCAGTTAAGCCAGGTATGGGCCTAGTATGATTTAAAGTAACTCGGGTTAGGGGCTAGTATGATTTAAAGTAACCCCGGGTATGGGCCTAGTATGATTTAAACTAACCCTATTAAAGTAGGGGGGTAGGGTTACTTACTGAAGTAGCTCTAGATGACAAAAAAAATCACGTATGTATTAGTTACAGAGTTTGCGAAGTTTGTGACCTGGGGGAGGCGGAATTCTCCAGTTTTGCGATGCTTGAAAAAATCATATTCATCATCATCATCATCATCGGCCGACTCGTCCAACAATTTGAGGTTGTACTCGATGTTTGTGGCTTCATCGTATTGCTCAAAATATTTCATCTTTGCATTCATGACCTCAATGATTTCTCCTGTATAGTAAAAGGATTCTCTCTAACAACATGGACAACAACCAGGTTTAGTAAAATATTCGACTTTCAAGGCCGCTGGGTAGTCTTTTTCTGTCGCGAGGCACCTGTATCAAGGATCAAGCCAGGCAAGAAAAGTTCGTCGCACGTGAAATGGGCTTCCGTCTTGTCCGAAATTTTACGGCGGCGAAAAATTTACACGAATTTTCAAGATTCTCGGACCCTGAGAAGGACTTCGGCGAGGGCCGGTTCGCCACATTCTCCTTTTTTGTGGACATCTTCCGGTGCACACACTTCGATCTTCGCGTAGAGGTCGTTTGGCTTTGGACGAGAGATGCGTTGGTGCAATATTTTGGCAGTGTTAAGAAGCATGATAATTGGAAAGCATGATACTACCTGTATCAGTAGTAAAGCGGGCGGAGAAAATGGGCAGTCCCTGTGTTGGCAAAATTATTGACACAAATTTGGATGGACGCCGTTATATAAGCCATTCAGTGAACGAGTCTTCGCCTCGTGGGCACCGACAACGGTAACTCATACAGCCCCGATTCCTTTTGTGAAAGTTGCAGCCGCGGATGTCACTGGATTTGAGTTGGCCGAGTGATTCGTAGTACGCCAAGGCTTCCGAGTAGGTGAGGGACTTATCGCGAGCCCTCGCTTTCGCAACGCACACGTGAACATCGTTTTCGACCAAACGAGGCTCATCAGTTACCACAGCGCCCATTATTAAAGTAACTCGGGTTAGGGGCTAGTATGATTTAAAGTAACCCCGGGTATGGGCCTAGTATGATTTAAACTAACCCTATTAAAGTAGGGGGGTAGGGTTACTTACTGAAGTAGCTCTAGAGCTACTTCAGTGGCTTGCTACTTTACATTCCTGCGACATACCGCAGTACTCTTTAAGGGGTAATAGCCAGTTTGCTGGGAGGTACCTACGGTACCTACGTAGCAAGAGTACCTAACTACGAGAGTGTTTTATAGTAAATTGTTATTACAACGTAGTGCAATGTACACTCGCTGTATAGACTCAAATTTAGAGAGTGGGAGATACATATCTAGGGTAGGACGGGCTAGTAGTTTTCTCTCTCTCTACGGTACCTACGGTACCGTAGGTACCTACGGTACCGCAGTACCTACGGTACCTACGGTACTCTTACACATGACATTGTATTGTTGTTAACCAACACCACGCGAAATGTCCATAAGGCTTCGGGAACTAATCCGGGCCGTTCGTGGATGTGAGTTAAGCGCACCATATTTGGTAAGTTGCATCTCATCTCAGGTAAGACTGCACAGGAGGAACGCGCAGTAATTGCAAAGGAATGTGCTCTGATTCGCACCGCATTCAAAGATAATTTGCCGGCATTCCGCCATCGGAATGTGGCAAAACTTTTATTTATTCACATGCTAGGTGCCAGTACTTATTAGTACCATTAGCCTATGGTTCCTAAAGGTTATCCAAGCCACTTTGGTCAAATGGAATGCCTCAAGCTTATTGCATCGCCCAGCTTTCCAGAAAAACGCATTGGCAATTTTATGAGGGCTTGAATTTTACTGAGGCACAGTCTCATAGGATATCTTGCTCTGATGTTGCTACTTGACGAGCGCACCGAGGTGCTCACCTTAGTGACAAATTCACTGAAAAATGATCTACATCACGAGTGCAATGCGGAGCTGAATGCATCAAATGAATTGTACCGTCACTGCGAGACAGGTCGCAATATGTTGTCGGCTTGGCCCTCACGTCTGTGGGAAACTTGGCAACGGTGCGCATGGCCAGCAACTAAGCATGAATTATTCTTATAGGCGGACATGGGTCGCGTGCTTGTATCTGATGTTTCTTGTCACCTTGGATCCTCAAATGCACACGTTCGAAAAAAGGCGGCACTTGCACTTATTCGCATACTAAAGCGCGTTCCAGAATTTGTCGAGGACCACACGTCCAGCATTGTGATGCTGCTGAAAGATAGATTTCATGGTGTTCTCATCGCAGCAATTCAGCTGGTGGCTGATGTAAGTTCCAGCATCATTAGCTGATGGAAGTTTTATTTTATAAAAAGACGCGAAAAGGTTCTTTCTCTCCAAGCGGATCTGAGTACTAAAATTATCCAAATTGTGCCATCCCTCGTCAAAATGCTCCGAAATTTGTTGAATCTTGGATACTCGTCAAAACCAATGCCACACTAGCCCCACGTTCCTGTTTTTAGACTCGACCCTCTAGGCCTGAGCACGATGTTTCAGGAATAGCAGATCCTTTTTTGCAGGCTTGTTTATCTTCTGCAAGATATTTCCATCTTTTCCATTTAGGTCAAGTTGCTGAGGGTGCTTGCAGTCTTCGGTTCTGAGTCACTGTCTTGAATCTTGGAATAATAAAAGTTCGTTGACATTTTCGCTACATAGGAAAAAATGATGACGGAACAAGCGAAGCGATGAATGATATTCTTGCCCAAGTACAACATTTGTCGACTCATAGATGCAATTAATGGAATCGAAACACCCAGGTCGTCTCAAACACAGAAACAAACCGCAATGCTGGCAATGCAATTCTCTACGAATGTGTGAGAGTAATAATGATGGTCAAGTCTGAATCTGGCCTGAAGCTCTTGGCGATCAATATTCTTGGTCGCTTCCTCTTAAATAGTGACAACAACATGCGTTATGTCAGTTCGTGTGAGCCACACATTTTCTCTTCAACAAACTGGAGCGACGTTGAGGCGCAATCTAATCACTGAATGACAGGTTGCGCTGAATTCCCTCTCCAGTGTCGTGGATGATGATGTTGCTGCTGTGCAACGCCATCGTAAGTGAACACAAAGAATGGCGACCATGAATTTTTGTCATGCAGGTGCAATAATCTTAGATTGTCTTAAAGATCCAGATATTTCGATCCGCCAGCGAGCCCTGGAATTGACATACCAGCTTGTTGATGCTAATAACATTGTAGAATTAGTTAGGGAGTTGCTCAACTACCTCGTGGTGGCACCTCCAGAGCATCAAAGCCTCCTGTGCAGTCGCGTCTTGAACTGCGCAGCAATTCCTTCAGGTGTTCAAAATTGAAATTTCTTGCACATTTCAGGTTTCTGCTATTGTCGATAAGTCATTTAGTTGACTGCGTGAACAGCAGGACGTGACACAATTAATTACTGCGTCATTCTCACAGGTTTGCACCAGATCCCAGATGGAAAGTGGAAACTTTGATTGCCATGTTGTCAATTGCAGGTAATTGCTGTGATGTCTTGATCGCATGTGCAGCTGTTAGCCACATAACGCACTCTGAGGCTCTGCATGGCTTTGCAACGCACAAATTGTTTCGGCTTTTACAGGAGGAATTGCCTCGCGTGCAGATTGCTCTCATGCATGTGGCGCTCTGGTGCATTGGTGAATTCAGTGATCGACTCCTTGAGACTTCGAGTAGTACAGGCTGTGACTTTGGGGACGTATATTGCGCCGTGTCTGTTTCTGACATTTTGGGACTTATCAAGGCAGTCTTGAAGTCCCACCTTGCTACTACTCTTACAAGATCTTATGCCACCACTGCTCTAATGAAGATTGTGTGTCGGTTGCAACAAGGGCAAGCGGAGTGCAAAGGCCTATTGGGGTCTTTCACAGAGAATCTAATTCACAATCAAATATTAAAAGGACGTAAAGACGGGCAACACAGGTACTTTGTGACTTCCTTGTCACTTGAGCTTCAGCAGCGGTCTTGTGAGTATATGTCGCTCTTTGAAGACCAACGTCAAGATCTTCAACGACAAGCTCTCGCAAGAATGCCAGCAATAAAGACTGCGCCATTCCGTTTGTCCCTGAGCCAGCTGATTTGTATTTCACGAAAGCAAACTGATTTTAGTACCAGCCATCAGGTAATGACAAGGAGAGTATGGATCGTTCCTGCTGTGAGAGCATGACAGGAGAGACTGCAGGATCATGCGTTGATCACGCACCAACGGATCTCCTTGATCTTGATTGGAAAGACACAGGACAAAGATGCCAAAAACACGCCAATGAAGCGGATACATCAACACGCAATGTTGACTTATTCGATGACATATTTGTTGAGAAAAATCCAGCTGCACAACCAGAAAACGCTGTTGAAGAGCAGACACAAACACACGCAAGCTTCAAGGCATTTGAGAAAGGAGGTTTGACACTGACAATGGCACTATCTAAAGATCAGCTTAGCCCAGAAAAGATGGAGATCACGTGCAATTTTTTAAATCACACAATTACAGATTTTAATCACTTCGTGTTCCAAGCGGCGGTACCAAAATATGTTTTTATGGAACTGAAACCTCCCTCAGCCACAACCATCCCTGCAAACAGCAACCGGATTGTAACCCAAGTAATTGAGGTATTTTTCTTGGATTTGATTAAGAAAGTAATGGTCAATCCATAGGTAAACAACACGGTGTCATCCAAGCCACTTATGATGCGAGTCAAGATCCAGTACATGGTACATTCCGAGTGTACATTGCACTACGTTGTAATAACAATTTACTATAAAACACTCTCGTAGTTAGGTACTCTTGCTACGTAGGTACCGTAGGTACCTCCCAGCAAACTGGCTATTACCCCTTAAAGAGTAC
>JACLAA010001176.1_pt1 | contig 27739 bp, 30 predicted proteins | sample 8027891 | NCBI WGS metagenome assembly JACLAA01 (sample SAMN15724900, study PRJNA655200) | protist metagenome | isolation source: fluorescence activated cell sorting (FACS) single amplified genomes of... | place: Spain: Blaines Bay Microbial Observatory, Mediterranean Sea | collected 2016-01-19 | reverse complement strand
CTCTCAACGGTAAGTATACTTCGCCATCTCAACACATCATATTTACTCTTCTTTTTTCTTTTTGTCTAGTCTCTGAAAAAAGAAGTTTCGTCGAAAGCTGTCCAGGTAGACTTCTTCGATATGATGAAGAGTCAGATAGTGTTCAAGTTGAGAAGAATGCGGCGTACTCATATGATGGTGAGATCATGAAAAAGGTACGTTATTTTCTGAACAAACGCTTCTCATTTTAATCCATGAAAACTTCCAGGCTGATGACCTTGGAAAGCCAGGACTAGTCAACATCCGACCAAATATGAACAAAGTCAACTTCACTATCGAGACTACTGGTGCCCTACCACCAGAAGAAGTGGTTCACCAGGGCTTAGAAATTCTGAAAACCAAGCTAGACGTGCTCAAGGTATTATAAATGAATCACGACTTGTTCATTCCGCTGATACCGATCTTCAGGGCGAACTTGACCTATTTTGAACCTTGGCAGTCGCACAAGCCGGGTCATATTTAAGAATGGACATATTTTTCACGCGCTATCTCGTCAGGAGAGTTCGTAGAGAAAAGTACGCCGTGTTGGTTAGAAAATCTCGCTCCATATCCTCTAAGAATCGAGGGGCATTGTGCCTACTCGATGGGCATTTTTTCTTTCGTTCCTTATCCATTGACATGGAGTGACCCAGCCAGATTTCGTGAATCTCAGCTGTACTTCGATGCAAGTGTTGCATTGAGAAGCAATATATAAACGATAGAATCGACATGTATCGCAGACATTCAGCGAATAGTGCTGAACTCGATTTTGTAACATTACCAATGGCACCCCAAAATTTCTTGTTATGGTATTGGTCTGGCAGGTCACTGCAAGTGTCTCTGAAAGCATGCTCAATTGAACTCGAGTCACTGGTCAGAAAAACGAGATGAGCACGACGAGAGGGAAACTCTCTAAATAGATCTTTCAGAATATAGTTCTTCAACGTTTTCGAGACATCAGTCAGCTCTGATATCCTTGTAAGAAATTGCACAAGGAAATCGAAGTCCTTTTTGTGCTGGGACTTGGCTGCGTTGTATACACTTGCAGCGAGTGCTCCTTCTTCGACAGTCAGATCGTGAATATTGTTGGATACTTCAGCGGCTACGGATCTCAGACCTATCGATCTAGACCGGATGAAGCGCACATATTTAAGTTCTAAGTCAAAATATTCTCTCCACAATTCTTGCGTTTCAACACAGCATCGTAGACCACGCTGAATAACTGTGCGTGCGCTGAATGGGTTGGCCTCCTTTGAGAACTCCCAACGCGCAGCGTAAGCCCAAAGCCCAGCGATAGAGGAATTCAGACGAAGAGACGTCGCGAGACCAAAAGAAACAAGTTTTCTCGCACTGTGTCGTGAGGCATAGTTGAAAAAAGCCAACCAAAGTTTCAAGTCATAGGGGAACTGACGTATCGCATTCCTGAGAATGTTAAATACCACGGTTTTGAAAAGATTGTTCGCTTTTATTCCCGCTTTCCGCGTTCTGTGTTGATACAGGGCATCAAAGTACTGCACATACCTGATGTACGCACAAACCGTCCAGGCGGCGGCGGTTGAGCGCCTATACCGCAACTTTTCGTTGAAATACCGCAATCTCGTCGCCAAATGTCTAATCTCTACTGGTGCAAAAACACAGGTTTTCTCCAACATGTCTATCAGGAACAGCTGGCCCTCGCCGTGAACGTCCATGGCGGCTCCATCTGTCGTGGGTCGCGCGTTTTGGGCAAAAGTCCTATCATCGCGTGACCCATACATTCATATACAAATGCAATCGCGCTTTCTGTAGCATTTGCTATGAAACTACCCACTGCACAATGTGCGCATGGGTTCGAACCCCATTCCTGGCACGCTACACACGCCAGCCAGGATGCCCGAGTGGTCTAAGGGGGTGGATTTAAGAAGCACACTTAACTTACTTTTTCCATCAGCGTGTGTGCAAATTTAAACTATAGTCCAGCTCGCCCGATGTACACATAGCTCCCCGTTAAAGTTCTCGTTAAACGAGGGACGTTTTCCTCGATATGTATAGACCCATTGCAATAAGGTTTTCCTATCATTTTACATATTTAATTTCACCGCTCATGACTCGTCATGACACACTGTCGACTTGTATAATGGGTACATTACGTACATTACTTGTACAAGTACCGTACATTACCAGGGCAAGAGAGACCGATCGCGGCTATTGTGTACAATGGAATTGCTGCGCCAAATTCTTCGTTAGTGTGTCGCGCTGACTCCTCGACTCCGTCCCGTCGTCCAGCGCCGCTCCTCGACGTGCTTACAAGCTAACTATCTTCAACGATCAGAGTATTGGGAACTTTCACCACGATATGGATGACACATACCTCCTCTCTTTGAGTTCGCCTGTCGCAGATCGAGTGAAAGCAGCTGGAGACACTGCTCAGGTTACACTTGAGCTAGATGTTTCAGATAACCGCGGCACGCTGGGAAACAGTCGAAGAGGTTTGTCGAGAGATAAAGTGACTTGTACTGTTATCGACTTTGTTTTTTCATTGTAGATTTGGCTTTGTTAGTAGACGGTGCTGTACATGACATGTGGCACTTAGAAGGTCCCGGTGCCACTGAACTGTGGAAAAGTTTTGATGGCACACACTCACTGAAAAGTAATGATATCGAACATTTCGTAGTGCGTACCGATACAGAAGTGAAAAGTGATTACAAGCCTCTCACTGCAAAGAAAGCTCAAGACTGGTGAGTCTAATAAGCTGAAAATTGTAACTCTTGTTCTGACAAAACTTGTTAGCGAGCTTTCAGATATTAGCTTGGTTGGCCAAACGAAATTGGTCGAGGTGCGTATTATATCGGTTATATGCAAAGAAGTCTCATGCATGTTTCAAGTTTGATCTGTCTCGTTTATCTTCCTGTCATAGTGCTGGAAAAGCGATAGTGTTGACAGAGTATGTCGCTGACTTGGAGGATCAACGCACAGGTTGAAATCAAGTTTGCATCTGAATTGCTCAATAGACAATATTTTTTGCTTTTACTAAAGAGTATTGGCCAATAGTGACCCTAGGCAGAAGATGTCGAAATCACCTACATATAGCTAGTATGATAGTGTAGTTGTGTAGCAGTTGCTGGGGCGGGAGTAAATATGCACATACACGATGTGTTGGCACCAGGCAAACAGACATCCATACAAATGCATACCAAATGGTCATATCATTGACAAAGATGGAACTGGTTCATGACTGATGCAATAACACCCTAAAACGCTCTAAACTTGACCGAAATTGACAACCCAAACTCACAAATTTCCCTCCCCCAAGAGCTGCATCGAGGTCTAAAAAAGCCTTGATACAATACGACGCAACTTCGGAGAACAGGCCTCCACATTGATCTAAAGTACTATGTCTGCGGCTATGGCACCATCCAGACCTAGTTTGCCACCGTACCTTTCATCTGGATTGAGTTCTGTTTCATCCAACTCCGGCAACAGCTTTATTGGAGGTACTTCACTAAACTCGACACTTGGAGCGAAGGTCAATGAATGCAAATTTTCTCGAACCCGTTCCTTCAATGGAGCTAGATATGAATTGGGGTTCATGTTCTCTATCCAAACCGGGGCGTGGGCACAAAGCTTGTATCCAGCATCTGCGTAGTATTCATAGTAGTTGTCATGAAATGGAATGTCTTCGGCCAAATTTTTATCCAGTAGCGTGGCAGTTTCGTTTGCCCAGCATCTAGCTACATTTGTTTTGGTGTACCCCCCTCCTCCAGTCACAAGAATCGGCTTCCCAAAGCTCTTCATAAAGGTGACACACTCTGCGTGACCTTTGAGTGAGAGATTGAAGCACCCTATTCGATCGCCAGCCAGTGAATCTGCACCACATTGTAAGACTATCGCACCAGGCTGATATATATCCATTACGTCTTGCATCACGAATTTAAATAGGTCGACAAAACTTCTATCATCTATACCATCATTTAACGGAACGTTGACGCTGTAGTACTTGCCAGAGTTCATGCCAACATCCCTTAGACTGCCTGTGCCAGGGAAAAACATATCTCCATACTTGTGGAAGCTAACAGTCATCACCCGATCTGTCATGTAAAATGCTTCTTCGACGCCGTCGCCATGATGAATATCTATGTCTATGTACACTACCCTTGCATGTTGTTTGAGAAGCTCAAGAATAGCCAACACAAGATCATTTATGTAACAAAACCCCGAAGCCTCAGACTTTTTCGCATGATGTAGACCACCAGACCAGTTGATAGCGATATCTGACAACCCTTGATTCAATCTACGAACACCGTCGACAGAGCCTCCAGTGTAACGTCTGCAAAAGTCTAACATGTGGTCAAAAATCGGACAGTCTTCACCAAGGTTGAACCTTTGCATCTCCGCCACATACTGGTGCTGCTTATCAGGAGTTATCTTCGACAAGAAAGAAACGTAGTCCTCGCTGTGGAATTGCGTGAACTCATCGTTGGTGCTCGCTCGTGGACGAAACATTTGCAAGTGTTTGTGAAGGTCATAAGCGAGAACGAGATTGTGCGTCATGCAGAGGCGGTGTGGCTTCATGGGATGGTTCGGTCCGTAATAGCTTCTACCAACCTCCTCATCATAGTAGTAGGAAATTCGTTCTTTGGCGACCATTAGCTGAAGCTCGCGTCGGATACTGTGTTGGAACCAGCATGTCAGTCACTCGGCGTCCGAAGGATGTGTTTGTCATATTTTCGTGTTTTTTTGCCTAATAATAAAATACAGAAACCCCGTTTCTGGAAAATGCCCCTCATGACACAAATATCGTTTCAATAACTACATTGAAAATTGCTACGATAGTACTTTTTAGCCACCATATTCAAACCGGTTGCCGCCCTTGAGATAGTGTTATGTGAATAGTGGGATCGGACTTGTCCACAACTATAGTTAGTAGGACTGGCTGCTTCATAGATGCACGGAGAACGAAGTGGTGCACGTACGCCAGCGCGAACAAAAGGATCTTCTTGTGGCTCAATCTCGTTCGATCAGGGCTCAAAAATCGATCGCGTCGCTGTGGGTTTTTCTGATTGAACTCAACAAGTTGGAGAGCGAAGTTGAGAGCAGTTCGAGCAGTTCATAACATGTCGTTGTCCAAAGATTCCGATGAGTACGTGCTGTTGCGATTGCATACTGAAGTTCACTTTTCTAATGCTGTTGGTATAGTTACGACTATCTTTTCAAAGTCGTACTCATCGGAGACTCTGGGGTCGGCAAGTCAAACCTACTGTCTCGTTTCACGAGAAATGAATTCTGTCTTGAGTCCAAGTCTACGATCGGCGTAGAGTTTGCAACTCGTAGTGTACAGGTACTATCTGGACGTATCACTTCGAATATTTCTAAAATCTCACGATTGAATGTAGATCGACGGAAAGACAGTAAAGGCACAAATTTGGGACACTGCTGGACAGGAACGCTACAGGGCAATAACTAGTGCTTATTACCGTGGTGCAGTCGGCGCTTTACTGGTGTATGACATAACTAGTTTTGGTAAAATTAGTAATTTCTGTTCATGTAGCAATTATAACCTGCTTCACCGTCATAGAATCTTTCAACAATGCAAGAAAATGGCTGACTGAGTTGCGGGATCACTCTGATTCGAACATAGTTGTTCTTTTGGCAGGTAACAAAAATGACCTGTCACACTTACGTGCCGTGTCAGTTGAGCAGGCACACGAGTTTGCAAATTCAGAAGGTAAAATTAAGTTCAGAGTTCATCATATACTATCTCAAGTTGCTTTCCCCAGACTTGACAACAATAGAAACCTCAGCTCTGAACTCGTCAAACGTAGAACAAGCTTTCACTGACTTGCTCAGTATGACGTACTCTGTGATGTGCAAGGTAATTTCAACAATGTTCTCGATAGTATCATTCAAACTCGGGACGAATCTCACATGGTTTTATGCTTAGGAAACTCTGCAGGGTGCTAGCCCTTCAGTGACACACCGTCAAGATATCATAGAACTGTCGAATGCTGCTAGATCATCTACGAGAAAATGTTGCGATTAGTCCCATTCAGCATATATACTTGCAGGACTTTAACTAGGATCACATCGTAGAGAACGTAGGGCTGTGCTATTCCATTACACTCAAAGTGCTACACTTCACTCGCACAAAACACTATCTGAGTCTGCGCGCCTCGCGTTCGGACTCCATCAGAGTCAGAATATCTCCTAATAGTACAGTTTAAGGGACTTAAGAAAGTCTTACATTGGAACTCACCTTCGCGCACCGGGCCCTTGACGTTTCGCATGATCTGGCGGTTCTGATCATCTAAGAACTTGACCCTAACCTGAGTCACCTACAGTACAGTAGTTAGCATGAATCCCGCATGTGAATGAGAAAGAACGTTCGATTCCCCAATTCGAATTATTCATGAGAATAATCTGAGAGCACTTATGAACCTACCTGTCCCCTCGATCCAGTCCGACCGATGACTTTCATGACGATGGCCCTACGTGAACAACCCGTGAGTATGACTGAACTGTTATGCTGTGGTCGAATAGGTGGCATTGAATGCCTGCGAAAGAGAGAAAAAGACGAGACGTAATACTGTCCGTCTGTGGGACGCGCGTGTTTTTCGCGCGGCACGTTGGGGTGGTACTTACAACTTGATGGCGTCCTGTGCCGCAAACACGTGAAATTTGTCAGTCAGTTACACGTTCAGAGCGCGCGCTAGAAGAATTGTGACGGTTGACGCACCATAATTGTTTCAAGTCTATTCAAGCTTCACAGATTCAAACACCGGAGTGTCGTGGCCGCCGTAGTATGAAGCGTTCCTCTATGTCAACACGAGCACCTGCTGCGATTTCACGGTTTTACGCCGCAAAATTTTCACAATCTTACTTAGCTACATTACTAGTATATCAGATATGTTAGAATATTCCACCACTAAATACACGGATGCTCCCGAGTACTATCGTATTATGTGACCGGGGACCCGCCCTCACATACTATCAGATTTGATATCAATACAATTGTATCAATCATCGGCGAGGATTTTACTAGATATAGGTGGGCGTGAATACACTCAAAATAAATAGTTGCAGCGATTTTTTTTGTAGAACCGCATTTTTTGCAGAACCACAGGCTGCGACTGCCCGTAGGACTTCGAGCGTGCGACCTGCAGTACACTCTGGCCACGCTTGTTGTGCATTCCACAAAAATCTTTAAAACATAAATTTGTGCTGCAGCGCGGACGACTGTAAAAGTTGAGCATGAGTATGGTCCAGTGCCCGAGTTTACAACAACGTGCTACACGCAGGTACTGTAAACCTATCGGTAGGGAGGCGTTTCGCCAGGCGAATAGGTACGAAACGAAGCCCCATTCGAAATGGTGCACATTGCGTTTTCCTACTGTTTCCATCATTCCGATGAACTAGTCTTTGACTTGAGCGCTACTAACCCGCAGTTGAAACCCTCGCAGGTCGACGAGTCGGCTGCAGTCTCGGACTAATGCTTGCGGAGAACGAGACAGCTTGGTTAACTCAAGGTAAATTGAATACGGGTGTATCAACATACGTAATATTCTTCATTAGGACCATTTACGCGCAACAAGGCAAGGGGCCGTCGCCGCTGGTGGTGGAGAGGTTTCAGAGTGTAGCTAGCCAACTCATGAATCAACGCATCATTCGGCTGGGTGGTGCAGTTGATGACGATAGTTGCAACTTAATCGTTGCACAATTGTTATGGTTGGATGCGAATGATCCGGATAAAGACATCACGCTATACGTAAACTCTCCCGGCGGTTCGGTCACGGCAGGGATGGCAGTATTTGACACCATGCGACATATACGCCCCGACGTTTCAACTGTCTGTGTTGGTCTTGCAGCTTCCATGGGTGCGTTCCTTCTCGCTTCAGGCACACAAGGAAAGCGTTTCAGTCTACCGAATAGTCGGATCATGATTCACCAACCACTTGGCGGTGCGCAGGGTCAGGCTGCAGACATTGAGATCCAGGCAAATGAGATCATGCACCACAAGTCCACTTTGAATGGATACCTTGCAGAATTCACCAATCAGTCATTGGAAAAAGTTATGGAAGACACCGACCGTGACTTTTTCATGTCAGCGGAGGAGGCAGTCACGTATGGTTTAATTGACTCTGTCATCGAACACCCAACACATCTCGCTGTCAATACTTCAGGAATTCCCATGTATGCGAGCGAATTCTAAGAGGCGCAACGCGTCAAGATAGTTGATTCCGCATGAATCTTTAGCACGTCGATGTATTTGAAATCACTGAGCTCAAACCGTGCCTTCCATCTCTCCTCCATGCGTGGAAGTCACATCAGAATGTCAAGCCCTAATAGACAGTACAAGTTCAGATACTAACGAGCTCTCGGATGCCACAGGACTTCACAGTGCTGTGTAAGCAGCGATTCTTTAGACCGATGTACGCGATGTCTGATTTGCTTACAAACTTAAATTGTCTATTGCAAAGAATCAAACAAACTTTGCGGCAGTTGAAGAGCTTACTTTCTCCTTAGATGAGCTTGACCTTGCTGAGAGCAATGTACTAGTGGAGTGTTAGTTTTAGGTTTTAGCCTTAATGATGAGTACTATCTTACCGCTCCGGCTGCGAAAGTCAAAGAAGACGCAAGAAACCCGAAATAGAGTAGGGGGGTCGGAACATCAGCAATTTGCGCCATCTAGTATGATAAAGTTAGAAAATACTCGAAAGCAGTAGTTCATGAAGATTGAGATGCTAATACTTACTTGAGCCTCAATCGCTTGGACAGAATCGTGGGCATGAGCCTCGTGAGCGAAAGTTACAAAACCTGAGAACCAAACCTTCAGAACAGATGCCACAAACACAACAAACACATGAAAAAAGGAAACGAGGTGGCGTGTGAGTGATGCTAGTCAGTATTGATCTAGGCCTCACTCCACATAAAAGCGCGCGTCACCTGGGTTCACGTACTTGTTGCGAGCGTGAGCGGCGCCGCAAGTTTTGCTCTTTGTTGCGGGTGCCCAATAGGTTTCGGGGCCTTGTTTCGCCTGGCGTGAACCTTCGTCGTTGAGAGCGCCTTGGAGCTCGCCGCGATTGTGAACATGCTTAAACTTATTGCCTAAATTTTCCAGCGGTTGTTTCACGGAATCACCAGATCTGCGGTTGTGGCACCGCTCGTTGTGACTGCGTAGATCGTGCTATCCGAACACCTTGCCGACCTGAGACCGGCCGGTCACACGCTAACGATAAATCATCCCATCCTATACCACATAATATAGATAACAACTCGCTAACGTGCGGCATCTTATGCGGCAGAACCTGATCGACCTAAATGCGTGTAAAATTGTGTGGATTCTTACTAAGAATTTCTAACGGGGGGCATTTTCCAGAAACACGGTTTCTTTAGCGCAAGATCTAGGGCTTTAGGCGAAAAATGTTGCTAATCGAACTCTAGTTATTTCGAGTTTCATCCATCAAGTTGAATTATTATCACCACCGTCGCGGCGTCCTGAAACGGTTTTTCGTCGCAATTTCGTGACGAATTTCCACGTGTTTCTCCGCGCGACGTCGCCACGGCGCGCTCGATACGAGCACATGCGTGCCTGGATGTTTGTTTGATCGGTTCAAACACGCAGTAATCATGTTCGTTCCTCAAACACAGCCCGGTGCGCACGAAAGAAGCGACGACGAAATGTCGATTGATGAAGACTTTGCGATGCATTTCCCCGGCGTGCCGGTCACGCGGTTGGATTCCGACTGTTTCGACGCGCGCGAACAGCTCTTGGATGCCGTATATGTTGCCCGAGACGGCGCGTCGGTAAGATCCGCGTCGCAGCGTGCGGATGTGACCGCCTTGATGACTTCTGCAGTAACGGTGGCGCTTTGTCTCGATCGTGACCTCGAATGATGGCTGTACATGAATTTTCGCCGGTACAAGGAAACCGTGTTTGTGGAAAATGTCCCTCTAATATTCATATGAGCTGTAGAAAAATAGATTCTCAAAATGTACTATCGATAGTACGATAGTATGGATTTGTTTTTCGCAATCCCATGCTAAAGTGTCATATTTCTTCTCTTTCAGAGTGATCGGATTCGTCACCGCGGAGAAATCCGCCGGTCTGGCGGTTGAATTCCAGACCTCGCGCGGTACAGTGACCTTACAGTCAGGGCGGAGATTCACCTCTTCGAAGACAAAACTTGTTGCCTACGCGAGTGCCATAATCGCAAAACATGTCTGGCAAAGGAGCTAAAGGCCTTTCTGGCAAGGGACTCTCCGGCAAAGGGGCCAAGGGTACCATGTCCTCCAAAAAAGGAGACAAACGTAAACCTACGTCTCGTTCCGTGAAAGCTGGTCTCCAGTTTCCAGTCGGTCGTATCCACCGATTTTTGAAGGTATGGATATTTTTTGACATCCCGATCATTCATTCTCGCTCCTTTCTTATAACCTCGACCTGTGGAACCACCATCTTTGTGCGAAAGGACCGTTTAAAAATTCAAAATTTGGAAATCTCCAGCTCGCGGCTTTTTCATTAATCACGCTTGAATACTGCAAAAGAAACTGACATCATACATTCTAGAACCGTGCTGCATCGGGTGGTAGGGTTGGAGCAACCGCGGCGGTATACTCGGCCGCTATTCTAGGTGAGTAATCACAATCACATGTCCAACTAGAGTGCTTACAGCCAAACAGAGTATCTTACTGCTGAAGTCCTGGAATTGGCAGGTAATGCGTCGAAGGACCTGAAGGTAAGTAAGCAAGCTAATATCACCCCAATATATGACCCGAGTATCACACTCAGGTGAAACGCATTACTCCCCGACACCTTCAACTTGCCATCCGAGGTGATGAAGAACTGGATACTCTCATCAAGGCCACTATTGCGGGGGGTGGCGTCATTCCGCACATTCACAAGTCACTCATGAATAAATCCTCCAAAAAAGGAGAGTAAACATGCCCTGTGTCTCGATGTAACCGGTGAACACCATAGAGCTCTATGGGTGTAGTTCAAGCTGTGAGTCCTTGTTGTCAGGCAATATCGGTACCAGTTATTTAAAACTTGACTGCTGTAATAAAATCTTCTGAGTCATTTCGAACAATAGACTGAATCGTTCAATGAAATAGGTTTGAGTTCTTCATCAATCAAGATTTCACCCGACTGAAAGTTTAGGCTCCTTCGTAGGGGCTTGGCTATGCATTGGGATTCTCCTCGCAAATAGTTCGACATACGAACTAAAACACAGAACGGTTGGCGTGACATTCTTCAAAATTTGTGGTCTTCGTTGTTCTTACATTTTTATTGTCGTCTTCAAGAATATCGGGCGCGTCGGTAGAGTTGATCAAGCTCAAGTTCGCCCTGAGAAACGTCCACCTCTACCTCTTCCCCGTCCTGCAGCACGTCCTCTAGCGCCTCGTCCTCCTCGTCCACCTCCTCGTCCGCCTCCTCTTGCAGTTCCTTGTCCGGAAATTTTCCTTCAGGTCATTTTAGTTGAGGTTGCAGTGTCTAAAGCTTATACAAGGCATACCTGCTTGAATTCGGTTGAGTGAACCGCTCCATCGGTAAAAGTTTATCTGGGCTGATGAAAAATTTGTCCCCTTTAGCGCGTATTAAGTTAAGACAATGATAAAAAAGTCACATTAAGTCATACTTACCACGCTTGTAAGAAGTTGCGAGGACACCGTCTGATAGTTTGACGGTGAATTTCTGCACATGATTTTCACCTCATATATTGCATGAAAATTTGATACAAATCACGTACCACATCATTGATACTCCCAAAAATTTCTTCCACTTTCCCTACGGCAGCCTTGCTTTCCAGGAAAATATAACTATTGAAGTAAGGAACCTACGTAACTTGCTAGGTAACAAATCTCTCCATGAGCAACGTCTCAGCGTACCTTTTTGTTCGTCAGTGTGAGAACAAGCTCTCCCTCACATTCATGGGTCATCTCGCCGATTTCTGGCGCGAATTGTAAACAAAAAACTGTGTGTAAACTCTAAAGTCGGACCTTCAACGGTGTCTGGTGTGGTGTCACCGAAGCTCCCTCGACCGCGACCACCACCACGGTTTGAATATCGACCACCCAGTCGACCACCAGCTCGACCTCGTCCCCCACTTGGCGCACGCATCGGGTCGTGGCTTCGAGTAGTGCGGGCAAGACGGAGTTTCGCAGATGGTCCAACGGCATACCGCCGCCATTGATTCCATGCTCTTCTCTTCTTTTCTCTTCTTCAGCACTCCGGTGGGTTTCTAATCACATCCGCATTCTAGACCTAATTAAGGCTGGGTATAGTGCTCCAATTCTCCAATTTCTAACTTTTTGAAAATCCCTTGAAAATCGTCATAACTCGGGCCCGAGTTTTGAAAATTTTCACGTCTTCTTCATAACTTGGGACTCGTCAATCCTTGAGTTAATTTAGAGGGGGTCGAGTTATGGCTGGCGGTTACGAATACCTACAAGTACTGTATAAAAGTCTGAAAGTTGGCTTCGGGCCCCTTTTGAGCGTGCCCCATTCTTCGCACTTGTGCAAGAGAACAAACAACATCATGGTGCTTCTCACTACATGTTCTTGGCGTTAGTTGCTCGTAATCAGCGCCAGCACGGCTGAAGTGGATCCCACGCCTTCTTATTATTGATGGTGTTCCAGGAGTTGAACGCCTACGAGGAGCAACTGCGCCTACTGAAGCGACTCAAATTGCAAGGGGCAGATAAGTCAGTGCTTCATGCGGCCGCTCTGAAACTCCGCAGCTTGAAGCGGGCAGGTAAAACTGCTAGAAAAGCTCAACTTATACGGCCTCAGCCTCAGTGCTCGTCACGTAATGGAGCACTTTTCTATCGCCCATATTCTCTCAAAATTCCGAAGGATAGCGAAGGCTTTAGTGTTGCTTTCGATGTTGCGGCCGGCGAAACTACAAAAGCTGAGGCTATCGAGTTCTTCGAGCACTATGGTTTTGTCATCTTCAGAGATGTCATTGATTCTTCATGTTGTGAGCAAGCTCGTGTAGAAATATGGGACTACTTGGAAAATCACGTAGCTGGCTTCAAGCGTTCTGATCCAGACACTTTCCATCACTTATCTTCTCAGACTCACGGACTAGCACCAGAGCCAGCAATTTTCAGTGAGCAAATTTTTCGAAACCGTTGCTGCAGCAAGGTTCTCGAAGCTTTTCGAGCTGTTCTTCACGACGAAAATATTCTTGTGTCTCACGATAGATGGTGTGTTTTTCGCCCAACGCGTGACATCCGGTTTCGGCATGGAGTTCAGGATATGAAAAGCTGGGAAACGAAAGAAAACCTCCATCTGGATCTGAACCCTTGGACATTTTACACAGGAGTTACATCTCTTGATCAACTCACTTACGACAATCTAAGGGATTTCAGTAAGGAAGTCAATGGTGTAGTTCAAGCTACAGGTCCTCATGTGCAAGGTATACTGGCACTCAATGATAATCGTGCAGAAGATGGTGGCACTGTACTCGTTGCTGGCTTTCAGAAATGCTTCCGGCAGTGGCAAAAGTCACTTGGACCAATGTCAAAGTACTTGCACTCCATTGATGATAGTTCTGGGCGTCTTGTATGGCGAGGCAAAGGCGCAGGAAGCTACATATTTTCAAAGAATGATCAGTTACATAAATACAAGCAACATGTTACCATGCGTGCTGGGAGCTTGCTCATTTGGGACCAACGTGTTGTTCATGGATCTGCACACAACAATAGTGAGAATTTTCGCATCGCTCAATTCATCAAAGCTTTTCGCAGAATTTTTGTAGGCGATGGGCGGCTCCATCACAGAACAAATCGCATCAAGTCAGAATTGAGAAAGAACGGGGTCTCCTTTGGCAAAGAAGCTGACAACATGCAACGTGCTGCTGGTTTGATTTGATTCATACAAACATGCACGATAGAAAATTAATATAAGTTCACTGTGAATCTGAGACTTTTAGTGGCATCAACTTGCAGTGTTGAGAGATCAAGTCTCCGAAATACAAAGTTAGTGCCTTCAGTTTTCCATTTAAGATGTTCTTTTCCACCTGTGCAAGCCATGATTTCGAGAGACAATTTCGCTTAGGAAGATACGTACCTCGAAAGGAATTCCGAGCGACATCACTCCATCTAAGTTCAGATTTCTTGGCAGATAGTACACTACGTTATTTGTGATCTGAAGTGCTTTTTGGAGAAGCTGTACACCAGTTATGTTTGAGATACGTAGAGTGTGCAAATGAGACACTTGATTCTGATAAGATGGCCCACCCCACGGAGGTGATAAGAAGATTATATCGGCAGAAACCGAGTTGATGCATTGTACTGCATCACCAACCACGAAATCGATGCGGTTTGCAACACCATATATTCTAGCATTTTCTTTCGCCTTTTGAGCTCGCTTTAGAAAGTCGAGTTATAGAACAAAAACAACTTACCAAGTCAATACTTCGGCGCATAATGTCGAAAGTGACTACTCTTAATGAACGTAGAGCGAACTGTATAGCATTGCCACCCGCTCCACAGAACAAATCCAGTACAGTTACTTGCCTGTCACTGTGTCGAGGTAATGAACAACAACGCATGGCGTGGTGCCGGGCTATTCCCTCTGGTGTGACGGAGTACCACGCTGTTTCGTCAAGAATCACTCCACATCCCCACTTGTTGAACAGTTGATATCGCTGGCACCAATACTTGTAATCTACAGCACCGTCTTTTAGTAGTTCGGTGCTTCGTGATACCGAAGTGGTTGAGCGACTTCTGTCGACGGTTGCAGGCTCTGTCTTTTCATCTTTTCGCGAGCTGGTGTGATCGGTAGTACTAGCTTGCGAAAATATTACTGTGTTGTAGTACATCATCGGGATCGATGCAACACGCAGGCAAAGCGTTCGTCCGCGCGACAGTTAGTCCAGTCCCACGCTGTTCCTTTAAATTTTTTAGAGGGATGATTGGGGGCGTGGCTAAATCTCAGGCTGAAGCAACTTTTTATCCGTTCTTGTGCATATTTAATATCTATTGATACGAACTTCAGCCTGAGATTTAGCCACGCCCGAATGGTTCCCCAATTACGGCTAGGGCAATAGCAAAGAAAGTACGAAGCAAGTGTAAGTGCGGCGGTGTCGCTTTTCCAGTTGACGACACTTCGGGTACAGCGTACGTCTATTGTGGTTCGGTCACGTGCACAAAGCATGGGGGATTAGCTCAGAATAGGTACAAAGCGCACACTTTTCATTTGGTTTTCTGTCTATTGTGGGTTTGATAGTGCAACTTCAGGGTTGAGAACTTCAGGGTTGGGAACTTGTTGGAAACTTCCTGTCGCATTGGATTGTGTCTCTGTATAATGTCCGCTGGTAGAGCCGAGCGACAGATTTTCAGATTGCACCTGGGCGATTTGTCCCCGACCATATCGATCGATGATATTGAAAGTCGTTTTCGACGTTTTGGAGAAGTACAAGAAGTCAATATTCTGCTGGATAAGTTTCCCATGGAAGGACGACAGCCACAATGCCGCGGTTTCGCCTATGTATCGTTGTACGCTACATCTGCCGCTATTGAACAATGTCGGACTACATTCAATGGTTGCAACTGGAAAGGTCGGAAACTGCGCGTAAATTATGCAAAACCAGATTTTGAGACACTCCGTAAGCAGGAGCTCAACAAAGACTGTCTCAAGGTAAGTGAATCGGATTAGCGACTCGCGATATAGATAACTGGTTTCGTGCCTTTTGCATTTCAACACACGGTCCCAGTCTATCGGCTCACAATCACTTCACCGTGCTGAATAGTCATTCTCAAGAAGTGCCTGGTACAGCGAGCCTATAGTTCAAGCTGAAGAGAATTGTACTAGTCTAGAAATATGTCGACGATGTAAATTTACACTAAACTCCTTAAATGTGCAGTGCTGTGCATTCAGCACGCTTTCATCATCCTCACAACTTCCCAATATTGGCTTGTGTGTAATGCTGCAGAACCCGCACTTGTCACCTCTGCCAGTGCTTCTTAACAAGTTCAGATGGCGACATCGATTGTTTGTCCACGTAGCGTCTGCGAATGTAAAATAGGTCACGCAGCCGAAATTGTAGCCGTGCGAATATCGAACGATGGACAGTGGTAAGCGCGAACATTAGCTTGAAACACCCCTGCTGAAGTTTCTCTTTGCCAGGATTGCCACGGCATCGGTCGATAGCACGTGTAAAATTTGGCAATGTCAGGCATTGTGCCTACATAAGACACTTCGAGGGCACATGAAGTCACTTTGCGATTGCGTATGGGCGCATAGTGCTGCGTTCCTAGCTACAGCTTCAGATGATCAAACCGTCCAAATTTGGAATGCTGAGAGTGGTCACTCTCTTCTTTGCTTACGTGGCCATGAGGGTCCAGTGACAAGCTGCGACTTCAACTCAACTGACACACTTATTGCAAGTGCCTCATACGACGAATCGATCCGTCTATGGGATACTAAGAGCGGTGTGTGTGTGGCTAGACTGCCAGCGCACTCTGATCCAGTGACGTCGGTTCACTTTAGCCGAGATGGCACAGTCTTAGTATCTTGCGGTTACGACGGTGTTTGTCGGTTATGGGATGTCCACAGTACTTCATGCTTACAAAGTATGAACTTCGATGCTCCGCTCGAACGTGCGTATGTTCTAGAGAGTCCAAGCAGTGTGCTCATAACCACACAACAGAGGGATATTTTGGTGTGGAATATAGAAACAGGGACGTCATCAATGTTACATTTGAAATCCAGTTCAAGGGACTTGCGACTTCACTTTACAACTGACGGGGATGCGATAGTATTCGTTGATTCACGAGGTGCTTATTGGCTTTGGAATATCTCTAATTACCAGCTGATTTGTGTAGCCGAACCTTCAACTTTCAGAACATTGCTGGAATGTTCGACGCTAATATTTCTTTCTTATCGGAAGAATATACTCGTCACGTCCTCTTTCAGTCACAATAGAATAAACGTTTGGGTGGTTTAGAAATTCTAGTGAGTTTATAGGTTAGTGAGTTTAGGATCCTTAGTTTTTATTCTTCAAGTACAACAAGAACACAAGTTCTTGGGCTCGTATTTTCTCTCACCACAACATTGCAAAAAAAACGTTCGATACTCGGCGCATCAAAAGTATTCAAAAAATTGTTTGTCAAGTACTCCTGATACCACAGATCTGCAAAGTCCTTTGTGTTCGGACAATTGACAAATAAATTATTTATCTGTCTTTTGTTTCTTTTTGTCATGCTTTTCCTTTTTTTCCTTTTTTTCCTTTTTTTCCTTTTTATTACGTTCTTGTATGTTTTCTACATCGCCTTGCACTTGCTTGATACTATTCGCCTTGGAAGCACTCTTGTACTTATCCTTCTTAGCCTGAGCAGTTGGGCCAAGTCCCCAGCGTCGTGGGTAAGTATCGCGCTCCATTACAACTCGTTTCACCTTTGCGACTACACCATGGTCACATGTAGCAATAACTGCGGTACTCATTTGACATATGCCGATAGCAATCGCTTCTCCTTTCGTTGTCATGAGTACACATTCATCATTTACATCAATGTCAGCATCATAGCGAAGGACTCCAGGAAGCATAAGCTTTGCTCCATAGCAGATGGCATTTACAGCAGAATCTTTGACAACAACTCGCTTATAATTCGTAAGTAACACTTCGAGAGGTGATACAACACGTCGCAGATAATCTTCCTCCTTCAGATTGTCAAGAACCCACATGGCATCAAGTATATCATGCATTGTTGCCAAACTTTTGTTTTCACTGCAGATGCCCGAACGGACCCGTCTCAGTTCCTGCATATGACCTCCAACACCCAAAATAAGACCCAGGTGGACGCAGAGGGTACGAATATAAGTTCCTGCTTCGCACGATACCCAAAAAACGGCTAAATTACGTTCAGTATCATATTCATAAAGCCTGCTGGCGTAAACAGTTCGTATCCTAAGCTGACGTTTAACTGCTGATATCAGAGGTGGTCTCTGGAATAAAGCGCCAGTCAGAGCTTCCAGTGCTTGCTCTACAAGTCTTCGACCACCAGCAACAGAATCATGCAGGCGACAGACGCACACATATTCCTTACCGGCACCCTGTTGTGCTTTCACCAAACGTGTGGCACGGTCAATACATACGATGAGAGAACCGGTAACTTTTGGATCTAATGTACCACTGTGACCTGTTTTTTCAACACGAAGAATCCTCTTTAACCATGCAACAACTTCGTGAGAGGAGGGATTGGCAGGCTTATCAAGATTGATGACGCCATATCTCAGGTACTCTCCAAGAGGCCGTCTCAAGGGGGAGCAACCACTTGGAATCGGTGTGTAGTGCCCTGTTCTTACCTATCAGGAGCAGTTAGATGGAGATTTTAAGCGGGAATCAATCATCATTACAGTTACACTTACCATCATCTTATCATAATTTTTCAGCAACAGGGGCCACTCTGAGGCATCCAACACAGGTTTGTTGGCCTCAGGTTTGAGAATAAAGTCTTTCATCAACAATTAGGTCAAGCTCTAAAAGAGGCTCACCGATCCAATTCGAATATCTGTCCAGATCTATCTGCGTAAGACAGTGTTCTTCTTCCCGAGATACTACGGTGCACGAGCGTGTACGGGTCACTACGGTGTTCCGAAGCGTGTTGCCCGTTAGCGCCGCCACGAAACTAAATTGTTGTACTCTCTCGAGCTCGTCGGCTCCCGAGGGAAACATTTGGCGGCGGAGTACTTTGACAATCTTTTCACCTGTTCAATCTCACAGCAAAGATATTCATATTTATCGAACAAATATGGCATACTATCGTACTATCGTGTCCCTTTTTCGGGCGTGGCTAAATACCACCGTGAAGCAACTGTTTATCTATGATACATAAAAATTTGCAATCCATCGATAATATCGCGACGCGGCGGGTGGCACGTGCCCACCAAGCGCTCGACTGTGTCCGCAGATCGCGATAGACGTCGCGTGCACCGCGCGCTGACGTAGCGAACGGCCGATTCAAAGTTTGTGTAACACATTTACAATGGTTTCACTCAAGTTGCAGAAACGATTGGCGGCCTCAGTGCTGAACTGCGGCGCCAGAAAGATCTGGATGGACCCTAACGAGGTACGTCGGCGTTAGTCTAGTAGTCTTGGTCTCGAACGGATTCGACGCTGTGAGTACCAAACTACGCAACGGACTCATGGATCTTTTATTGTTGCGACTACATTTCTCACCCATTTCAATAGATCAACGAAATTTCCAGTGCCAACTCCAGGCAGAACATCCGCAAGCTCGTGAAGGATGGTTTCGTCATCCGCAAACCCACCAAGGTGCGCAGTATGCCAGGATTACATTCGAACGTCTGACCGATTGTGTTCATAGATTCACTCGCGCGCTCGCACTTGTCGAGAACAAGCGGCCAAGCGCCTTGGAAGGCACACGGGCTACGGTAAGCGCCGTGGTACTCGCGAGGCTAGGTTACCTACCAAGGTTCTGTGGTTGCGACGTCACCGAGTGCTTCGTCGACTCCTGAAGAAGTACAGAGATGCGAAAAAAATTGACAAACACATGTACCACACCATGTATCTCAAGTGCAAAGGGAACGTGTTCAAAAACAAGAGAGTCTTGATGGAGGCTATCCATAGGGCTAAGGCGGAGAAGGCAAGAGAGAAGTCCCTGGCTGATCAGTTTGAAGCTCGAAGAGCGAAGAACAAGGCGACTAGAACACGCAAAATTGCACGACGTGAAGATCGCATTGCAGCTGGCATCGCCGGATTGACGCAAGGAAAGTGAGCATCTTTACACCGGCATCTATAGTCCACGTAGGCATCTTCTAGTGGTTGTCAATACAAAGGTTGTCATTTTTATTTTACTCTTCAATAATAGTCAGTTCATTCTGTGTATAGACAAACATGTTGGTTATTCGTGCAGAAAATCCAAGGTTGCGTCGGATGAAATTTGCAAGTCGGTGTCCCTAGAACTGCTTGAACATGTGCATCCAGCAACTTCAGTGGGATGACGGTTAGAGAAGCCATCAAATCACTGCTCGTTGTGAAATGAAATAATTGAGTGCCACCCGTTGATATTGTAACCGCAAAAAGTGGTAATTCACGATGAAAACTTATCGCTAATCCAGCACCGGCTTGTAGTTTGAGAACTTTGATTGGTGTGGTCAAGCTTGCGAAATTGTAAAATTGTATTCGTGAATCTGCACAACAAACAATGATGTTCTGGCCAGAATCATCCACCGCAAATGTTGTAATTGAACTATTCCCTGCTTTCAGCCGATGTACCATCTTCTGTTCTCGGACGTCAAACACTCGAATATGTGTTCTCGTAGCGGTAAAAATGATAGGGTTTCTTGGATGAAAAGAAGCTTGGACAACACGATGTTGGGCAGACGAGAAAACGACTTGACTATTTCGTGTTGATAGCTGATGAACGCAAAGAGTGCCACTTTCACGTTCGGTAGACGCAAAATAATCACCTTTTCTGTGCCAGTTGATAGAGCTGGGCGTGCCTGACATTCGAACAACCAAGCCATAACTCCTTCGTGACCATAACATTGGCATGCACGGAGCTACGCATCGCTCGGTCATCATAAAATCATTCACCGCTGATATTATAAATATATCTTGGCCACTGCAAACAACAAGCTCTTGTTGAGATCCAGGACGCCAAGATGCACAAATGACAGGCTCACTGAAATGCATAATGTACAAGCAGCGGCCACTATTGACTTCCCAAAACCGTAGCTCCCCGGTCGACCCCCCAGAACACAGCAGTTCACCGGTGTCATCAATCGATATACAGAGTACTTCTTTTCCATGGCTATATCGCAACGATGATACCGAAGGAAAAGGCTTCAATGTGGCTAGTTGAGGGATTTCAGGCAGGATACTATCGGGGCTGGTGTGGACAACCTGCCTCTCCACTCTAGGACACAAGTATAGATCCAAGCACCGGTTAAATCGCTCTTTTATAAAATGTATATTTGTCATGAGTTGTCGTAATGATTTTACACCCGAAGGGCCACGTGAACTCGTTGAAGCCAAGCCATACTCTGCTGGAGCATTGTAAGACAACTCATTTCCGGCCCGCTTTGGCTTTGGTGCATGCTTGATCGCGTTTTCAGACATTTCATTTCCATCCCAAATATCAAACAAACGATAGACTCGTTTGTCTTTTGCCACCGTGGGAGTGTCTATTCTTCTTCTAAGACGTCGTACCATGGATATGACTTTGCGCGCCTCGTGTCTAGAAGGTAAGAATCTACGTTTTGGTTCTTGGGTCAGAGCAGGATCTCCACTAGCCACATGTCTCGCCGCTAAATCACTACGTTCTACCGAAGTTGGTAGACGGCCAAAATTGATACGTTGTATCATTTCAATCTCTCTTGACGAAAGCTGTAAACTGTAGCCACGCTGTACGTCGTATTGCCTTCTCCATGAACTGCTGTCGTCTATTGAACGCAGGAGTTGGTCTAAACGATCGCTTTCCCGGCCAGGAATCAACTTATACCCATCTTGTGAGTACCCGACGTGTCGCTGCTCGCGATACCACGCCCGGGGAACATCGCCAATATTGTTTAGATTATCAAGTGTGGCTTCTTGTTCGCCAGAAGCTTCCATGATTGATTGTTAACAGGTCGTTCGTTCCTCTGCCAAAGCGAACGTGTCCTTTGGAATAGCACTCAGCACAGGGTGAAATATTCTCGATACGCTCACGTTCCGGCCGTTTTGTTCTGTCGAGTTTGTCTTTCTGGATGGTGTCGTCCTCGAGACCGGCGGCGCAACAAAAAACATGCTTCTCTCGGTTTCATCGGAAAATCCAGAAGAAAATCCGTATCGGTTTCCCCAGTTTCTTCCATAATTAACTATCATGGCCAGAGTATGCCAAATGACTACAATATTTGTAAATTTGCGGTACACACAGTTCGCCTCCGGTTGGTGAATACAACGCTATTATCATCCGCCGTTCGTAACGCGTATTAGATATGTCGCTCCGATTGGCTAGCGCGATAACTTGTTCGTGCACGAGAAGCCGACCGAACCTTAAATTCATCTCAACTAGAAAACCAGAGTTTGGCCAACCTTGCAGCAAGAAACCAATTTCAAAAAAAGTCACTTCGTCGAGTGCATGTCGTCGGCGTCGGGTAGTACCACATGTAAGTATTTCTGCGAAGCAATGAACTTTTTTATCATCCAGCCATACCCTAGTCTCATTTACAAAATATTACTATACGAGAAGACTACGATCCAGTCATTTTATTCCTGTGTGTTAACTCCATTTTCATTTGTATGTACTCCCCAACCCTCGAGAATTTAGTTCTGACTGACAATTCCTGACAGCCTTGATTGTCGTATTTCTTCAGCGTAGGGTGAACGCAGAGGAGAGATAGAGGTACGAGTAGTTGTATCTATTTCGTGAATATTTTCCCGTGAGACACTCAAATGTGTGCATCACTATTGCTGGCTTGCGTGATGTAAATATATATTCTTTCTTCGCATAGATTACCAAGGGACTTTACTATAGCTGTGCATATCGTGGATGCCTCCTTCTTGTTGAGCCGCACCTGACCTGACCTCCATTGTCATTGTACCTGCAGACAAGGCAGCATGAGCCTTCCCGACAGAGTCTACACCAAGATCTTGGAATCCCTGCTTTACACCGTGAATAAGATATGGAGTCATCGTACGCACAGAACCCTTATCGCGCACAGTACCAGAAACACCTTGTGCGATCTTCAAATGTCCCGTTTCGCTCAAATATCTCGAATCGCTTCCCTTCTTCATTGCATCAAGGCTTCCCATACCTCGATACTTCTTCACACGTACACCGTCCTGGTAGAAGTAATGGCCAGGTGCCTCGGTACTACCAGAAAACATAGAACCACACATGGCGACACTGCCTCCCAGGGTCAGTGCTTTCACAATGTGCCCACTGTTCTGAATGCCACCGTCTGCAATGATTGGAACATCAAACTGCTTAGCGATTTGGCCGACCTTGTACACCGCCGTTGCTTGACCCCGACCAACTGCGCAGACTTCTTGCGTCGTACAGATACTACCAGAGCCCATACCAACGCGAAGGCCGTCAGCACCGGCTTCCAGTAAACGCCTCGCCTGGTGTTGTGTCACAACATTCCCAGCAATGATATCAACACTGGCAACATTGTTTTTTAAGAACTTGATCATCTCCAACTGATATATGGAGTCACCTTGCGATGAATCTAGGATAATTGCATTCACACCCGTATCTGCCAGGCTCTGTGCGCGGATTCTATCAGTATCACGGGTTCCAATGGCAGCACCACACAGTAACTTGCCACTTGTGTCAAGAGACGGTAACCCAGATGGTGGCCTATTCAGGTGCTCTTTTACATTAACGCGGGTTAACAATCCAATCAGGCATCCGTTTTCATCCACAATCGGAAGTTTGCCACGTTTAGACTCGATTAGAATGCTTTCATTTTCCTTGAGACTCTTTGTTGAGAATCCCACGACAAGATCACTTGTGGCGGTCATCACTTCAGAAAGCGGTGTGCTTCTATCTCTGATGAGATCAACATCGCGAGTAGTCACAAGGCCAAGCAAAGGGGCACGGGACAAGCCACTTTCAGTGATACATGCCGAAGTGAAACCTCTTGAAGAACGCAATTCGTCAAGATCACTTATTGTTGAGTTCGGACTCAAGATGGCTGGATTTGAGACATAACCTGCATTGTGCGACTTCACTTTTTTTGCATGATTGATTTGTTCCTCCAGCTGCGGTGAAAAGACGAACGTCAAGTAATTGTAAACAAATTAGCGGGCTCGACGTACCGACATGTTGTAGTGTAAGAAACCCATCCCACCAACCTCAGCCATGGCAATGGCCATTTCGGATTCTGTAACTGCATCAAAACGTTTTAAAAACCACATTGGATTAAGGGATATGCACCTTACCTGTATCCATTGGCGAACTTACCAATGGTGTTCGGATTGAAATGTTTTTACTCACCCTCGTGGAGAGATCAACCTGTACATATTTTAGTCAACTTCTTTCTTTTAACCTCTAGTACGAACCTGATCGGCTGCAAAGTCGATGAACCCAGGATGGAAGATGACATCATCGTACGTATAGCAAAATCCTAAACACGTGCGTTGTTGTGTCAGTCAGACATAGCAAAACATGTCAAAGTTGAGATCTACCTTGGCTGAAAAGTGCTTCACCAGTGAAACCGTCGTGGGCGGACATCGAGCTAGAGAGCTGAAAATTTTCGTGGTACGTGTTGCAAGAAAAATGCAGCTACGATGTGAACCTGCAACAGTGGAGACCCGCGGCTTATCACGCCATCACGCCGCCACGCCAGCTTTTCCTTGCCCGAATTTTATGGAAGCGACCCTGTGTTGAAATTCGCTATCACTTCGTCTTACGTTTTACTTTCGTATTTACGAATAATATTGCTCAAAAGAGCTAAAACCGTAGTTTTGTTAAAATCCACTTTGTTTTGGTAGAACGAAAAAGTTAGGCTGGACTCGTGAAAAATATATCTCAATTTTCCGTTAACAACAACCCATGTTACGATTGAATACTTTTGGTACTCTGAATATGACTATCAGTGAGATGGTTTTTTCGGAAGCTTCGTTTTCCAGCGCAAGAGAACGGCGACCCGTTTAACGCTCTCCGTGGCGTCCTACGTTCCCACCACACCACTTACAATTGCTCTAGTATTCAAATCAAGTTCAGTTGTCATCGACGCGCAGTATGTTTGTCCAAAGTTGCGGAAAAGTTAGTACGTCTGGACAGGGGTTGCACAGAACAACCGCCCTTTCCCAGTCTCGATCGTTGACAGCTACCAGCGCGCGATCTTTCAAAGCATCAGACTTCGTAAGACCGCACATCTTAGATTTGGCCCCATACAAGCCTATATTCCCACTTGAAGTCATCTCAGGTGAGTTACAGTTCCTTTCACAAAGTATCGACACAATTACCATGAGCATATAGATCAGCTTGGTATTCCAGTTCAGCGTATAATAAAACTCGACGCCAATGAAAATCCATATGGACCGCCTCCAGGTTCGTTCAAATCAACCGGCAAAGACTGAAACTCGAGTAAACATTTTCGAAGAGGTTTTCAAAGTTCTCGCTAACGTAGAGTTCCCACAAATTTATCCTGATCCGGAATCCAGATTTCTTCGCGCGAAACTGGTAAATTATTTTACCTTTATATATTCGGTCCCAACTAATCTAGTTTCACAGGCCGCGGAATGTGGAATACCAGCAGAGAATATATTAGTGGGGTGTGGTGCAGACGAGGTGAGCCCGGCGCATCAATGCATCCTTCAACGCTCAATTCTTGTCCTTTTAAGCTAATTGATTTGATCTTGCGTGTGGTACTCGAGCCAGACGACGTTGTCCTGAATACACCACCTACTTTTGGCATGTACTCTTTCGACTGTCTGGTGAACGGTGCGTACTTTTTATCAGGCATTCTGCATTTACTGATGTAGACCACGTGAAGGTGGAAAGGTGGTCGATATCCCAAGAAGTGACGGGCCAGGCTTTGATATTGACGTAGCTGCAATCAGAACCGCTGTTTTGGCACATCGCGCAAAGGTTTTATTTTTGACTTCACCGAACAACCCTGATGGCACGGTGATAAAGCCTGCAGACCTCGCTGAACTTCTTGAACTCCCTGTGTTGGTAGTCCTTGACGAGGCGTACATCGAGTTCTGCGAGATACAAGAAAGTAGAATGCGAGATGTTTTAAAGCGCGAAAATCTGATAGTCCTCAGGACATTTAGCAAACGAGCAGCCCTTGCAGGTACCATCGGAAGTCGAATAATCTCTACTTTGTCACAACTTTTGCCCGCAGGTCTACGAGTAGGGTATTGTGCGGCACCTCTCTGGCTCATGGATTATCTTTGGCGAGTCAAGCAACCTTATAACGTATCTATTGTCGCCGAGCTAGCGGCTTGTGCTGCGCTAGATAATCCAAAATATCTTCAGGTACGAGATTTTATTGTATTTTTTCCAAAGCAGACGTTTCATTGTTGAACGATAGGATGTCAAGGACATGCTTATACAAGAACGTCAGCGCCTTCTTTCCAAACTCGAAGAATTTGATTTCCTTAACCCTTATGCATCTCATTCCAACTTCCTTCTTGTCAAGTACGTCACCTGGTTGTCTTTTGCACGCATCTTCTCATACACTCTTTTAGGGTCGACGGAGACGCTGAAAAATTGAAGGACTATCTTGCGAGTAAAGGAATTATGGTGAGGTACTATTCGGGACCTCCGCAGCTCGCCAGCTGCATCAGAATATCGGTCGGGAAACCAGAACATACGGATGCACTGGTGCTCGCTCTCAGCACATATGTTGCATAATTTCATGCTTGGAACTCACAATCTAATGGATAACTCAGACTATTTCAGGTCTTTCATCAAACATAAACTTGTTTATAACAAGCCCCACCACTCGATACTCAAGCTTCTTTGTCCGAACCTGAAGAAGCAGGAAAGGCTTCGGCAAACTATGTTTTCTCCCTTCAGAGCTAAGTTAAATCAACCGTCTTGTTTTATCTGAACCATGTACCTCTGACTATATATCGTCCAAGCTCTAAGCTTATGTCCTTTCCCTATTTCACGTGTTATTACAAAATGGCCCGTGCACTTTTGCACTGCTTACCGTGCGTTTTACTCGCTCACAAGCAAGCTCACCGCTGAGCTCACTCGTGTACAACTGTCCCTTGTACCGAATGTTACTTACACGACCAGGCTAGTTCCAGTAAAATACTCATACCTGCACCTCAAATTCGCAATATTTCATAACAGTCCGTTCGCCGATTTCATCCATGCCAAGAAAGTTCGTCGGCAAGTTCTCGTGACGCCCTCGTTGGGCAACTGCCTCGTTTGAATTCAAGTTGACTTCGACATTCCAGGAATTGTGTCGAAGTTCATATTGACGTCTACTAGATACTATCCCCCATACGGAAAGTAATTGAAAGTAATTTGACAAAGGTGTATAGGCCGTCACTACGACTATCACCGCGACTAGCCCCGCGTTCGAAAGCCCTCGTTAAATGCCATCGAACGATGCCATTTGCGCTATTCGTGCCTATAAGGGCCGATACTTATGCCGATAAGTTTCCACCACAAAGGCCCTTTCAGCAAAGTGTTATTGTACAACCCCCAACCGTAGTGGTGAGGTCAACACGAGAACTAACAACTAAGTATTTAACGCACGATAAGCAGGTACACGGGGCCCTAAGGACCCCCTTATCGGCCCTTATCGGCATAAATCGGGCGATTTTATGCCGACAAGAACCTTGTCCGCATAGCGACGACTCGTCACGTGACGAGTTAATTTTTTGGGGGTCCTATGCCGACAACGCTATTCCGGATATCTGTTTTGAAAAACAATTCGAAGCGTCACCGTCGCCACACCAGTACCGCGCGCGATTGTGGAAGCCGTGACGCGTATTCGCTAATAGTAACGCGCGCGCGTCGTTTTCAACCGTTTCGTAATCGATAACAGGCAGTTGCGGTCGCCGTGCGTCGTTTTTGTAACATCATGTTGTAACTCTCGTCGCAAAACGCACCTCAAATTGAATGAGCGCGCACCACCGTGATATCGGTCGAGCCGTGACGCCAGGCTCGTGAAATTGTGTCTCGCTCACGTCGTTTGTTGATCTTTCGCGGTTGAGCGCGCGTCGTTCGCGCGCATCGCGTCGCGAGGTCGGTACGGGGCGTTTTTATTCCGGCGCATCTGTTTTGAAAAAATTGGAAAATCACTCGCTATTCCGACAAGGAA
>JACLAA010001307.1_pt1 | contig 27762 bp, 17 predicted proteins | sample 8027891 | NCBI WGS metagenome assembly JACLAA01 (sample SAMN15724900, study PRJNA655200) | protist metagenome | isolation source: fluorescence activated cell sorting (FACS) single amplified genomes of... | place: Spain: Blaines Bay Microbial Observatory, Mediterranean Sea | collected 2016-01-19 | reverse complement strand
GAAAAGAACGAGAAGAAGAGAAGAAAGAAAAGGCTTCTGGTGGTGGTTCGCGAAAACGCGGCGAAACCATTTCTCCCCCGTCTGAAAAGGAAGGCGACGAAGACGTGAAACAAGAAGAAGACAAAGGGGATGAAGCAAAAGAAAAAGAAGAAAAAGAAGTAGAAGTAGTAGTAGTAGAAGAAGAACGGAAGCTGCCACCGTCACCGCCGCCGCCACCTTTGCCCCTCGAACCCACGAAAACGTGGCTCGAATTTTCTCCAATTCAAGCGTCCGCGTTCGACGCATCTATGAACGAAGAGAACACCGTATCCATCGCGCCAAACGAGGACATCGAACAATCTTCAATCGTCGTGCAAAACGAACAGATGCAAATGGAAGAGGCGCATTTGAACCGAGCGCGGCTAACGAGGAATCAAAGGAATAACACTAGTAATAACAATAATAACAACAACAACAACGAAAACAAGAAGAAAGCGCGAGAGCAACAGCAACAAAACCAATCGGACAACAACAACAACAACAATCTAGGAGCCAAGAAATTGGTTTCATTTGCAAAACAGCAGGAGAAGATAGTAGCCAATGCGAATAACGACGAGGCTACTGTCACCGCCGGATTGGGGTTGCCGTTCCGCGGAGCAGCCGATAAGACGATGACGTCCTCGCAGCACGCCGCGTCGACGACAAAGACATCGTCTCCTGCGGCAGCAACGGCTATGGCGTCTAACACCGCGAAACAACGTCCGCGCGCGGCCACGACGGTGGATTCTAGGTTTTACAAGTCCTGTCATCAGTGTCATCAGCAACACGTCGCTTCACCGTGTGAATTCGGAGGTTCGAATAGTAGTAATATGAATAGTAACAACAACAACAACAACACCGACACCGACAACAGAAACGAGAACGGTAATCAAGCGAGTAAATGCTGCGGCGCGTCCTTCTGCGACCAGTGTTTGGAGAAATTTTACTCCCATCTCACTCGAAATCAGTGCCGGAAGAAGTGCCCGAAATGTCGAGGCGTGTGCAACTGCCGGTTGTGCTTGCGAAAAGAAGATGTCGTTGGTAAATCCTCTTCTTCCTCCAGTAAATCAAATGTCACGACCATCGCTTCTTTGTTCGAAGATAGCGAAAACATAGCGCTGGCATCACTCGAAGCCAATTTAGACATCGCGGAGAGGAAGAAACGCGCCTCATATTGTCTCGTTGCGATGGAAAGAGCGTTCGCGAAGAGCGCTGAGTGCGACGCGTGGGAGATTCAACGAGAAAAGAAGAAGGAAAAAGAGGAAGATAAAGGGAGCGATAGAAATAATAAATCCCCATCTCCCTCGGAAGACTACGACGGGTTAAACGATTGCGATGACGACGACGAAAACAATAACGACGATAAAAAGAACAAGAAGCGCAAGACGCCGTCGTCAAATGCAACAAATATCCCCAGTGCTTTTTGCGACGCGTGCGCGAACGACATCGTCGCTGTCTGTCTCTCCTGCGAAGACTGCGACGTCCGAGTGTGCGCGTATTGCATTTCTACGTTGCGTAAAGGCACGGAAGCGCCGTACGTAGAGAGAGTGTGTTGCTTATCGCACGACGACGTTGCGCGAGCCAAGATTAAAGCGGAGATGAGCAGGAGGATTTTGAGCGAAAAGCCGGCGGAGACAAAAAACGCGAGCGCTGAAAAAGGGTCGTCGGCGTCGCCGCAAGTTCATAATCCTTCCACTGCTCAAAAGCAAGATGGCACGATGAATAAGAGCACAAACAACGACGAAAACGACAGCGTTTTAGTCCCCATGAAGAAACGATTGAAAATGGCGTTTAAAACGCTCAATTCGAGCTTCACCGATGGAGACGACGACGATCTCGAGAAGAAATCGCCGGGGTCCAGTACCATCACGAAAAAGATCGCCGAACAACAACAACAACAACAACAAAAACCAAAAGAGGGAGAAAAAGAAGCGTTAAAAATAGCAAAGAAGTCCAAGCTGGAAGACGACATCACGTGCGTCTCGTGCGATAAGGCGATGAAGATTGACTTACGAATGTACGATTTCGAACGCGTGAAAGAAGCGTCGCGGTTGGCCAAGAAGGAATCCGCCTCCACGAAAGATAAAAACGAGGAGGACGCGTGTCCGTATTGTAAACTGGAAACGAATGAGGAAAATGTTCGCGCATGCTCATTCACGAATGCAAAGGGCAGCGAAGGAACGAAAATTTGGACGCCGGACCAGAAGGAAATATTGAAAGCGGAAAAAAGCGCTTTATTCGCAAACGACTCAAAGCAATACAATCACTTCATCGCGCACTTCCGGTACCATTGGCTACGAGGCGACCCAATCGTCGTTCGTAACGTGGAAACGGAAATGTCCTGGGACCCGTCCATCATGGAACGGGCGATGCGCGATCCGAACATCGCGTCGATCAGTACTTCTTCAGCAGTGGCAGGTTTCGGTAACGTTGGTGGTGGCGGCGGCGGTGGTGGTGATAACAGTCTGAACTCATCTGGAGGATACGTCGCGAGTGCCCAACACGACGCCATCGTCCCGGTGTTTGCCTGCGGCGCGGACGAATACGACGAACTCGCGAAGATAAAGAAGACGTTAACGCCAGTCAAAGGCTACGGCGATACTACTACTACTACTACTTCGACTATTAGTAACAGCGCGAGCAAAGCGCTCAACGAAGAAGAAGACGTGGCGAAGATTGAGAAAAAGAAGTTTGCAATGGCGCGTTCTTCAACGAATTCACCGAAATTTTCCATGGCGCTCAAAGACTTCTTCGCAGGATTCTTCGATCCTTTACTCACGTTTGACGGAAAACTGTTTCAACTGAGAGATTTCCCGCGATGCATCGGTGGTAATCGATTGAACTTGAAAGAATTGCTTCCGAAGCACTTTCGACGTTTATTAGCCGCGTTGCCGTTTCGTTTATACACGAATCCGGAGGTTGGGACGATCAACTTATTCGCGTTGCAGTTTCAAAAATATGTTCGCGGCGGCGGCGTAGGAGGAGGAGGAGGAGGAGGAGGAGGCGAACAACAAAACTTTTTTCAAGGCGTCTCTTCGAATTCGAGAAGTCGCGGCGACGTCGCCGCGAAGAAGTTTGTCGAGAGTTTGGTGAAAACGACGTTTTCGTATGGCAACGGAACGAGAACGTATGTGGAAGGTAAAAGTTCGATTGAAACGTTTGGCGTCGGGAGCGAAGACGACGTGTGTTCGGTCAACACGTACTCCTCCTCCGTTTCGAAAAACGACGACGACGACGACGACGACAAAACTATCGCCTTGTGGACGGTCATTCGTCCACAAGACGCGGAAGAAGTATTGCGACGAGTAGAGTCACACGAAGAAATCGACGACGACGCTTTATACCTCTCAGACGATGTGCTGGAAAAAGTGCTGCTCGTCGACGAACCCATCGCGCGGTTCGCTTTCGCGCAGCGAGAAAAAGAGTGCGTCCTCGTTCCCGGCGGCTCGTTGAGACAAATCTTAAACGTCCGTTCGAACTGTCGAGTAGACGTGGCCTTTAGTAGTCCAGAAACCGTGTCTGGAAGGAGACGAAAACAAAAACACCACCACCCCCAAAACGACGCTCCTCGAGACGACGACGACGTCAGCCTCCTCGGCGCCGACGAACGCCGCCGCGTGGTCGTCCTCAAAGCCGACGAACGCCGCCGCGTGGTCGTCCTCAAAGCCGCCAAAGCGTGCGCCGACGTCGTCCTTTTTCAACACAACCACCACCACCACCCTTTGATGAAAAACAACAATACTAATACTAATACTAATAATAACGGTGATGATGATTCAGACGACGTAAACGACGACGACGACGACGCGAGAAAAGAAGAGTAGCACGTAAGTTTTTTTGTGGATTTATAAAACCCTAAACTCTCATCAGAAAGATCTCTCTGTTTTTCTTTATCCAAAAAATTGGATTCATCCTCCTCTTTAGTCCCGCGCTGCTGAATACTATTGTTACACACACATATCGCGCGACGTCAAAACAGAACGACACAAAAAAGAATGTCGCATAACGCGCTCGCCTTTACTACCTCTCGTTCGCTCTCGTCCCTCCACTACCACGCGTCGGGGTCGTCGTCCTCCTTGAAGACCAAAACGATGCGTCGTCAAATGAGTGCGAAGACCTCTTTCTCCAAAACGATGATTCGATCGGATTTGGAACCGGACAACATCAGCGTCCTCGTCGCCGGCGGGTCGGGCGTCGCCATGGACGTGTTTCGACAACTCACCGCGGCAGGGACGTGGGTGACCGTGCTGCAAAGACACGAAGACAACAGGAAAGAGGTACGATTAGGACGACAAAACAACAACAACCTTTGGAAACGTCTGTTTGGATTGGTGTTGAGCCCCCAATGAGAGAGATATCTTTTCATATCTCTCCAAAGAAGAAGACAACTTTTGACGTTTTGACTGATTCGTCGTATCGACGCCGCTGACGTATTATCACCTCTTTTTCTTCTGTACGACCAACAACAACAACATTAATAACACACACAGATTGAATCCGTCGGCGGTTTCTTAGTGAAAGGGGACGTGTTTGACCCGAAAGCGGTGAAGAAAGCGTTGAACTTAGTCGAGGAGTACGATGCGGTGGTGTCCACCGTCGGCGGGACGCCGGCGGATCCGAAGGCGGACTCGGAAGGAAACATCGCGTTAATCGACGCGTGCGTCGCTAAAGGGATTAAGAAGTTTGTCTTAGTGACGTCTATCGGGACCGGGGATTCCAAATCCGCGCCGCCGCAAAACGTCTACGACGCTTTAGAACCAGTGTTGATTGAAAAAGAGAAAGCGGAGGAACACTTGAAAAACATCGCCAAAGAGAAAGGAATCGATTTCGTCATCGTTCGACCGGGGGGCTTGAAATCCGAGCCGAGAACGAATACCGCCGTGTTGACAGAAAACACGAACGTGTGCGGTGCCATTCATAGAGAAGACGTGGCGGCGTTAACGATGATGTGCGTGTTGAAAGATAAGGCCAACGGGAAAGTGTTGAGCGCGGTGGATAAAGCGCAGTTGTTCGATCAACCAGAGTTTGAGGTGTTCGAAGTGGGAGACGGGCCGTTGAGTCCAACGCAAGAGGCCACGGAGAACGCGTTGAAGTAAATATATATGCGTACTAGGTATGTGTTTAAATAAGAGAGAAAGGGAGAGAGAAATGAATTGCCATTCGATTTGAGCTGAAATAATGTTATATAAAGACTACTACGATTTTGATACCAACAATACGCCCCCGTATTTTTTCAATTATTTATTCATAACGAAGAAAAAATTCGTTTGAATCCGCGCGCGCGCGCGAAAGTAAGTTAGTGTTTATGCGATATCGGTATCGATGATGACGAGCAGGACGTTTCTTCTATTTGTTACACCATAGTTTATGCGTATGTATATGTACACGTTTAATAATAAATAAGAGTGTTTTATTATATAGATTTTTTTTTTTGATAGTGTGCTAGAGCTATACCGTTAGCTATAGGAGTTGATGGTCCGGCGTCAGAAGCCTCTTCCTTACTGATTACGCCGCCTCACCCACTCTGGAATCAACTTCCTACGCAACGACTCGTCCACACCTCTCAACTCCTCGTCCGTAAAGTCAAACAACGGCGGTAAAGGCTTATTGGTGTCTCCTCCTAAATTTTTCCCTTCCTCTCGTAACTCGTCGAACCACTCGTGCGCGCAAAACTGTAACCCGTCGAAACGATCGGACGGGGTATACACTAAAACGTTCGCAATCACTTCCAAAGCTTCTTTGTCAACCTCGCTCCCGAACACGTTTTCCCACTTCATGGCTTTGATGTGCGGGAACTTAAATTCTCGATAGTTTGGATTCATGCTTAAAATCTCCTCTCTCGTTGGCGTGCCTAAAATTTTGATAATCTCCACCAACTGATCGATCCCTGAATTTCCTGGAAACAACGGTGCACCGAGTAATAACTCCGCAACAACGCATCCAACCGACCAGACGTCGATCGCGGTCGAATAATCCGTGCTTCCGAACATCAATTCTGGGGCTCTGTAATACCTCGAACAAATGTACGAAATGTTTGGCTCTCCCGGCGTGAGCGTCTTCGCGCTGCCAAAATCGCAAATCTTCAAAGCATGAGTACTCGTATCTACCAATAAATTCTGTGGCTTTATGTCTCTATGACACACACCAATCTTATGAATAGCCGCTAACCCTCTGGCCATTTGATACGCGTACAATTTCACGTACAAAATAGGTATCCGCTCTCCCGCTTGGTTGTGTTGCTTCGATATCCGGTACACCGTATCCGGGACGTAATCGAGGACTAGATTCAAATACACTTCTCCCGCATCGTTTCTATTATTCTTGTCGTTGTTGTTGTTGCTACTACCGTTTTCCTGTTTGTTGCTATTCGTCGTCGTGTTTGTTGCTGTTGCTGTATTATTATTGTGTTGATGGTGATAAAAAGAGTGTCGCATGTGCACGACGTTCGTGTGCCGTAACAGTTTCATAATCGCGAGCTCGCGGTTCTTGAACCGCTTGTCTTGCAACACTTTTTTAATCGCAACCGTTTGGTTCGTCGTCGTGCACAACGCTTTATACACAACCCCAAAAGACCCATTCCCGACGACTCTTTGCGTTTCGTAGCTGTGCATATTGTTTCCCATTCGTGTTATAAAACGTCGTCGTCGTCGTCGTCGAAAGAAAGAAAGAAGAGCGTCAACCGTCAGATAATGAATCGGTCAATTAAGTGCCAACACAATGGACCGTTGAGTTTTTCTTTCAAACATCCGAAATTGGTTCCGGGAGGACTCGCGTCGTCGCGCGCGCTTTTCGAAAAACGACGACGACGACTCCACCCAACAAACGGTGTTGTGCTCTCTCTGCGCTCTGCGTCGTCGTCGTCGTCGTCCTTTTTTGTACATCGCAAAGAGAGAGAGAGAGACCGCTTTCGACTCCTACAACGACGGGAAAGAGAGAGACATTCAAACGGGAAAGATGAGAGCGACGAGAAATGAAACGCATTACCTGACGTCTCGCGCGTCCTCTCGCGTCGTGCACCGCGTGGTCACGACGTGACCAACCTCGTTCGGGTCGCCCTCAAACCGATAGCTCTCGTATTTCTGAGAGAAAGAGAGCAGGGAAGAAGAAAAGAGTTTAGGGGTGAGAACCTTTATGCATGCGCGCACATTTAAGCATTTCCAATTCAAACTCGAAACGCTCTTAAACTCTCGAAGAGAAAAAAACACCACCGCGACGAACAAAGGACAAACAAAAAACAAACAACACACTTACCTCTTCGCGCATGTCCAACTCGAGCTTCTGCATGGACGCGTCGTCGAGTTGCAAACCGCGCATGAGCTGGTCCGCCTGGAGCGCCATGATGATGATGTGTGTCTCTCTTTTGCGCGCACAAAAATGCGCAGAGAAAATGGAACTTTTCAACGGATACAAATGAACCATAAACCCTAAACTATCTCATAATTTAGGGTTTTATACGCGAGTCAGTACATTTTTTTCTTTCATTTTTTGGACCGGGGTGAAATAACAATACACTTTTATATGTGACTACTTATTACTATGCGCTGACTTTTTCTTCTTCGTGTTGTTGCGTCGTCTCTGTTGTTGTTGTTGTTGTTGTTGTGTAGACTAAATCCGGCGCGACGTCTAAAACGATAGGTCCGCACCGTTCGCACAATTTCGGGTGTTTGATTTTATCCGTCTCGCCTAAGCGGCGGGAGTAGCACCAACATCGCAAACACTTTTCGCCGCGCGCGCGCGACGCCGAGGCGAAGAGTTTCCCGGAGACGCACTCGGAGTCTCCGGATTTAGAGAACTCTGATGATGATGATGATGATACTTTTTGTTCCTTCTTCTTCTCGTCGTCGTCGTCTCTGGACGACGACGACGAAGAAAAGTCTTCCGCAGTCGCGCAAAGAATCACTTCCGAGCAAATGAACATTTCTTTCAAGAACGATTCGTTGGTTTTCAAAAACTGGGTAAACGTTTCGTCTTCGGCGAAAACTTTGATGCTCGTTTCTAAACTCGCGCCGATCAATTTCGAGTTTCTCGCGTCTTCGATGGCCAAGTTCGCGACGGAACGTAAATCAATCAACGCTTCCCAGTTCTTTGCGTCGGCTTGAGACATGATGCTATTGCTATTACTATTTTCTTTGCTCGGCCAACCTTGTAAGAAGACCGACGTTTGCTTGTCCTCCTTCGCGACGGCGTCTCGAGCTAAAAACGCTTCCTCGGCCGTGTGAGGTAAAATTGGTGCTAAGGCGGCTAATAAGTTCGTAATTAACTCGTGGACAACCGTTTGTGCGGCGCGTCGATTCGGATCCGACGGATGACTTAAATATAAACGATCTTTCGAGACGTCTAAATACACGTTGCTCAAAAACGTCGTAAACGCGTTGATTTCTGAGTTCACCGCCGCAAAGTTGTAGTTGTCGTACGCGTGTTCGATTTTCTTCATCGCATCTTCCAATCGATAGAGACAGTACTTGTCGAACCCGGGTAATTGGTCGAATGCAATCGCGTGCTCTTTGCGCACGAAATCATTTTCCACGCCCATTAGAAATCTCAGCGTGCCTCGAATTTTCCGGTAGTTTTCGCTCGTTTGTTTAATGACGTTGGTCCCGATGGACACGTCCGAGTTGTAATCCGTGCTCGCCACCCATAATCGCAACGTGTCTGCTCCGTATCCGGGTTCAGTTTTTTGGTTTTTCCCACCTTCGATAACAAATTTCGGATCGATTACGTTACCCTTACTTTTACTCATCTTGTATCCGTTTTCGTCCAAAACGAATCCATGCGTTAACAACGTCTTATACGGCGCTCTCCCGGTCGCGGCGACCGAGGTCAATAAACTCGATTGAAACCACCCTCTGTGTTGATCGCTACCTTCTAAATACAAATCGCACGGCGCGTCCATCCCGCGTTCGTTCAAGACGCCGTTCCACGAGGAACCAGAGTCGAACCACACGTCCATGGTATCCGTGCCTCTTCGCAAACTCGATGCTTTCGATTTGTGTTCAGACGGGAGCAAGTCTTCGATGTCTTTCATAAACCACGCGTCCGTGCCTTCTTTTCGAACGATATCTGTGACGTGTTTGATGATAGATTCGTCCATCAACACTTCATTCGTCTCTTCAAAGAAAAAACACGGGATTGGCACGCCCCACGAGCGTTGCCGAGAGATGCACCAATCCGAGCGACCGCTCACCATCGGGCGCATTCGTTTCGAACCAGACTCTGGAATGAATTTAACCGAATCTAATGCTTTCAACGCGTCGTCTCTGAACCCTTCCACGGAGCAAAACCATTGTTCCGTCGCTCGAAAAATAGTCGGTTTCTTCGTTCGCCAATCGTACGGGTACTTGTGTTCGTACGCTTCTCTCTTCAACAAAGCATTGGCGGCAGTTAACTGTTCGATGCACTTTTCGTTCCCTTCACCGAGAACGTTTAAACCAACTAATTCACTATTACCGGCTTCTTCGGTAAAGTTACCTAAATCGTCCACCGGAGAGTGTAACGGTAAGTTATACTTCAAACCGGCGACGTAATCGTCTTGGCCGTGTCCTGGCGCAGTGTGCACCAACCCGGTACCGGCATCGATGGTTATGTAATCGCCACCAACAATCACCGGGTTTACTCTTTCTTGAATGGTTGGGTGTTGATACGTCAATCCTTCCAATTCGGCGCCTAAGAATGGAGCATCGCCTAACGGCGTCAATTTACTTTCCAACGTTTCCGATAAACTTTCGATTAAATCGTTCGCGACGATAATCTTCTCGCCTTTGAAATCGCACACTCGGTATTCCAACTTCGGGTTCATCGCCACCGCGGCGTTCGCCGGCATCGTCCACGGCGTCGTCGTCCACACGGCTAATTTTAATTGGTTTTCTTTTAAAGATGTTTTCAACGTTTCGTTCGTCACATTCGCGCCTTCCGCGACGTTTATTGGAAACGCCACGTATACCGATTGACTCACGTGGACGTCCGGATACTCCAACTCGGCTTCCGCCAATGCGGTTTGCGAACTCGGCGACCAGTGAACAGGTTTCTTCCCTCGATAAATGTGTCCGTTCAAAAACATCTTACCGAAGACTTCCAACTGCGACGCTTCGTACTCGGGTTGCAACGTCATGTACGGATTGTCAAAGTCGCCCCAAATCCCATAGCGTTGAAATTGTTTCGATTGCTGCTCGACTTGGCCCAAGGCAAACTTGGCCGCTTTTTTTCTCAGTCTAATTGGCGTCAACTGTTTCCTCGTTTCCGGATCTTTGATCGACTGCAACACTTTCAACTCGATCGGTAACCCGTGCGTGTCCCATCCCGGAACGTATCGCACGCGCTTCCCGCGCAACGCCTGGTACCGCGTGATGAAATCTTTCAAAATCTTATTCAAGGCGTGGCCGATGTGTAAATCGCCGTTCGCGTACGGTGGTCCATCGTGGAGGGTAAAACACTCGCCTCCTCCTCCTCCTCCTCGATCGGTCGCCGCCGACGACGAGATTTGTTTGTACACGTTGTTTTCCAGCCACCATTTTTGCATCAGAGGTTCTTTCTTGACCGCATTCGCTCGCATTTCGAACGTCGTGTGTGGGAGTGCCACCGTCGCGGCGTACGCGTTCTTCTCGTCCTTTTTTTTCCTTCCTTTCTTCGTCTTCTTCTTCTTCTCGTTGTTGTTGTTGTTGTTGTTGTTCTTTTGTGCGCTCGCCGCCGCGGCACATATTCGTAAGCAGCGCGTGGTCGTCATTCGATTGGACGAGAACGCCGCCCTATCTTGATGATGCCGTTTCGATGATTGTCCAAACACAACGCCGCGCGACAGAGACGTCTTGGAACTCAACGAGACGCACAAAATCGAAGGACGCGACACCGAAGACAACATCATCGTCCTTAATTCCTTTTGGTGGATCGACGAGCGCGCACTTTCGACGACGAAGACCTAGAGTCTAGTAGTGGTGTAAAAAAGAGTGAGGGATTGAGGCGCATTATTACGTCACCTTTTTCAGGGTTTAGGGTTTACGAAGAGTGGTGTTCAATGTGATTATAATGGAGCGGTTTGACCGAGGTAGAAGTAACGAGCAAAAATGAGTCAAACAGAGAGACGATAAAAATGGGAGTAAAACGATACATCTAGACACGTCACACATACGCATCGAATCTATAGAGTCTCAGAATGAAGTTTTACTCATCTATATGATACTTACACATAGTACGTCTTTCCTAAACGGACGACGACGACGCTCCTTTCCCTTATTCGATTTTCTTCCCAAAGCCGCCGCCGCCGCGCGCGACACCAACTCGTTTGCACCGTTTCACCGCCGCTTTCCTTTTCGCTTTATAATCGTCTCTGAATGTATCCACCGTTTTGTGCCACTCGGATAAGGCGGCGCTTCGTCTCGTCTCGGCCGTCGTCTCGCCGCCCGGGGGGGGACCCCACGCGCGGGACTTCGACGCCGCGTCCGCCAAAGACCCCGTCGCGAAAAGCGCGTCCGCCAAAGACGGTTTGGACTTTTTCGGTCGCACGTTCATTTTTGAAGAAAGGAGTTGTTGTTGTTGTTCTTCTTCTTCCTCTTCTTCTTCTTCTTCTTCCGCGTGGTCTCCTCTCGTCTTTCGCTTTCGCGCGAAGAAGGACTGCGTTTCGTTTCGCTTTTTAAAGGTCTTCTCCGCATCAAAATCATCATCCAAAGTCTTCTTCGATTTTGCATCGATGCAATCCTCTTCTTCTTCTTCTTCTTCTTCTTTTCGCGACGACAGCGTCCACGACGGCGTCGAGAGGACCAGGTCTTTGAACGAGTACGACGCGTCCACGGCGTAACAGTGTTTCATCTCACATCCACATATATATATAATGCACTCTTTTGGATTGCACACCAACGCAAGACAGTTAATATAATTCAATGGAATCGAAAGACGCGCGCGCTTCTCTCTCTTCCAAACGTAACGTCCGTCCACAACCGATCGCCTTTCCCACGCTCTACATCACACGCACCTCTCTCTCTCTCTCTCTCTCGACGAAAGGTCAACGACTTTGAGTCGTGTGGTTTTCTTTTGACGCGAAGAAGAGAGGAGCGCTCATCATCTCTTCCCCTTAAAAAAGCGCTTCTTCGCGAGAGAGAGAGAAAAGACAAAAGGTCTTTATTTAGGGTTTCACAAGGGATCTCTCTCTCTCTCTTCCCTTCTTTTTTTTCTTTCTTTTTCTTTCTTTTTCTTTTTCTTTTTCTTTTTCCCGATTTATTTTGGGGAAAAAATGTCCCCTCGATAATCTCACAGAAAGAGTCACGTAGGTATATATATATATATATATATACACACGCGCGGTTGGATCTGCGCGAGAGGAGAGGCGCGCTCGTGAAGACAGATAGTGAGAGACTTTTTTTCCTCTTCTTCTTTCCTCTCGAGAGTGAGAATCCATATATATATATATAAAGACATCACAAATTTGATTCTAGAGAATATGACGAAATCATCAGAAGAAGAAGAAGAAGAAGAAAAGAAATCGGACCTCGGGGTCTTCGGGATGGGCGTCATGGGCCAAAACCTCGCGTTAAACGTGGCGAGCAAAAACTTTTCGGTCTCGTGCTACAACCGCAAAGACGAGTTTTCGGACCGCTTGTTCGAAGCGCTGGAGATCGCGAAGAACGAATTATCGATTGGAGACGACGACGACACCAAAAAAGAGCAGCTGCATTTAAAAGCGCACACGGATTTAGAGGAGTTCGTGAAAAGCCTGAAGAAACCGAGACGAATACTGCTCTCCATACCAGCCGGGAAACCAGTCGAGATGACGCTAGAGGCGTTGAAACCACTGGTCGAATCTGATGACGTGATCATCGACGGCGGAAATGAACACTTTTCGGAGACGCGGAGACGCGAACGCATGTGCGCCGTCGATTGGGCAAACGCGTCGTCCGAAGGAGCGAACTCTAAAAGGATTCATTTCGTCGGCATGGGCATTTCCGGCGGCGCGGAAGGCGCGAGATACGGACCGGCGCTCATGCCTGGAGGCTCTGAATTCGCGTATAACAGTTTAAAACCAATGTTAGAAGCGATAAGCGCAAAAGCCGGGGAGAATAACGACGAGCCGTGCGTCACGAGATGCGGGCCGGACGGATGCGGGCACTACGTCAAAATGGTACACAACGGGATCGAATACGCGGACATGCAATTTATCTCGGAATCGGTGGTTTTGTTAAGAGATGTGTTAGGTCTGGATAACGAAGAGCAATCCGAAGTGTTGAAAAACTGGAACGATGGGGAGTTGGAATCGTTTTTGATCGATATCACCGCCAAGTGTTTGAAGAAGAAGGACGACGTCGAGAGCGGTGGTAACACAACCAACGACGACGACGAGTACTTAGCGAACAAAGTATTAGATAAAGCCGGGTCGAAAGGGACCGGAAAATGGACCGTACAGTTAGCCGCGGACGCTGGTATTGCCATTCCGTGTTGTTCGGCCGCGTTGGAGGCGAGGTACATTTCCGCCGCCATCGACGATCGGGCCAAATGTTCGGAGATGTACGAGAAAGACGAAATAGTCCGGACGTCTACTTCATCTTCTTCAACAAAACTCATCGACGCGGAAACGTTAGGCAAAGCTTTATATTGCGCTAAAATTATCGCTTACGCGCAAGGCTTATCGCTCATCAAATCCGCCGGGGACGATTACGGATGGTTCAAGGATTTAAACATAGCGAATATTTGTAAAGTTTGGCGCGGCGGATGCATCATACGCGCCAAACTGCTCGAAACCATCATACAGGCATGTACGAAAGATCCGAGTTTATCCAACTTACTTCTGGACTCGAACATAGCTTCCATCGTACAAAGTAGAGTCGGCGATTTGCGGAAAGTGATCGTCGAAGCCGCGCAAAGGGGTATCCCCGCGCCTGCGCTGATGAACGCTCTGAGTTACTACGACAACATGAGGACAAAACGAGGCGGCGCGTACGTCATTCAAGCGCAACGCGACGCGTTCGGCGCGCACACGTTTGAGAGAATAGATAAGGAAGGCACGTTTCACGCCGATTGGTGGTGACGCGCCTCATACTACCGCGCGTCGCGCGGCACCCTCCTCAAAGTCGCCCCGTGTTGTTGTTGTTATTATTATTATTGGGTATTCGTACGAAGTAGTATTCTATATCATCGTGTCATTCAACGTTTGTATGTAGTATTCATCACCTCTGACATCTGAATGGAATGAATAATCCAATTAAAATATACTAATTAAGAGAATTAAATAAGTAACAACTCCATTTGTAATCTCGCATAAAGTGGACGCACAACACACCACCACGAAATTCGACGATGCCCACACAAAAAAAGGTTGACAACAACTCGTCGTAAAAATAAAGGAAATATATTTTCATCATCACGCATTATTATTGTACTCTCTCACTCATAATAACTAATGGGCATTTGCAGTTCGAAAGGAAAGGAGCCATTGAAGTTGGAGCCGGCACCTCGCGATCCCATCGATCGCGTCGCGTGGAAGCTTCACAGAGCGATCCACGTGGACGACGTGGAACAAGTCGTGAAACAAATGGTGATCAAAGTGCCGTCTCTGGCGACGCCGCGCGGCATCTCGCGCGGTCGGTTCGTGAAAGAGATTTTGACACAAAAATACGAAGAAATGGGCTACGGGGATTTACTGAGCGACGTGTTGGACTGCGTGCCGCGCGGCACGCTGCGGGATCTCATGGTGGCGTTGCTCTCGGAGAAACTGGATTTTCAAGCGCAAATCATGAAACGAGCGATGGGAGGTTTCGGGACGGACGAAGCGATGCTGATTGCGTTTTTGTGCACGTTAGACGAAGAGGAGATCTACGCGGTACAAACGGCGTACGCGGAGAGATACGAAGAAAGCCTCGAACGCGCCGTGCTCTCAAAAACGTCTGGAAAGTTCAAACGGACGTTGCTCTTAGCGGGATGCGACGCCGCGCCCGAATGCTACGCGAAAGTGTTTCACGCCGCGATTAAAGGCGTTGGTACCGATTGCAAAGCCATCGTGCGATTACTCGTCACGTTAGACCACGAGACGATAGCAAAGACGAGAGAATCGTACATGCGTCTGTTCAAGAAAGATTTACTTCGCGCGTTGTCATCTGAGTTTAAAGTCTCCGGTGATTTTAAGAAAATTGTCGTCGCACTCGCGACGAAACATCCATCGAGGATCCAAGAGACGATTTCTGATGAGCAATACGAGGCGGAGGTTAACGAAATGTACGACGCGGTTAAAGGAATCGGCACGGACGAGTCAAAAATCATTCAACTTCTGTGCAACAAAACGCCCGAACAGATTGAAGAGTTTAAGTTTCGGTACCAAATGAAATACACCGAAATGCTCAAGGATCGTTTGAAAGTCGAAACGACGGGAATATTTGAGAATAAATACTTTCGAGAAACGATTCAAGGCTTGCTCACAAACAGAGAAGAGCAAATCGCCGTTTACCTTAAAGAAGCGTTTGGAGGATGGCTTTCTTCCAACGATGATTGGGGGTTAATTTCGATGTTGGTTCACAGAACGCCCGAACAAATGAAGGAAATCCGCGAACAGTATATGATAACGTATGGAAATGATTTAGTTCGCGATATTCGCAAAAACTGTAAGGGCGATTACGAAGAATCTTTAGTCGCGTTAGTTGTTGAGCGCGAACGTACCGTGGCGAGAGCGTTGCGAGCTGCTATTCAATCGTGGGGTGATAAGTCGAAACAGGGTTCGCTCATCGCGTTGTTAACCAACCGAGACGAGGAGATGCCAACCTTGAGAAAGGCATTCATGAAGGAGTTTAACAACACGACGTTGCAAGGTATGATTAAGAAAGAGTGCTCGGGCTTGTTCGAGGCGTGTTTGCTTTCTCTGGCTATGTATACGGAACCAAAAAAGGGGAAGGCTTACGATACGAATTATGGCGTAGACACGAGCGGGCCGTCGGGTGTGACTGGAGGTGGGTTTCCTGCTGCTTCCGGAACATCAACCGCGACGCGCCATCAGAGAAGTGATTCAGACGCGTCGTCGTCGTTTTAAATGTTTGTTATTTTACAACACGCGGGGGTTTTTATCCCAACGGTTTTATACAGTGATTTTTATTAAATGCATCAAACGTAACTCCAGTCGTCGTCGTCGTCGTCGTTCTTGTCATCGTTCTTCATCAAAACGGTAGGTCAGCGTTTAAGTCCTTTTTAATTTCTCTCGGTCCGAATTCCGTACAGCAGATGTGCCCAAAGATGAGCGCAAAACCGGGATCGATGCCTTCTTTCGTGTGCACGCGATGCGTCCACGTGCCGAACCCACAGAGCCATCCGTTAAAAAATTTATAGTATTCGAACGACGCGTCGAAGCACCTCGAGTGTATCTCGCTTTGACCGAGACGCCCGCCGACTTCGTCGCCGCCCGAGGTGCACGCGAACTCGTCGAGCACGTTTTTGTCCTTATCGTACACGACGTAACTGATTTTGGACACTCGAGAATCGTACGATGTGCTCGATTTCTCCACCATTTCCCGATGTACAACGTTTCCCTCTTTGTCTCTCTCGACCTCTTCTTCGAGCCAGTAGCGCTGCTCTTTCGACACCCATCCTCGCGAGTCGCACACGAACGTATACTCGAATCCGTCGACTTTAATCGAACGACACTTCGCTTCGCTTTGCATTCTGTACTTGTGCGCTTCGCAATAATCTTTGCCGAGTTCGCCCTCTGCGTAATACGTCCGCGGTCCCGTGTATTCCGCGTCCTTGTCCTCGTCGAATTGGCTCTCGACTTGGTGCGATGACCCACTCCCAAAGTGTCTCTCGACTCGAGCGAATCGAAATGTTGGCCGTTCATCGTACGCGCATCTCCAAAGAATCTCGCCTCGCTTCGGGAACGCCGGGTCTTCCCTGACATAGTTCTCCAGTTCGTACACCCACTCACCTTCCTTTGTGCGGGATTGGTTCAAGAACAGCCACTTCTTCGACTCGTTCACGCGCTTCGAATACACGACGTAGTCCTTGTTAAATCGGGAGCATTTTTTCACGACGAATCTCGACGCGCCGGTCGGGTCGGGGTGAATCACCGCCGGAGGATCCGGCGTCGATTCCATGCAGTCGCTTGGGCCGCAACACCGACCCATACTTTTTGTTGTTACCCCCCCCAAAAGACGAACACGTGTATACGAATAATAACAACAGTTTTTTGGGGGTGTTTTTGTGTCGAGATGTAAAAAGCGGATCCCCTTACAGTTCGACTCCCCTCTTTTGTCCTCTTCTTTGTCTTCTTCTTCTTCTTCTTCCAAACGTTGTTGTTGTTGTTGTTGTTGTTGTTGTTGTCACGCGCGAAAGAAGAAGAAGAAGACGCCTTTTGGTGGTGTTCGATGGGTGACGCGCGCACACACACACACACACACACACACACACACACACGCGTGTTCGTGTGTCTCGCGATGCATCATGTGAACACCTAATTACACACACAGGTATTCATAAAATACGCGCGCTCCTTTTTTTTCTCCTCCGACTAGTAGTAGTAGATCTGAGTCGTCGTCGACGACGACGACGACGACGACGACGACGACTCCAAAAAGGCTCTCGCTCGCGCATCGTCCTCATCAAAGTCTTCTTCTTCGTCTTCTTCTTCTCGATTTTTTTTCCCCGAGAGCGCATTAATTAATTGGTGTATAGGCGACGTGTGAAGAGAGAGACGAAAGTCTCAGACCTGTTCTTAAATTCGCTAAATATGATACCTTAAACTATAAAAGACCCCTAAAAGACTAGTATAGGGTTTCATATTTAGGTAATTTAAGAACAGGTCTAAAAATAGACACACCTTTCTCAAAAATACGCGCACTCCTTCCCCCTACCTTAGTAGTAGTACATAATAGGTACACGAAGAAGAAGAAGGAGACTACGCGAAGCGCAATACACCAAATCCACGACGCATCATCATCGTCATCGTCGTCATGCTCTCCGCCTTTGCCGTCGACGGGCTGTGGCACTCGTGTCGTTCCAAACTCTCGACGCTTCTCGAAGCGGACGCGCGGAGAGAGAAGAAGAAGAAGACCATTGAACGGGGAGGAGGAGGACACTTCGAGTCAACACTAAAACAAAATCGCATAGGGGGTGTTCCAGAAGAGGAAGATGATGTCGATTCGGACGAGGACGAGGACGAGGACGAGGACGAAGACGACGCGTTGACCCTGTACCTGCGGTACGTGTCCATTCTCGACGACTTGAACCTCTGCGAACGGTCCTGCGTGCATCCGCAAAAGCACCGATTGATCGATCGAGCGATGGCGGCGGCGTCGTTTCGAGCGTCGAAAATACGAGAGAAAGAAGAAGAAGAAGCGACGACGACGACGACGACGACGACGACGACCTTTCTTTTCGACTCGGAGACGGTGGACGAACGATCGAGACATCGAAACGAAAGCAAAGACAAAGGAGAAATGGTCGTCCCGAACAGGTTCTGGAGAGAACGAAGAGGGTTTTTAGAACGGGAAGTGAAACGGGTGGTGGACGCTGCGTCGGCGTCGGCGTCGGCGTCGGCGTCGGCGTCGACGGAGGACCCCGTGTACGAACACGCAGCAAAAAAAGCTTTGGACGATGGAAAGGAATCGGAGAAAAAGAGCGGGGAAGACTACTGTTGCGACGACGCGACGAGAACAGAAGAGAACACTTCTACGACTCCATCGGACGACGACGACAAAAGCGGCGACGAAGAAGAAGAAGAAGAAGAAGAAAAAGACGTCGAGGAGAAGAAGAAGAAGATGATGAACGCGCCGATGGCGAAAGAAGAAGAAGAAGAAGACAAAGAAGAATCGAAAGAGGACGACGTCAAACAACGAAAGAGCGATGAAACGACGACCACCGACGATTACACCGACGCGCGGCATCGATTGGCCATCGTCACCATACAAAGACACGCGAGAGGATGCTTGGAGAGGAAAAAGACACGAATGAAGGCAGAAAAGGAATTAGAAAGGCTCGGCATGGTGTCGATCGCGAAGAACGACGACTTTGGCGGCGAGAGGAAGAAGAAGAAGACCAAGACCAAGACCAAGAAGGCGATGTGCATTGACTCGCTTTTCCGCTCGACGACCACCACCTTCGCGGAAACATCCGACGACGGCGAATCCGACGAAAACGAAGATAGCATTGAAACGAAAATCGAAGCGATGCGGGAAGACCGAGCGCGAGAGTATCGAGAAAACCAACCGCGCGTGTACGACCGAATGAAAAAAGAGCTGTTCGAAAAATACTCGAAGACAAGTTTTCTCGCGTTTGACTCGTTCGTCGATGCGTACCGCGAGACGCACGACGGCGCGTTGCCTGGATTGAAAGATATCTTCGACGACGACGACGACGACGAAGGAGGCTTTGATCCTGCCGCAGAGGGTCACGAACAACCGAGGAGACGCAACACCAACGTGCTGCAATTGCCTGTTTACGATAACGAGACCGACGACGACGACGTAAACGACGACGATAAAACATGTGGATTCGACGCCTTGCGCAAAATACTCGCCGCGTCCGAGAGAGCGTTTCCTACGACGACGACGACGACGACGAGACCAGTATCCAACGTGGCGGCGGCGACTCCTCCTCAAATCGACGACATCGACAGAGAGCGGAGGAACACGCGCTTTAACGAAGAGGCGGAGAAACGAGCGATTGAAAAAGACGTTTTGAAAGAGGTGTCGATTGAGATCGAAGAACATGTGAAACGCGCGTTGGAAGAGATGCGGGACGCAGAAGAAGACACGACGAAGGGTTTTAAGACGACGACGACGCGCGACGAGGAGAACAAAGACAAAGATAAGACGACGACGAAGACGAAGAAGAAGAAGAAAAAGAAGACGAAGAAGTTTAAGTCGAAGTCGAAATCGACCAAAGAGAACAACAACACATGTCAGAAAGCGATGTACGACTCGATCGACGCGTACCCGATTGTGAAGTATTTACTCGAACACAACGTCAAAATCGACTCTTTGTGTACTAAATGCAACAAAAGCTGCCAACACGACAAAAAATTCATCGCGAGCAGTGCGGACGAGTTTGTGTACGGTTTACCGGAAGAGGAATCGTCTTTGGCGGTCAAACCGGATCGGTCCATCGACGACCAAAAGAGGGTGATTGAATCGATTAAATCGAACGTTTTGGTACCTCTCGGGGCGAGCACTTCCGACGCGTGGTTAGAATCGTACGCGCAAAAGAAACCACCGAAACATTTACTTTTGATTGGACCGAGAGGGTGCGGCCAGAAACATTTCGCAAAACACGTACTCGCAAGGGAGTCCGGGAGCGTATTTTTTGACGCGTCGATTGAAAACGTACGAAGAAGAAGGACGGTAAGAAAAGACGACGATGCAGACGACGTAAACGACGACGGTGAACTGAACAACAAAACGACGAGTGCAAAACAAAAAGAAAACGAAAAAGAGGAAGAGATGGCGTTTTGCGCGAACCTGTTGAAACGAACGTTTCAGTTGGCTAAAAAATGGGCGCCGAGTGTCGTGTACGTTGGCAACGTCGAGAACGCGTTCGCGACGGGCAAAGAGAAGAAGACATCAAAGAAGACATCATCAAAGAGCAGTGATAAAAAGAAAAGTAAAGAAGACGAAGAAGAAGACGAGGTGGTCGATTGCGATGGTACGAATACCAACGAGGTTACGGGATGCGAGACCAACGCCGACGCGGCGGTGACTCAAAGAGAGGAAGAACAAAATATCGATCCAAAATCGTTCAAACTTGCGTTAACTGCGGCGTTGAAAACGTTAGAGAAGGAAAATGGTACCACCATCAATGCCACCCGTCGCGTGTGTGTCGTCGCGTCCATTTCCGACGTGTCGCGTTTGACCAAAAAAGACGAAAAAATCTTACTCGGAAAAATCTTTCATTCCAAGGCTGCGTTCGCGGCGCCGTTCATGCGACCGTCGCGCGCCGCGAGGTACGATTTGTTGAAAACGTTTTATCGAGAAGAGGTCGACAAACACATCGAATGCACCCCCAGCGCTGCTCTTTCTTCTCCTTTAAACCCATCGAACAACAACAACAACAACAACAATTTGGTTCGATGCGTTATCGACGGCGCTCGCGACGAAGGCGCCCTTTCGGAACTCTCGCACTTCGCGGAGACGTGTAATCGTAAGGTGCTCACATTATGCGTTCAAGAAGGGTTTAGGAAAGCCATTGAATCGATACAAAGGAGAACAACAACGCCAAAAACACAAACGCGTGGTGGTGGTGATGGTTTATCGCGCGTCGTCGTCCATCCGCATTTGTTTACCGACGCTCAGAGAGCGCTCGTCTGGCGGTTCGCCTCGGCGGCGTTGCGACGTCTTCGAGCGGAAGAAGAAGAAAAGACACTGACGAAGAAGAAGAAGAGGAAAAAACAAACAAACGCGTCTTCGTCTTCGTCTTCGTTCTTCGTGTTCGCCAAAGACGACGACGACGACAAGGAGTCGTCGATTCGCGCGTTCGCCAAACGCGTTATTTTCGCGTCGTCGTCAACAAAGTCGTCGTCGACAAAAACGTTTTGACGTCTTCCGCGCGCGTAAGAGCGAGAGTATACAACGCGCGAGTAGTCATAAAAAGAGTCCCACTACTACGAGGAGTACGTAGGAAAAAAACACTCCTTTTTGTTGCTGCGAGTAATAATGGAAAGACGAGAAGAAAAAGAAACCATCATCATCATCATCATCATCGCAAAGTCTTTTGATGTTGGTGCAGTGATTGATGGTGGACGACAGAAAAACATTTATGCGCGTACTCCTAACAGTACGTAGTAGGTATTGCATGAATACCAAAACCCTAAAACCTTAAAACCCTAAACGAAAAACAGTGTCGAGCAAATTGGAAAAAGCTTTGAAATTCTCTCACAAAGAGTCCCTCCTCTATACTAAAGTCTTTGCCATGGACGACGACGACTCGGACGACGACCAGGAGGAGGAAGAAAACGTCGTCAACAAAACAACGTACGCTTCGCTCAAGCGCGCGTGGTTGGCCGAATCCAACGCGCCGATTCTTTTACCCTTCAAATCGAACGTCGTTCGACGATTTTCAAACCTCATCGAGGAAAGAGACGCCGAGATCGATCGATGCGAACGCGCGGCGAACGACGGCGGGGACGGGACGGAAATGCTCCTCGCGACCATCGGGAGAGAAGAACTGAACAGAATGAAATACGTGCTGAGAAGCTACCTGAGAACGAGGATCGAGAAAATCCAAAGGTTTCCCGTGTGGTCCTTTGTGCAACAACAGGTACGACACTTACGATGTGGTGGAGAGATATATGCGTACTACTACGCGCGATGTTTTTCTTCGTCTTTGTCGTCGTCTTTGTCGTCTTCTTTTCGCTCGCAGATATCATCGCGCGCGTGTAATGATGTTTGTACGTGTTGCTCACCGTAGTTTTGCGGTTCTTCCCTCTCTTTTTTAACGCGTTGTACAGAAAAACGAGGACGCCGACGACACTCTCTTGTTGAGCGAAAAGGAGTTCGAGTTCGCGGGGGAGTTAATCGAAGCGTACGAAGAACACGCGAAGTCTGTCTTATCGAATTTTCCGTCCAAAGAGTACAAAAGCGCGTACTCGGAGTTTGGAGTGGAAAAAGAATCTTTGGAATCTTTGGACATGGTGTCGCGTCCGGACGAGGCGAAGATGGTGTTTGTGAGACTGTTGAAAGACGTCGGCGAATTTCAATTCCAAGACGGCGACAAGACGGATAGAGTGAGCGATTTGAAACGGGGGTCGATTTTTTGGTGCAGATTCGACCTTTTCAAAGGTTTGTTAGAAAGTAGCGAAGAAGGAGGCGAACCGAGGGCAGAGTTGCTTTGAACAACGAAAAAGAGCGGCGAAGCGCGCGCCTCTCTTAGTAGATTCTTTTGTAGTATATACACGCGGTAGTCATTCGAAGCTATACACTACTCATGCCAAAAAGAAAGAGAGACGGGACGACTCTTTCTTCTTCTTCTTCTTCTTCTTCTTTGTTTTCCACATATGTATAGCGGATTCTTTTACGTACGTCGACGCCGACGGGTGGTACGCGACGCCGACGGTCTTCTTCGGGTCTTCTTCATACAGTCTTTTCTTCGTCTCTAAAAACCCTAAACCCTAAGCGACGTTTCCTTTTCAAAATCCCTTCGACACCCCATGAGTCTTGACCCCACAAAAGCTTCTTAATAAAAGAAAGAGGGAGAGGCGTCTCTCGACGATACAAAAAAAAGCAAAAGCCCTCTGTTGTTGTTGTTATTATTATTATTAGTATCTAGAGAAGAAGAAGAAGGGAACAACGATTTGGCGTCGCGTGTTCGTGAGTATAGCTGTCGTGACATCATCGCGCAACAAAATCCCGCCAATTCGAGGACACAAAAGTACGGGATTTTATAGTAAGGAGAAAAAGAGTTGGGAGACACCACAAAAGACACCGTGCTTTCGAAAAAGAAGAAGGGTTTTTTCCGCCAATACTATACGACTCTTTTTTTGCGACGAAACGAGACGAGCATGGGTGGGCCACCACCGCGTCGTAAAGAGGGCGACTGTCGCTTTGATGATGATGATGATGATGACGACACATGTGATGATGCTGTGTGGGTTCGTAACTGTAATTTAACACCAACAACAAAAACAACAAAAGCAACACCGCGCGTCGTCGTCGTGAAGTGTAAAGTGCACGACTGCGATGGACTGTGCCGAAACAAATATCAGATTCGATCGAGGACGTGCGGGGAATGCTTACGCGCGAAAGAGGTGTTCGTGGAGAAGGAGGACGCGGCGCCGAAGAGGTTTTGTCAGAAGTGCACCAGGTTTCACGCGGTGACGGAATTTGAAGGCGCGCGGAAAGCGTGCGCGAAAAGTCTGAAGAAAGTGGCGGAAAGGAATTCGGCTAAGAAGCAGAAAACGCCGCCGCCGCGCTCCTCGGCGAAAAGGAAGAGAACTACGAACGACGCGAACGTGATGGAGAACAAGTCAAAGAGATCTGGAGAGAGTACTAATGACGATACGTTATTGAATGAATGCGACGATAATGGTGGTAATTATAAACATAATAATATTAGTGGTAGTAGTAACATTATCAACAGCAACGACAAAAACAAGATGGCTATGCTGCGGATAACGAAGTTGGAACCGAGCACCGCGGACACTTTGCACGCGTTGATTGAAAAGGAACGACGATTCCATCCAGTCGATCGCGTCGACAGATTGCTCGAAGCCATAAAAGCCAAGAAACAGAAAGAAAGTTTACTGGACATACCTTTGATTAGTGACCCGAAGAAGGCGAAGATGATGATTGATCGACAACTACCCCTTTCGGAAAGAGAAGAGTCGGAAGAATTCGAAGAAGAATTCGACGACGACGACGATGACGAATTTTTTGAGGATGATTATCTCGAAAAAGAACGAAAGAACCGAAAGAGCAACAATGCACACGGCGATGGGGATAATAATACTAGGAAAAAGGCATCGAAGAGGAATGAGTTGATGTCTCTGTTGCATAACACCGTTCGATCGGTCACGCCTTCGTTATATCGCGGCGCGATGGAAGCCAAGTTCAAAGAATTTTTCGGACGGACGAGGTCGAAGAAGTGAATTGCTGCGAGGTCAACAAACAAAGAGATACCACTTTTCAACTGCCTTTGCGATTGGTGGTTACAAAACGTGTGTACTAGATATAATAAAACTGTATAGTAGTACGTAAATATTTCCAGATACATAGGTACGTACGTAGAAGATTATGTAGTACTGATTTCATCGCGATGTACAAAATGGACAAAATTTAATCAACGAAGGAAGACGCGAGATGCATCTCTTTCTCTCTTCTCTCTTCACTCTCTTCTTCTTCTCAAATTAATTCGTCTTTTTCGCAGAGCTCTTCGATTTTGCCGCCTTTGCTTTGGGCTTGCCGTCTCCTCTCGCGACGACGAAAAACAAACTCGTAAAGCAAATGCCCGTGACCAATCCGCCTCCGTACAACACGTACGCCGCGCCCGGTTTGTGTTTGTACACTTGCATGATCACTTGTAAAGACTCTTCCAAAAACGTCTTCGCTCTGACATAGATCGGTGGTTGTTGTAACACGAAACGTTCTCCTTTAAACGTAAACTTCCTCCCGTCTTTCTTCTTTTCCAAACTCGCGTACTTCCCGAGCGCGTCTTTCGTCCTCGCGCCGCCGGAATACGGATACATCTTCCCGTCTTCAAAGTACATCAACGTTGGGAACGATTTGATTTCAAACTCTTGCGAGACTTTCGCTTCGCTTTTCACCGACGCGTCCACCGAAAACATGGTCACGTCTTTCCGTTCCGCTGCCAGCGCGTCCCAGTCTCTCGCCATCGCTTTGCAATGGCCACACCAAGGGGCGTAAAATTTCGCGAAATATTTCTCCGTTTTGGACATTTTGGAGAGATATGTATCGCGAAAGACAGTCGGGGTCACTTCAATCGCACCATCATTATCATCTGCATTCGCGTCACCACCTTCGTTCGCGAGCACTTTGTCAAACGTGAACGTGGTGCCAAAAATCATCATCGCGGAGAGAAGCAGCAGCAGGTTCATCACCACTTTGATTGGATGATGTTTCGTCTTCATCATCATCATGTGTTCAAAAATTCCAATTCAGATGAGATACACAAAATTCGATATATATATATATATATACACGTGAGACGCAAACAATGAAAGCTTCTTCTTCTTCTTCTTCTTTGTCGTCGTCTTTGTCTTCTTCTCGTCCGTGTCGTCACAAAAGGTCAAAGTTCGAAAGCAAAGAGAGAGACGCAACACTCAAAAGTAATGCTAACAATAAGTATCTCTTTCATACATAATAAAAAGGAGAGAGAAAAAGAGAGAAGAAAAAAAAACATCGACCCAAAACCCTAAACAATTCCAGTAATAAGTCCAAAAAAGAGGACTCCTTCGAGTGCACAGTTTAGACTCTTTTCGAGTCTGCGTTTGGGACTTGACCGAGTGCATACTTGGGACTCTTTTTTTCTCTCTCTTTTTTGGTGTTAAGTGTCATTTTATCCACATTATATAAGGGAGTGTTGTGTGCGAGACCATGTCGACGACGTCTGCTCCCGGCAGGAGTTGTTGTTGTTGTTCTTGCGTGTCTCGACACATTACCAAAAGGAGGACTTTTGGGCAACGAAAAGGACTTTTTTTGCAGTCGAGACGAGGAGGAAGGACGACTCTCATGGCGACGAACGATGACGATGGGGTGACATCCATCGGGGAGACGTTCGACCGATTGAAATTGGAGGACAAAATCGCATTCATCCCTTTCGTCGTCGCAGGAGACCCGAACCTAGAAGCGACGGAAAAAGCGCTGAAGATTTTAGGTACTTAATTATTTGCGCTCTTTTCTCTTTTCTCTTCTTTCTCGGGAGTTGGTGACGACGACGACGATCTTTTCTTTCTTTCTTTCTTTCGCGTTTTTGATGATTTTCGGATTGATTGGCTCGATGTGATGTGGTATAGAGTACGCGCGATAGTAGTGCGCGCGATGACATCATCATCGACACTTTTCGACCGAAGCACCACCACACGCGTAGTGGTGATAACACGACACAAACAGCAGTATTAATCTCTTGTATATTAATCTTCTTCTTCTCTTTTTCTTAAATACTACTATTATACAAACTCGACGACGAACGACAGACGCTGCGGGCGCGGACGTGATCGAACTCGGGGTTCCGTACTCGGACCCGTTAGCGGACGGTCCGGTCATTCAAGCCGCGGCGACGCGAGCGTTGGAAAACGGCGCGACGTTGGATAAAGTCATCGCCATGGCGAAGAAAGCGATCGATAACGGGAAGGGCGTGAAAGCGCCGATTGTTATGTTTACGTATTTCAATCCGATTTACCAACGGGGCGTGGAGACGTTCGTGTGGCAAATCGCCGACGCCGGAGCGAAAGGGTTGTTAATTCCGGACGTGCCTTTAGAAGAAACGTACGAGACGAGCAAGATTTGCGCGAAATATGGCATCGATTTGGTGTTGTTATCCACGCCAACGACGCCGACTGAACGAGCGAGACAAATCGCGCAAAACACGAAAGGCTTCGTCTATTTGGTTTCGGTCACCGGCGTGACCGGCATGCAAACCAACGTCGCCTCGAGAGTGGAAGAGTTAGTCGCAGATTTACGAACAGTCACGGATGAACCCGTCGCGGTTGGCTTCGGCGTTTCTAGCGCCGAACACGCGAAGCAAATCGTCAAATGGGGTGCCGATGGCGTCATCGTCGGTTCGGCGCTGGTCAGAGCGTTGGGCGAAGCCTCGTCCGAAGAAGAAGGATTGAAAGCGTTCGAAGAGAAAGCGAAAGAAATCCGACGCGGAGCATGCAAAGACTAATAATAATACTATATATAATAGCACACATATGGTACCACTCGTAATACTAATAAAACAAACGTCTCGTATTGGAGCGCGGCGTCGCGCGCGAGTCTCTCTTCGTAGTAAAGGTATGTTCTTAACGTCGAAACCTTGTCGTGTTGTTGTCGACTACTACGTATTGTTATTATTATTACTCCGCGTTCGCCTCCAGCCACGCTCGAATCTTTTTCTCGTTCTCTGTCTTCGGCGTTTTCCCGTGTTCCACGAACTGTAAATACTCCTTGAAGTTCTTCTTCGAGTACGCGTCCAACCGCTCGCGTCGTCTCTCGTCTCGTTTCGCCTCGCTTTTGTCGACCAAATTTTGGACAAATTCATTGGAGTTTTCCAATTGTTCGTTCGCTTCCAACGCCAACGCTTTTTTGAAGAAGAAGAAGCCGCCATTTGAAACGAAGAGCAACCCCGTGGACGACAAAA